>Ga0154006_1000186_pt1 | contig 20680 bp, 20 predicted proteins | sample TSFL090MetaG_FD_104747 | JGI IMG/M metagenome (GOLD analysis project Ga0154006, IMG submission 104747) | Attine ant fungus gardens microbial communities from Florida, USA - TSFL090 MetaG | ecosystem: Host-associated > Fungi > Mycelium > Unclassified | place: USA: Florida, Wakulla State Forest...
ATCAGGCATTGTTTGGCGAGGTTTAAAAGAAAAGGTAAATGTTACAGCAAAGCAAAACACATGATAGAAAAATCGCTCAACCTCTTATTCATGAAAATGAATAATCAATTACCTATATTAATTAAACAATACCCTTTTTGTTTCTACAAGGCGACTAAATTCACTATAAGTAATATGTGGAACGATTATTCCCTGTTTTTCAAAATTCTTTAAATCTTTGGACAATGCTAATGCGCCAAGCGCATTTAAGCCGTCATATGCCGTATAAGTGAGATAATAGGTATCTTCAATCTTTACGATACGCGGATCTTCTACCCCATGTGACTCATGCTCAAATTGTGGGTACAAAACAGGTGTATCTTTTCTTTCGCTTACCATCAAAGGATTGCTTAATTCACAATAACCTATGCTGGAATAATTCCCTTTAGCAACGGCCCGGTAGAACAGGTATATTTTATTTTCTTCCTGAATGACAGCGGGGTTCAGAACGCCTTCACATTCAAACCCTAACTCGGTTTTATTTAATAGGATACCTTCTTTTTTTACTTCTACCATGATTATTATTACACTCTCTTTTATTAAGGTTCAATTGCTTAATCAAAAAAGGCAGGAACTTATTTGTTCTTGCCTTTTTAAGATCCTTTCGATATAGTTGAGTTACTTCCATTTGAAGCAATACATTTCTATTCGATCAACAAGAAATAGTTTCAGGTAGATTGTACTTTTTTAATGATATTGATTACTTCCTGGCGTTTTTTATTTAGCCTGGCTTCTACACGATCTAGCAATTCATTTTCTTTACCTGTTTCAAATTTCAAATCTGCGTCGGTCAGATGTAAATATTTTTCTTTAAGTGCTTTCGCTTGTTCATTCCAATTTCCTGTGATAGTAAAAGCTTCATTATTTTTATCGTTATTTGTAGTGGTCATTGCTGTTTATCTAACGTAACGAAATTGTTACTATGTAAAGGTGATTCTTCTTTGATCAAGGATATTACATATTGAGACATATTTATTACATATATCACATGTTTTCCCTATGCTCTATATTCGGCTTTTGGGTACGGTTTATAGGATTTGCCTTCTTAATGTTATAAAAAAAATGAAAATCAACAAAAAGCATTAACCTTGAAGGCTACCAAATGTATTATTCATATGGGAACAGCTTATTTATACATCCGTATAAGCACGGATAAGCAAAAGAGGAAGAAATATGCATTGCCGAAACAAGTAAACAGAGAAATTACTTTTATTGATCCAGAATCTTTTGGGTACAGCAAAAATATGGCTTGCAACTTTTGTATGCATCTCGCATGGTTTTAATTTATGAGAGCCGCCCGCATGACGTTGTGGAACAAGAGTTTTCAGAAATGCAAATTCAGGATAATCAACTCCAAACTTCTCCGGCCAACGAAGCAGTGCGCTTGATCTATATGATTAACAAGGATTTAGAAGAAAATAAAAAAGGACAAAGTGATGATTTATCAACTTTGTCCTCTCAAGTCGGGGCGGCAGGATTCGAACCTGCGACCTCCTGGTCCCAAACCAGGCGCGATAACCGGGCTACGCTACGCCCCGAAACCCTTGTTGCTTATCGCTTTAGCGGGGTGCAAAAATAAGGGAGGAAATTTTATCCGCAAAATTTTTAAGCAAATAATTTGAAAAGTTTTTTCGGATGCCATCCATCCTTCATAGTTTCCATTCAAATAATAGATGCGAAAATTTCCCGATTTGGATGTAAGTTTGACTTATGCTCAAGCAGTTGTCGATTTTGTGGAACAGTTTTGTCATGGCCTTGCAGGAACTCAAGGTCAATAAGCTGCGTACATTTCTTTCGCTGTTTGGCATTACGATCGGTATTTTTTGCATTATCGGCGTATTGGCGTTGGTCGACAGTCTCAAGCTGAAAGTCAAGCACGATATTGACGCGATCGGTACCAATACGATTTATATTGACAAATGGGAATACATGAATTCCTCCGATTATCCTTGGTGGAAATTTGTCAATCGCCCCGCCGTCAAATATTCCGAACTTAGGCTATTGCAGGAGCGCACGACTTTGGCGTCGCATATTTGTTTTTTGGCACAACAGCGGCTCGACCTACACTACAAAAATTTCAGCTACAGCAACGTAACGATCAATGGTGTTTCGGAGGAATACAGCCAGATACAGAACATGGACGTCCAATATGGGCGCTATGTCAATCCGAGCGAATTTATACACGGAAGCTCCGTCGGCGTGATCGGTTCTGAAGTGGCGACACAATTGTTCGGTTCGCCGCAATCTGCCATAGGCAAACAACTCACTATTGACAGCAAAAAGATAACTGTTATTGGCGTAACCGCGAAGGCCGGGGACGGTTTTGTGGATTTTGATCATTCCGTCACGGTTCCTTATTTCTGCTACGCGGGCATTTTCAATACCAATAACGAAAACAGTTCGCCTGTTTTGATTGTTATGGCAAAAGCGGGCATTAACAACGTTGCGTTAATGGACGAACTGCGAGGAGCGATGCGCCAGATCAGACGGCTGAATCCACGTCAGGAAGATAATTTTGCGCTGAACGACATCAACGTATTGAGCAAAAATATGGACACCATTTTTGCGTCGCTGAATATGGGCGGCGCATTGATTGCCGTTTTGTCATTGTTGGTGGGCGGTTTTGGCGTCGCCAATATCATGTTTGTGACGGTTCGCGAACGTACCAGCCAGATCGGTTTGAAAAAAGCCATCGGCGCCAAACGCGGAAGCATATTGACGGAATTTTTGTTGGAAAGTGCGTTTTTGTGTGTATTGGGCGGCTTGCTGGGTTTGCTTTTTGTGTATATACTGACTTTGTTTCTCAATACGGTCATGCCGTTTCCGATTGTTGTTTCGCCGGGAATTATAGGCATCGCCTTTTCCATTTGTATTGTATTGGGCGTTTTGTCCGGAATTATTCCCGCGTCTATTGCCGCTAAGATGAATCCCGTGGACGCGATCAGAAGCAAGTAGATTAATTGAAAATTTGATGATTTGAAAGTTTGAAAATGCACCCTTTTTGCTTTTATAATTATTGATCGTTCCTGGTTTTTCAGATAAAATCTCTAACTTATATTGGAACGCGCGACACGCGGGCTTCAGCAATGTAGGTTTTGGGAATGAAACAAAAAGCGTTGTGAAACTTCGTGCCGTTCCGCCGTTGCAGTTTGTTTTCCCAATATAAAATCTGTGGACTGTGGCCTGTCTTGAATCCACGACTATTAAACCGCCCATCACTCATAATTCCTAACTCCTCCCTACCTTTGCGCAAAAGGATCCAAAAACGTGGCAATTATTTTAGGAATAGAATCTTCATGCGATGATACGAGTGCTGCGGTCTGTAAAGACGGTAAAATTTTGTCCAATTTCATCGCTACGCAAAAAATACACAAGCAATATGGCGGCGTCGTACCCGAATTGGCAAGTCGAGCTCATATCCAAAATATTGTTCCCGTTGTGGACACGGCTCTGAAAAGCGCAGGAATTTCCAAAAAAGATATTGACGCGATAGCCTTTACACAGGCTCCGGGTTTGATAGGTAGTTTGTTGGTTGGCGCACAGTTTGCCAAATCCATGGCGTTGGCGTTGCATGTGCCGTTGATTGCGGTGCACCACATGCAGGCGCATGTATTGGCAAATGTCATTCCGTCCGGCGAAAATGACCAAGATCCCAAACCCGAATTTCCTTTTTTGTGCCTGACAGTGAGCGGCGGACATACGCAAATCGTATTGGCGCACAGCCCTTCGCATTTGGAAGTATTGGGGCAGACGATCGACGATGCTGCTGGTGAAGCTTTTGACAAAACCGCAAAACTAATGGGATTGCCTTATCCGGGCGGACCGCTGATCGACAAATTTGCCAAAGACGGAAACCCGAACGCTTTTACTTTTGCCAAGCCGCAAATTCCAGATTTGGATTTCAGTTTCAGTGGTTTGAAAACTTCCGTGATGTATTTTCTGAACAAGGAAAAACAAAAAGATCCCGATTTTGTTGAAAAGAACAAGCTGGACTTGTGTGCGTCGATACAGCAAACGATCATCGACATTTTGATGAAAAAAGTAAAAAAAGCCGTGGAACAAACGGGCATTAAACAAATATGTATTGCGGGCGGCGTAAGCGCCAATAGTGGCTTGCGCAACGCATTGACGCAATATGGCGAACGATACGGTTGGAAAACTTTTTGCCCACCTTTCCAATACTGTACGGACAACGGTGGCATGATTGCGATTACAGGCTATTACAAGTTTCTGGAAAATGATTTTTCGGATATGAAAATCAGCCCAACAGCAAGAGCAGCATGGTAAACTGGCAGCTTTTTTGCTTAATATGTTTTGGTTGTATAGTTTTTGTTTTTGAATTTAAACTTTGACTTTTTATAATATCTGACTCAAATAAAAACAACAAAATGAAACAGAAATTTTCTATTTTTTCATTAACCCTGGCACTTTCTATTTTCCTGCTTTCCTGTGGATCTACTTCCCATACAGTGGAAGGTGTTAACCTGAATGGCAACTATGTATTGAACAACGTAACGATTAATGGAATTACCGGCGGTAGTGTTACCCAAACACAAGCGGGTAATTCGACGGCTACAGTTACCCATAACGTGAAAATCAACACATTGATTTTTGACGATGCCGCACCTGATTGTTTTAAGGGGAGTACCTGGGTATTGCCACACAACGGTTATGGTAGCTACAATATCAATGGGGAAGCCGAATGTGGACCTGGCGCAAGAAGTATTATCTGGTCAATACGCACCGATGCCAATAAGCAAAAATTATTTCAGTTGAAAGTATTGAACGGCGCTAAGGCGAAAACTGTTACAACGGGTTATGTATTGAATGTTACGAACCTTACTCAGAATGGTTTCAGCCTGACAGAACCTATCACAGCAAGCGATGGCAGCAATGGTACGGTTACTTTTGATTTTGTAAAACAATAGCCTATAATTTGAGGATTTGAAAATCTGAAAACGATTCATACCTCATAACGCATCATTCATAACTAAAAAGAGAGCGGCCGGTAAACTGTAAAAGGTTTTCTGACCGCTCTTTTTTATCTTTGCGCCATCATGCAAATACTTGACGGAAAAATGGCTGCAGCAGCAGTCAAAGAAAACTTAAAAGCTGAGGTTTCTCAATTTTTGGCACAAGGGAGACGCGCTCCGCATCTGGCCGTTATATTGGTCGGAACCAATGGCGCGAGCGAAACTTATGTCGCTAGCAAGCAAAAAAACAGCGTCGAAATTGGTTTTTTGTCTACACTGGTTCGTTTGGAGGAAACGGTTTCGGAAGAACAGCTTCTGTCCGCAATCAAAAAACTCAATGACGACAAAACAGTTGATGGTATATTGGTGCAATTGCCGTTACCTAAACATGTCAGCGAACAAAAAGTGATCGAGACCATTGATCCCAATAAAGATGTTGACGGTTTCCATCCTGTGAGCGCAGGCAATCTTGTATTGGGCATTCCTACTTTCGTTCCAGCGACACCCTACGGTATCATGCTGATGCTCGAACATTACAATATTCCTACGAAAGGCAAGCATGCGGTCGTTATCGGACGCAGCAATATCGTGGGCCGCCCGATGAGTATTTTGCTGAGCAGCAATTTGCCGTATGGCAACTGTACCGTGACGATCTGCCATAGCCATACGCCCAATCTGAAAGAATTGTGCTTGCAGGGTGATATTGTCGTTGCGGCATTAGGTAGACCTGGATTTGTAAAAGAGGACATGGTGAAAGAAGGTGCGGTGGTCATTGATGTAGGTATTACCCGCGTTGCAGACGAGACGAAGAAGAGCGGTTTCCGTATTGCCGGTGATGTGGATTTTGAAAACGTCGCACCGAAAACTTCGTATATCACGCCTGTTCCAGGTGGTGTCGGGCTGATGACTATTGCAGGATTGTTGAAAAACACATTGGTTGCCTATAAAAAGGCGGAAGGGATCGTATAATTTTGAAAAAATTGGAAACACAAGACGCAACAGTACAAACAGGTCAGAGGCTGCCTGTGATGGAATCTTTTTACACGATTCAAGGGGAAGGGTTTTATCAGGGGCATGCCGCTTATTTTATTCGTTTGGGTGGTTGTGACGTTGGCTGTGTCTGGTGTGACGTGAAAGACAGTTGGGATGCGGACAGACATCCTGTATTCAGTATTGAAGAAATCGTTGCTAAGGCTTTGGAAGAAGTTGGTGGTAACGCAAAAAATATCATAGCGGTCGTAACAGGAGGAGAACCATTGATGCATCCACTCGATGCATTGACGGACGCACTGCATGCAGCAGGTTTTCAGACCAATATCGAAACTTCCGGTGCACATCCGTTGAGTGGTCATTGGGATTGGATCTGTCTTTCGCCTAAAAAGTTTAAAGCGCCCTTGCCGGAAGTTGTCCGCGCTGCAAACGAACTGAAAGTGGTCGTCTATCACAAATCGGATTTCGAATGGGCGGAACAATATGCCGCGCAAGTCAATACCAATTGTCGACTTTACCTACAACCTGAATGGAGTAAACGGCTGCAAATGACGCCGTTGATGATCGACTACGTCAAACAAAATCCTCAGTGGGAAGTCTGTTTGCAAATACACAAATACATGGATATTCCATAGAAGTGGTGAGTTGTGAATGGTGAGCGATGAGTAGTGTTTTAGTCGCCAGTCGTCGGTGATCGGTCGTCAGTATTGGCGTAATTTTTCCCTTCTCCCATGAGAGAAGGTGGTGACGCCGGATGCGGTTGAGAAGGGTTGGCGTTTCATTTTTTTACTTTTTACTTTTGCTTTTTTCTCATGTACGATATCTGCTGTATTGGTCATATTACGTTGGACAAAGTCGTGACGCCCGAATCGGAAGTGTATATGCCCGGCGGTACAGCGTTTTATTTTGCACGTTCTTTATACAATATCGACCACAACTTTTTGTTGGTGACAGCGGTGGCAAAAGACCAGATTTCTTTTGTCGAAGACCTGAAAAACAAAGGAATTCCCGTTCAATTGCAGCCGAGCGCTTATACGGTTTATTTTGAAAATATTTATCCGGCTAACCAAGACATTCGTATCCAGCGTGTTTGGCAAAAAGCAGATCCTTTTTTGAAAGAAGATCTGGATAATGTTGACGCGAAAATTTTTCATTTGGGTTCGCTTCTGGCAGATGATTTTTCCGTGGAATTGATTAAAAGTCTGTCCGAAAAAGGAAGCGTTTCGATGGACGTGCAAGGTATGTTGCGCGCGGTGGAAGATACGCACGTGATTGCTGTGGATTGGACTGAGAAAAAAGAGGCGCTCCAATACATCGACATATTGAAAGCCAACGAATCCGAACTAAAAGTATTGACGGGAACGGACAATATTGCCGAAGGCGCTAAGATATTGGCGTCTTGGGGCGTGAAAGAAGTCGTGGTAACGCTGGGAAGTATGGGCTCCGTTATTTTTTCGGATAACAAGTTTCACTTGATTCCTGCTTTTGTCCCGCAAAAAATCGTCGATGCGACGGGTTGCGGCGACACTTATATGGCGGGCTATCTTTATAAAAGAAGTTTGGATATTGGTATGCAGGAAGCGGGCGAATTTGGCGCGGCGATGGCAACGCTCAATATTGAAAATTCCGGACCTTTTGATGGTTCAAAAAAGGATATTACGGCAAAAATGGAACGCGGCGAAAAAGTGTTTCCCATGGGAGCGTTTGTCGTATAGGAATTAAAATAAATCGGAATGCATTCCTGTTCTGACAAGTTTCAGCAGCATTAGGATTTCATTTTTACTCCAGATCAGGCTGTATGCGTGGTGATGTCATTTTGAATACACAAATATGTTTTTTCTTCAGTGGCTGGCGATGATAGCGCTTTGCCAAGTTGTTAAAATTGATACCCCACCAAAAACGTAAATCCGTAATTTTTAGCGTGTGGAGAATCCGTGGCAGAACCTTTGTCCAAACGTGTAAAGTCGTTGGAATACCGTGCGCTGACGATAAAATTGTGATGGTTTTGCACTGGAATGTAGGTTTCGATGCCATAGGTTCCACTTAGGGAAAACGTATTGAAGTTGTTTTTTATATTGGTCGTCATCGTTTCGTAATCCTGCGGCGTGCTGTGGTATTTCGCCGACAACAACAAGTCTGCTTGAGGTCCAGCGAATAAATTCCATTTCGTATTGGGCAGTGTGTATTTTACAAGAACTGGCAGATTGATGTAATTAAGGAGGTATTTGTCCTTGAAATTGACGCCTGCAATATCGCCAATATTGCGGATGTAGTTGGTTTTCGAGCCCTGCATCTGAAAATTGAGTTCTGGCTGTATTCCCCAATTTTTGCAAAGTTGTTTTGTCAGAAATATCCCTCCCGAAAAACCCAAAAGATTCTTGTCGCCAATATAGTTTTTGATATTGAACGTATTGACGCCGGCGTGTATTCCGAACGCTAATTTGTCGCTTGTTTGTCCAAACGATTTTTGCATTAAAAACAAAAAAGCGTAGGCGGAAAGCAATAAGAATTTATTTTTCATGATTGGGCAATTGCAATAAAGGTAAGGTTTTTGCAACAGAAAATCGCTTTAAATTTTACCAAAGAATTACCGCTTTTCGTCGGGCTTGTCGCTCAATATGCCGCAATTTTGTAGGGACAGTTTTGGCTTTTATTTATCACAATTGACTTATCGTATTATGGAAAAAAGAAAGATTAAGCACACGGATTTGGAAATCGCGCCGATCAATTTTGGCGGCAATGTATTTGGTTGGACGTTGGACGAACAGCAGTCTTTTGAGATTTTGGACAAATTTGTAGATGGTGGTTTCAATTTTATTGACACGGCTGATACGTATGCTTGGTGGGTCAACGGCGTCGGCGGACAATCCGAAACCATTATCGGCAACTGGTTGAAAGTACGAAACAACCGGGACAAGGTCGTGATTGCAACAAAGGTTGGTTCGCATACCAAAGAGCATGATTACGACATCAGCCGCAAGCATATTCTGAAATCGGTGGACGAGTCTTTGCAGCGTTTGCAGACGGACTATATTGACTTGTACTACACGCATTTTGACGACGAAAAAACGCCCGTTGAAGAAACAATGGATGCGTACAACGAAATCGTGAAAGCCGGGAAAGTTCGCCATATTGCGGCTTCCAATGTTTCGCCTGCACGTATTGATGCATCGTTTGAAGTGGCAGAGAAAAAAGGATTAGCCAAATATGTCGCACTGCAACCGCACTATAATTTATTGGAAAGGGAAAAATTTGAAACCCAATATGCTCCCGTTGCCGAAAAATACGATTTGAGCGTATTCCCATATTGGTCGCTTGCGGCGGGGTTTTTGACGGGCAAATACAGAAATGAGGTGGATTTCAATACGGCTCGCGGAGAGGGCATCAAAAAATATTTCAACGAAAAAGGTTTGGGCGTATTGGACGCCTTGGATAAAGTGGCAGCTAAGCACAACTCCCAGCAAGCGACAATTGCGCTGGCCTGGCTCTTGGCCAATCCGTTAGTTACCGCGCCTATTGTGAGTGCGACGAGCGACCGTCAATTACAAACGATTTTCGATGCTCCCAATATCCAATTGGACAAAGACGATTTGGCGTTATTGGACAAGGCAAGTAGGTGATGAGTTGGTTTTTGGGAGGACTCAGCTTTCGCTCTTTGCGACTTGTAGTTTCAATGTATTATCCTGTTATTGGTGGACGGCTATAAAACAAAGGGCTTCAAACGAAGCCCTTTGTTTTATAAGTTTTGTGTTATAATTGTTTGATTACTGCTTTTCAAACTTGATAGAAACAGGCTTATTTTGTAGATTATACCCCTGCAAGATGTAGATCCCGGGTACGAAGTTGGGTAGTCTGATAACCTGACTACTAGAAGATGTGACTGTTGTTTGCAATAATGTACTTCCATTCAATGAAACAACATTTAAAACGCTACCTACTTTAAAACCTTTTACAGAGGCCGTACTTAATACAGGGTTCGGATAAATGGCCACGTTGTCGGCACTCGTATTTGTTGCGATGCTGACTATAGAAGAATAGGCGGTATTGTCGTCAAGATCCACCTGTTGAAGCCGGTAATAATTAGTTGAATTGCTTACCGGGCTATGATCAACGTAACTATAACTATTTGCTGTGGAGCTATTCCCATTGAATGCCAATGATGCCAGATAATCGATTTTGGTAAAATTAACAGCGTCAGTGCTTCGTAATATATAGAAACCTTTATTGTTGATTTCCTGTGCGGTAGCCCAAGTTAAGTTGACCGAACTACCTTTCAATGCCGCAGCTAGCTCTTTACTATAAAAGACAGGTAATGAATAAGGGATATTGATAATATATGAAACTGCAGATGCGCTGGATTGGCCTGCTTGATCTATTACTTTGTATGTAAACGTTGTGGAAGTGTATCCTGTACCTGAAAACTGAAATTGCAATAAAGAGTAGTCGTAATTATTAATCGTCTGGCCGGCAGTTACTGGATTTCCATTATACAACAACGTACCATAGGTTGGTAGTGTAGAAATAACAACAGAATAGGCTGTTGTTGCCGCACTCGTATAGCTACCATCTTCAAGATCGCTACCTGTTAGATTGCCTGGAGTGGCTCCGCTACTAGCATCACCGCCATTACTAAGATTAATGATTTGGTTGGGGCTTGGTTGTGTCGTCATGGTATAGGACTTCGCAACTGCGACAGGAATCGAATTGATCCCAAAATTAATATCTGAAGCACCTGTACTCGTATTGTTAAAAGTTGCACTCGTTCCTGTAGCTCCCGAATTTCCCGTGCCAGACGGACCATTGTATGCTCCGGTATTGACCCATCCATTTGGAAGGCTTGCGGATGGAGGCGTTGAACCTACCGTCCCGTTGGTGGTACTTAATACGACATAATAAGTACCTGTTGCAATACCTGAGAAGCTGTAGGTGCCGACTGTTGCGACACTCGATGTTGCGGTAACTTTTCCTGTAGCGTTATCTACTAGGTTAGCGTACAGCGTTGATGGTACACTATTAGGTGCCCCAGTACTATTGTAATGGTCAACATTACCTCCATTGCCATCATCGTACACATTTCCTGAAATAGAGGCTGTCAACAATATGTGTGGGTTGCTAGCCCCGTCATTTCCAGAGGATGTTGTGCTGGTGGATATGTAAGTATATGTATTGTTGGGGATGTCTATTTTATAGTAATTTCCTAAAGTATTAGCAAATATATAAAATACATTATTGTTTGCATCTGAAAATATGGATCCAAATGCAGATGTTTCATTTCCAATAGGGTGGTTTGCTGTCTCTGTTCCTGGTGCTGGTGAAACTACTGCGGAATATGGATAAGTTACAGCTCCTGTCAAAGGATTGATCGTGACTATTTTATATTTGTCCGTGCCGTTATTAACGGGGTCGATAACACTATATAAAAGACCGCTGGCTGCATTGTATGTGAAATCTGAAATTTGAAGACCAGTTGGAGTGCCATTTAGCGTTAATGTAGTTCCATAAGGTGCAGTAGCTAGCGCATAGCCCTTGGTCGGATCGACAAGTTTCAAATAGGTAGATGTTCTGGCTGGATTGATATCAACTACATAAAAGGAAGTTGATAGAGGGGGTAGAACTATAAAGGTATAGATAGCCTCCGGGGAGCACCTCACCTACATTGAAACCTCCTCCTGTTGGGAAAGCTGGTAGGTTGGTTATCGGATAAATGGCCGCCTCACCCGTGGAACAATCTTAACTATACTACTGGAACTGCTGGTAATAACTGCACCCCATATAAAATTGTCAACATTGCTATAGCCAACTCCATTCACCTGAATAGCGGTGCCACTAACAGTTACTGCACCCATTGTACTGCTTGTTCCACTTGATACATTATAACTATAAAGTGTAGAGGTTGTTCCAGATCCGAAAGATACTTGGTATGCCAATGTTGATGCCGGATCAAATGCTGTCTGTCCAAATGCAAATGAGTCAAGTGCAAGGACTGAGAAGCTAAGAAATAGGATTCGCAATGTTAATTTGAGAAAGTAAAATTGTTTCATTAAACTTTTATTTAGAAGTGAAGGTTTTAACTACAGGGTAAAGATAGCATGATCTTATTTTTCTTTATTGTAGTATTATTACGACAAAAAAGCGGTCTGCTGATTGTTTTTGGACTGGTATTGCTTGGGATTGTTAGCTATTTAATTAGCAATATATATGGAGGTGTCGACAGTATATATGAACTTGACGATGCTACAATATTCAAGATGGATTATATTCTGTATATTGGCTATTCTAGCTGAACGTCTATCGCGATGACCATACGAATGAGTATAAAAACAAAGCCCGCGCATCGATATGCGTGGGCTTATTATTTGCAAAATTTATATTTATTTATTAGACCTTATTTAAACAGGAACCGATAAATCAATGTTGAAATCTTCGTCTTTGAGGTATTCCACTTCCGTGGCCATCTCGTAGTTCGTCGATTTTTTGGAGAAGAAATCGTGCTGCGTCGTTTTGGTGGAAGTTGTCAGGCCGTTCAATACGATTTGGTTGACTTCTTTCACGTCGTAGCGTTCTTCAAAACCGAGGTTGGCCAATGCCTTGTTGCCGTTGTATTTGACGTATTCTTTCACGTCGGCGGTCAAGCCAATATCGGTGTAGACTTCGTCTGTGTATTTCATTTCGTTTTCAAACAAAATATCCATCAAGTCATAGAGTTCTTTTTTCACCACTTCTTTTTCCAAAGGAGGCATCGCGTTGTAGATCTCCTGTGCCAATAGTCCGACGAAAACGCCGTGGACTGATTCGTCCGCAACGATTTTTTTGATGATGTCGGCGCTGGCGACCATCTTACCTTGGCCGGCTAGCCACAAAGGCAAAAAGAATCCGCTATAGAAAAGGAAAGATTCCAACAATACGGACGCTGCAAGCGCCAAATACAGTTCGCGGTCAGTCATTTCCGGACTGTCGGTCGCGCGGTAATATTTTTCGATTGTAGCCGCTTTGAACTGTAGGTGCTTGTTGTTTTCGACCCATTTGAATGTGTAGTCAATCTGCTCTTGGCTACAGACAGTGGTGAAGATCGTGCTGTAGGATTTTGCGTGGATAGATTCCATCATGCACATGAAAGACATCACGGACTTGTTTTGCAAATCCTTGATATGGTCCAAACATTTCGGCATACCTACGTGGCTCTGCAAAGTGTCCAATAGCGTCAATCCACCAAGCGCCTGCATGTATGCCAACTGCATCTCAAACCCCAGGTTTTGCCACACGTCGATGTCTTTGGACGGCGTGTATTCCGTATCTACCCAAAACTGGCGTAGATTCTGCTGCCAGAAAACTTCTACGTAGTCATTGGAAGGTTTGTTCCAGTTGACGGCTTTAAATAGCTTTTGGCTCATGATATCAAAAAGTTTTAAATAGTTTTTTGTGTAAGCTAAACAAAGTTACAATTCTAATCGGGACGTTTTGGATTAACTTATACACAGGGAAATGTGGATTTTTTCTTTTTGTGTTCAAATAGGTGTTCCTTATTTTTTGAATCAGTAGGCTTTAAAAATAAATCAATTTGCTCACAGATGCCGCAGATGGACACAGATATTTACATCTGTGCTTATCCGTGCTATCTGTGAGCAAAAAAAAGACACAAAAAGAAAACCACGTTGCCTTTATATTGGGCAACGTGGTTTTGGAATGTATTGAAAACTTTTTGTTAAACGGCACAGGAAACGCACTCGTCGATGGACGATTTTCTTGTACGGGTATAGTACAAGGATTTCAGTCCCATTTTGTGTGCGTAGATATAATATTTGGCCAAAGCGCGCGTGCTGTCCGTGCTGTTGGTGTGCAGGATGCAGCTGATTCCCTGGTCAATATGTCTTTGGATGACGGAAATAAGACGCAAAACCTTAGTCTGGTCCATTTCGTAAGCCGATTTGTAGAAGAAATAGTTGTCGTTGCTCAGGTAAGGCATCGGATAGTAAGTCGTGCTGTCGCCGTATTCGCGGATCTCGATGATGTCGACGATCGGCATCACGGACGGCGTCGCGTTCATGATGTAACCGGTGGATTGGTTTGGCGCAATCGCTAGGCGGTAAGCGTTGTACAATCCGTATTGCATCACTTGTCCTTTCAATCTCGCCCAATCTTCCTGCGTCGGAATTTCCATTCCTTCAAACAGCCCTTTAACCTTGTCAGTTGTCGGAACGTAGGCTTCGTCAACGTATTTGTCAAAGTATTTTCCGCTTGCATAGTCCGTTCTTTCAAATCCTTTGAAAGATTGACCTTTTTCGCGGGCGATTTCCATGGAACGTTCGATGGAGTAGAAGTTGACCATCATGAAAAACACGTTGCAGAAATCCAGCGCTTCGGTGCTTTCGTACATGATGAAGTTTTTCGCCAAATAACCGTGCAGGTTCATCGCACCCAAACCCACGCTGTGCAGTTCTTCGTTCGCTTTTTTGATCGAAGGCACCATTTGGATATTGGTAATGTCCGAAACGATCGTCAAAGCGGTCATCGCTGATTTTACAGCGCTTTTGATGTTTTTGTGATCCATCACGGTCGCAATATTGAGCGAACCCAGATTGCAGGAAATGCCGTAGTTGATCGTGTCTTTTTCGCCGTAGCTGCCAATATCCGAAACCTCGGATGTTTGCATGATTTCGGTACACAAGTTGGAAAATTTGATATGTCCGACTTGGTTCAGTGCGTGTTGTTTGTTCGCGTTGTCTTTATAGAAAATGTACGGATAACCGCTTTCTTTCTGCGTCTGCGCCAGTTTGACCAATAGTACGCGTGCGCTGATTTTCTTTTTGCGGATATTGGGGTTGGACAAAAGTTCTTCGTACATGATGTCCATGTCCATTTCGTCCAGATATTTTCCGTATTCGCGGAAAACCGTGTGCGCGTAAAACAAATAACAAGGTTCGTCGTTGGCTGCCAACTGCATGAATTTGTCCGGAACGATCACACCGATGGACAAGGATTTGATGCGGACTTTTTCGTCTACGTTGATTTTTTTACAGTCCAGAAACTCCTCAATATCGCTGTGGAAAATGTTCAGATAAGCTGCGCCGGCGCCGGGTCTTTGTCCCAGTTGGTTGGCGTAGGAAAACGTGTCTTCCATGATTTTCATCACGGGCAATACACCACTTGCCAAACCGTCCACGCCTTTGATCGCTTCGCCACGTCCGCGTAGTTTGGACATATTGAACGAAACGCCACCGCCGATAGACGAAAGCTTCATCGCGGAGTCGATCGCGTATCCAATACCGTTGAGGTTGTCGCCGACTTCGTCCAAGAAGCAGGAAACCAATTCGCCCGAACGTTTTTTGCCGGCGTTCAGGAACGTCGGTGTCGCAGGTTGGTATTCCTGGCTGATGAGCAGCTGTGCAAATTCTTTGGCTTTTGGCTTGTTGTCGCGTGCGAGGAACAGCGCGATCGAGACGACGCGGTCTTCGTATCTTTCCAAAAACTTCTCGCCCGAGTCGTCGCGCAGCGCATAGCTCTGGAAGAACTTGAACGCGCTCATGAACGACGGGAAACGGAATTTATAGGCGTACACCAAGTCGTACACTTCCTGCATTTCCTCAAAAGTGTACCATTGGTAAAAGTCAATATAATATTCGTTGTCGATCAGATAGTCGATCTTTTCCTTCAACGTGTAGAAAAACACCGTATTCTTGTTGACATAGTCCAAAAAATAGGATCTTACCGCTTCCTTGTCTTTTTCCAGACGGTATTCGTCGTTCTCCTTCACCATGATTTCATTGTTTAGGAGGATCCATTTCTTTTCGATGACGACATTTTTCATTGAACGTATATTGAAGATGTGTGTAATTATTGTTTTCTTTAGATAAGTACGTCTTTGTCGTGGTAAACAAAGACGTACTTACTCCATTTCCGTATTGGCCGCGTTACTTATACGGCTTCCGCAATCCATTTATTCAATTCATCAGGTTTGAAGCCGATCACGCGGCCCACTTCTTCTTCTTGGTCCAATACGATAACGGTTGGCAAGGAGCGTACACGAAATTTGGCAGCGACTTCCGGTTGGTCAAAAGCGTTGATTTTTTCGTAGTTGATGCCTTTTCTGTCCAAGTATTCCGAAACCATGTTGCAAGGGGCACAGTCCTGCTTTTCAAATTTGATAAATCTTTTCATAGTAACTGTCTAAAATTAGGTATGTGAAAAATATAAAAGTTGCTTTGCCCAAGATCAAGATAGATAAAAATCTCCTTCTCGGTCTACAAAGTTGCGGTATATTGGCAAAACTTCCGAACCTCAATTATCCCCCTTGTGTGGATAAAAAACTCGTTTCCGGGCGCGGAAAATTCGGTAAATGTAATAAGGCTTGCTGGATAAGGATTTGGGTAAAATGTCCAATATAAATATTTGAAAATCAATATTTTATTTTTTACTTATTGAAACAAGAACGAAAAACCCCTTGTTGCAAATGTGCATAACTTAACCAAAACGGCAAGGATGTGCATAAGTGCAACACGGCATTTCAAAACCTCTTGACGTTGATAATCAAGAGGTTTTGAAATGATATAAACAATCGCAGCAAAAGTTGACGAAATGTTAAAAGATTTCTTGCTTATTTTTTCAGTCCGCTGATCAATATGGTAATCATATTGTCTTCCAAAACGGAAGGGTCGACCTGCACTTTGGAGCGGTGCCATGATTCAATACCGTAAACGGCGTGCAGCAATAACCACACGGTTGCCGGTACGTTGATGGATTCCTTGATCTCGCCGTCTTCGATACCTTTGGTGATGATCTGGTTGAGGCGTTTGCGGTAGCCGTGGCGCAGTGCGCGGAATTCGCCCAGTTCCGGATTTTCCAGATGAAGCCATTCCCTGTTGGCGACAAAGTTGTTGTTGAAGTTATCGACCATCTGCTTAATCTGAAAACGGAGGATGGTTTCGACTTTTTCCAGACTCGTTTTGTCGCTTTCCTCTACCGACGTCATAAAATCGTTCATCAGCGTCGTGATGCCGAAGCAAATGTCGATCAACAGTTCACTTTTGGAATCGATATGGTTGTACAGGCTCGCGGCTTCGATGCCCACTTTTTCCGCGAGGTCGCGCATGCTCGTCGCTTTGTAGCCCCTTTCCCGAAAAGATTCTGCCGCTGCAGTCAATATGACATCCTTTCTACTTTCGTCCTTCGTTGTTTTTATACGTGCCATAATATTTTGCAAATTTACGTCGAGATTGCGAAAAAACTAACAAGTAATATCTTTTAGGAATTTATTGTACTTTGTGGCAAGTCCTCAAAAGCCTATTAGTTGTGAACCGAGATAACAACGCAGAAAACCCGGAATTGTTTTTGTCCCAATATTTTTCCGAAAAAAATATGCTCCGTGTCGACGGTGATCTGCTGCGCAAAAAGCTGATTGCCATCGTCCAGCATTTGTTGGTGACGGATTTTTCCGCCTTGGTGCAGTTGCTGTATCGTATTGACGTTTCCGAAAAAGACCTAAAATGCAAGCTTGGAAACGCCGGTTTAGAACAGTCGGTCGACGTGGTTGTTGATGCCATATTGGAAAGGCTGGAAGAAAAAAGGAAAACACGCGAAAGGTTTGGGTCCAATACCGACGATATTCCCGAAGACGAACGGTGGTGAAAAAACGTACAAAACGGCAGTTATCTGTTTCGTAATCAGTCATTTAGACATTTTTATTTAGTTTTTTGTGACAATATTTCAGTTTGCTCGCCGCTGTACGGTTTTTGAACAAAAAAAACGGAAATGAAGTAGCCGAAAGCTATTGGCAAAGGCAGATGTTATTACTAAATTATCAAACCATTAAATTTTCAAATTAACAATATGAACCTTAATAACTATACGGTAAAAGCACAGGAAACCATCCATGCTGCCCAACAATTGGCGTTCAATGCGGGCAATCCCAATATTGAAACGGCGCATTTGTTGGCGGCGTTGCTGGAAGACAAGGACAGTCCTGTCGAATTTTTGCTGAAAAAAAACAATGTCAATATTCAATTTGTACAAAGCAAAATCCGCGAAAGTATTGACAAATTACCCAAAATAAACGGCGGCGATCCGGCACAGTCGCTCGGCCGTGAACTCAATAATGTATTGTTGAAAGCCAACGCGGAACTCAAACAGTTCGGCGACGAATTTGTCAGCGTAGAGCATTTGTTGTTGGCGATCGTTGCGGGTTCGGACAATACGGCGAAGATTTTGAAAGATGCCGGCTTGACCGAAAAAGGTTTGGTGACGGCGATTAAGGATTTGCGTAAAGGCTCGACCGTCAATTCGCAAACGAGCGGACAGCAATACAATTCTTTGCAGAAATATTCCAAAAACCTGAACGAACTAGCCCGTAGCGGCAAGCTCGATCCCGTCATCGGACGTGACGAGGAAATTCGTCGTACCTTACATATATTGTCTCGCCGTTCCAAAAACAATCCCATATTGGTTGGTGAACCAGGCGTGGGTAAAACCGCGATTGTGGAAGGTCTCGCCAACCGCATCATCAACGGCGACGTGCCGGAAAATCTGAAATCCAAGACGATCTATGCGCTCGACATGGGGCAGTTGATTGCCGGAGCCAAATACAAAGGTGAATTTGAAGAAAGGTTGAAAGGCGTCGTCAAGGACGTTGCGGAAAGCGAAGGCGAAATCATTCTTTTCATTGACGAAATCCACACGCTGGTCGGCGCCGGCGGCGGCGAAGGCGCGATGGACGCTGCCAACATATTGAAACCGGCTTTGGCGCGTGGCGAGCTGCGGGCGATTGGCGCCACAACTTTGGCGGAATACCAGAAATATTTTGAAAAAGACAAAGCACTCGAACGTCGTTTCCAGAAAGTAATGGTGGACGAGCCAAGCGTGGAAGATGCGATTTCCATTTTGCGAGGTATCAAGGACAAATACGAAGCACACCACCACGTTCGTATAAAAGACGAAGCGGTCATCTCCGCGGTGGAGTTGTCCAATAGGTACATTTCCGATCGTTTCCTGCCGGACAAGGCGATTGACTTGATTGACGAAGCGGCGGCGAAACTGCGTCTGGAAATGAATTCCATGCCGGAAGAACTGGACGAGCTGGAACGCAGAATCCGTCAATTGGAAATCGAACGCGAAGCCATCAAGCGTGAAAGTGATGAGAACAAACTGAAGGAGCTGAACACAACCTTGAGCAATCTCATGACGGAACGTGATACTTATAAAGCCAAATGGCAATCCGAAAAGGAACTGGTCGAACAGGTACAGACTGCCAAAGCCAATATCGAACAACTTAAAACAGAAGCTGACCGGGCAGAAAGAAATGGCGATTATGGTAAAGTAGCTGAAATCCGCTATGGAAAAGTGAAAGAGCAAGAAGCTTTGGTGGAAAAATATACACAGCAATTGCACGATAGTACAGAACGTCGTCTGTTGAAAGAAGAAGTGGATGCGGAAGATATTGCGGAAACAGTTGCGCGCGCGACTGGTATTCCCGTAAGTCGAATGTTGCAGTCCGAAAAAGAAAAACTATTGCATCTGGAAGACAATCTGCACGAACGTGTCATTGGTCAGGACGAAGCAATCACGGCTGTTGCCGATGCGATACGCCGTAGCCGCGCCGGACTGAGCGATCCAAATAAACCTATTGGTTCGTTCATATTTCTGGGCACAACCGGTGTCGGTAAAACCGAACTGGCAAAAGCCCTGGCGGAATTTTTGTTCGACGACGAGACGATGATGACGCGTATCGACATGAGCGAATACATGGAAAAAGAATCGACTTCCCGTCTGATCGGTGCACCTCCGGGATATATTGGTTACGACGAGGGTGGTCAATTGACCGAAGCCGTTCGCCGCAAACCTTATAGTGTTGTTTTGTTTGACGAGATTGAAAAAGCGCATCCTGATGTGTTCAATACGCTGTTGCAGGTTTTGGACGATGGCCGCTTGACGGACAATAAAGGTCGTACGGTAGATTTCAAGAATACAATTATCATCATGACTTCCAATCTGGGAAGTGGTTTGATACAGGATGCTTTTGAAACGAACCCTGACAATCCGGAATTGGCGGAAGAAAAAGCGAAAGCTGATGCGATGGATTTGTTGAAAAGAACCATGCGTCCCGAGTTCCTCAACCGTATTGACGAAATCATCGTCTTCCATCCATTGCTGAAAAAAGAAATCAAGAAGATCATCCGCATCCAACTCAATAGTTTGAAGAAGATGGTCGGCAAAAACGGCATCCAACTGGAATTTACAGATTATGTTGTGGACTATTTATTGGAAAATGGTTATGATGCACAGTTCGGTGCTCGTCCATTGAAACGCGTTATCCAAAGATCCATCGTCAATGAATTAAGTAAAAAGATATTGGCGGGCGACATCAATAGCCAACATCCCGTATTGGTGGATGTGTTTGACAATACGGTGGTCTTCCGTAATGAAGATGACAAAAAAGCATAAAACATAAAGCCCACCGCAGGGAACGATACGTTTTCTGCGGTGGGCTTTTGTACTACCTATGGTTCTGTGCGAACACGAACCATTTTTTATGTTCGTAATTTTATATAAGAGTGCGTAAGGCTGGATTTTCCTATCGGTTGGTGTCCTCACCGACCGAAAATGTTTTATTGCTTACAATGGGTACATATATTAAAATTAATCAACGCCATTCAGATAAAACCTAGCGCTGCTCCGTCTGTAATCCTCCG
>Ga0154006_1000187_pt1 | contig 20663 bp, 10 predicted proteins | sample TSFL090MetaG_FD_104747 | JGI IMG/M metagenome (GOLD analysis project Ga0154006, IMG submission 104747) | Attine ant fungus gardens microbial communities from Florida, USA - TSFL090 MetaG | ecosystem: Host-associated > Fungi > Mycelium > Unclassified | place: USA: Florida, Wakulla State Forest...
GGGCATCACGGCATCACCGCCTCGTCGCATCGCGGTGCGGCCGTGGCGAAGGTCCGATCGAACCCGCATCGTGCTCAAGAAATCGGGACAGGTGCCGTTAACCCGTGACGTTCCCCTTTCAAGTCACGGATGCTTCCCCATGCCAGATCTCGATCGCGACATCATGCGTCTGCTGCCCGACGCCGGCGCGCAGGCCGACTACGTCAGCACGCCGAACCTGTACGTACGGATGCAGGAAATCGTGCCGGACCTTCCGTCGATCAAGACCGTGCTGCGTCGTCTTGCCGAACTGGAAGCGCGCGGCCTCGTCGAGACCGACCGGCGCGGCACGGCTTCGGTGTGGCGCCGCAAGGACGGGGCGAGCGGCATGGCGGCGAAGGCCGGCTCGATCATGAGCTTCGACGAGGCGCTCGCGTTGCAGACGTTGCGGCGCTTTTCGTCGCGGCAGATTCCGGGGCTCGTCGCCGATTCGATTTCCGCGCTGTTCAAGATCGCCGACGCGCGGCTCGAACGGCCCGTCAGCGAGTCGGAACGCAAGTACGCGCGCTGGACCGGCAAGGTCGCGGTCGAGAGCGGCGGCTTCTCGCTTCACTATCCGGCCATCGACCGCAAGATCTTTGCGGCCGTGTCGCGCGCGCTGTTCGAGGAGCGCCGGCTGGAGATCGTCTACCGGCCGCGCCACAACGCGGACAACGAGACGCCGAAGATCGTGCTGCCGCTCGGCCTCGTCGAAGTCGGCGGGCTGGTGTACATGGTCGGCGCGACCGAAGGCAAGCCGGAGCCGACGCTGTACCGGATGGACCGGCTGTCGCGCGCGGAGGCGATGCTCGAATCGTTCGTCTATCCGGCGTCGTTCTCGCTCGAGGTCTACGTGAAGCAGCAGCGCCGCTTCGACTTCATGGTCGACAAGGCCGTAAAGCTGTCGCTCAAGTTCGTCAACCAGGCCGGCGACCATCTGCTGGAGGCGCCGCTGTCGCTCGACCAGACGACGCGCCGCACCGACGATGCGCTGTTCGTGCAGGGCACCGCGATGCTGAGCCAGCGGCTGCGCTGGTGGCTTCGCTCGTTCGGGCCGAACGTCGAGGTGCTGGGGCCCGCGAGCCTGCGCGCCGAGCTGGCGGCCGAAGCGGGCGCGCTCGCACGGATTTACGGCGGCTGACGGGCGACACATGGCACGGGTCTTTCGGAATGGCTGGGAGGCGCTGGCGGTCGGCGGCGCGGCACAACGCGAGATCGAGACGCTCGAGACGCTGCGGCGCGATTTGCCGGACAGCTACACCGTCTACCACGGCGTGCACTGGACCCACCTCGACAAGGGCTTCGCGATTTGCGGCGAGGCCGACTTCGTCGTCGTCGGGCCGCGTGCTCGTGATCGAGCAGAAATCCGGTCCGCTCGACTACAAGCGCGCGTTCGGGGAATCGCCGTCGGCGACGCTGCGGATGCGGCGCGTGCGGGGGTGACGCAGAACGGCTGCTCGCAACGGCGGGTGAGTTGAAATGCGTCGCGCCGGCAAGCCTCGCGGCTTGCCGGCGCGCATCGCGAAAGGGGACCGGTTGCGGAAACCCGTCTCCTGACGCGTATTTCAGTAATGCACGACGGTCCGGATCGACTTGCCTTCGTGCATCAGGTCGAACGCTTCGTTGATGCCGGTGAGCGGCTTCGTGTGCGTGACGAACGGGGCGAGCTGGATCGTGCCGGCCATCGCGTCCTCGACCATGCCCGGCAGTTCGGAACGGCCCTTGACGCCGCCGAATGCGGTGCCCAGCCAGCGACGACCGGTGACGAGCTGGAACGGGCGCGTCGAGATTTCCTGGCCGGCGCCCGCGACGCCGATGACCACCGACTGGCCCCAGCCGCGGTGCGCGCATTCGAGCGCGGCGCGCATCACGTTGACGTTGCCGATGCACTCGAAGCTGTGGTCGACGCCCCAGCCGGTCATTTCGACGATCACCTGCTGGATGGGTTTTTCGTGATCCTTCGGGTTCACGCAGTCGGTGGCGCCGAACACGCGTGCCAGGTCGAACTTGCCCGGGTTGGTGTCGACCGCGATGATGCGGCCGGCCTTCGCGAGCTTCGCACCCTGGATCACCGCGAGGCCGATGCCGCCGAGGCCGAACACGGCGACCGTATCGCCTTCCTGCACCTTGGCGGTGTTCTTCACCGCGCCGAGGCCCGTCGTGACGCCGCAGCCCAGCAGGCAGACCTGCTCCGGGTTCGCATCCGGGTTGATCTTCGCGAGCGACACTTCGGCGACGACCGTGTATTCGCTGAACGTCGAGCAGCCCATGTAGTGATAGACCGGCTGGCCGTTGTAGCTGAACCGCGTGGTGCCGTCGGGCATCACGCCCTTGCCCTGGGTGGCGCGCACCGATACGCACAGGTTGGTCTTGCCGCTCTTGCAGAACAGGCACTCGCCGCATTCGGCGGTGTAGAGCGGAATCACGTGGTCGCCGGGTTTCACGCTCGTCACGCCTTCACCGACCTCGACCACGATGCCGGCGCCTTCATGGCCCAGCACGGCGGGGAACAGGCCTTCCGGATCGTCGCCCGACAACGTGAACGCGTCGGTGTGGCAGACACCGGTATGCGTGATCTTGACCAGCACTTCGCCCTTGCGCGGCGGTTCGACGTCGATCTCGACGATCTGGAGCGGCTTACCCGCCTCGAATGCAACTGCGGCACGTGACTTCATGGCAATCCCTTTTTTTAAAAAATCATCGAATGGAGCGGGGCGTCGACGATCCCGCGCCGGTCAGCGCAAGTAGGACCGAACGAGGGTCACGATATCGTCGATCGACTCGGAAGAAGGCCGCGGGGCATTCGCGAGCTGGATAAATTCCTCGCGCAAATGGCTTTCGAGCACGCCGGCCATCACGCCGTTGATCGCGCCGCGGATCGCAGCCAGTTGCTGAAGCACCGGGCCACAGTCCGCTCCCTCCTCGAGCGCCTGCTCGAGCGCGTTCAACTGCCCGCGGACGCGGCGAACGCGGGTCAGGACACGTTTCTTCTCTTCGGGGGAATGCGGCATGGGATCGTGGGTTCCGGATACTGGGGGGCAGTATAGAACATTGCTGGGCCGGAGGTCTACCCGGTCATGCCCGGATGCCGGATGACCGCCACCGGTGCGGGGCGCGATGCCGGCGGCGGTTGCCGCGCGCGATCAGATCAGCAGCGCAAGCGTGCGAAACAGCGCGAGATCCTCCTTGCGCGCCGACCGCGCATGCCGCCGGATCACCTGCAGCAGGCAGTCGATGAAGCAGCGCGCGGCGTCGCTCGACGTGCTGCTGCGGCGCGTGACGATGCCGAGCTCGCTCGGCTCGAAGGTTTCCTTCAGCGACAGCACGCGCATCCGCTCGCCGAACGGCGGCACCGCCGCGAGGATCGTCGGGCACCACGTGACCATGCCGGCCTGTTCGAGCATCGTCTGCAGCATCGCGACCGACTGCGCGCGCACGATGCGCCGCTCGTCGATCTGCGCACCGTGCCGCGTAAACAGATAGTCGACCAGCGCGGCCTGGCCGTCGGCCGACGAATTCAGCACCCAGTCGCAGTCGAGCAGGTCGTGGACCGACTTCGCACGTTCGCGCGGATGCCCGGCGCACACCATCACCGACGTGTCGTAGCGCAGCAGCGGCTCGAACGCGAATTCCTGCGCGCCGCTGCCGGTCTGCACGTGGCCGAGCGCGAAATCCATGCTGCCGTCGCGCAGCAGCGGTTGCGCGACGGCCATCAGCGCTTCGTAGAGTTCGAGGCGCACGTCGGGCATCCGTTCGCGAAACTGCAGCACGGTTTCCGCGAGGAACGTCATCGTCAGCCACGGCGTGACGCCGACACTCAGCCGCCCCTCGACGCGCCCGCGCATCCGTTCGAGATCGCTCTGCGCATGCTCGAGCTGCTTGAGCACGAGCTTCGCGTGGGTGAGCAGCGTCTTCCCGTATTCGGTGAAACCGATGCCTTCCGGTGCGCGCACCAGCAACGGCAGGCGCTCGCTGGCCTCCAGCTCGCGCAGCGCGCGCGTGACGGCCGCCTGCGACAACCCGAGCGTGCGCGCCGCGCCGCGGATGCTCCCGGCCTCCGCGCTCGCGACGAGCGCCTGCAACTGATGCAGCTTGATCGTGCTCATGGTGCGAAATGGCGTGAAAGGGGGTGAATGAGGATGTGGATACCGACAACGAAAAGTTGTCATCATAACGAAACTGCGGCTGTTCGCCGGTTTTTTCGCTGCCTACGATCTCGCCAACGATCAGCCATTCCGGCCATCGCCACGCGGCATCTATCGAGGAGTAACGGGGTTGGATCGAGCACGTATTGCGCCTGAAATGGCGGCCATCGAGACGGAGATGATCGCGCTGCGCCACCGGCTGCACGCGCATCCGGAACTCGGTTTCGAGGAACACGCGACGAGCGAACTCGTCGCCGATTGCCTGACAACATGGGGTTATCGGGTCACGCGCGGCCTCGGCGGCACCGGCGTGGTCGGCACACTCGGCCGCGGCGCCGGGAAGCGGCTCGGGCTGCGCGCCGACATGGACGCGCTGCCGATCCGCGAGACGACCGGGCTGCCGCATGCGAGCCGGCACGACGGCGTGATGCACGCGTGCGGCCACGACGGCCACACGGCGATGCTGCTCGCGGCGGCCCGCTGCCTGGCCGAACGCGGCCGCTTCACCGGCACGTTGAACCTGATTTTCCAGCCGGCGGAGGAAGGGCTCGGCGGCGCGAAGCGGATGCTCGACGACGGGCTGTTCACGCGGTTTCCGTGCGATGCCGTGTTCGCGATGCACAACGTGCCGGGCCTGCCGGCCGGCGTGCTCGGCTTCTGCGACGGTCCGGCGATGGCGTCGGCCGACGAGGTGCGGGTGCGCGTCATCGGGCGCGGCGGCCACGGCGCGGCGCCGCACACGACGATCGATCCGGTGGTCGTGTGCGCGTCGATCGTGATGGCGCTGCAGACCGTCGTGTCGCGCAACGTGAATCCGCAGGAGCTGGCGATCGTGACGACTGGCTCGATCCACGCGGGCACCGCGTCGAACGTGATTCCGCCGCATGCGGATCTCGAGCTGAGCGTGCGGGCGCTGTCGCCGGACGTGCGCGCGCTGCTCGAACGGCGCATCCGCGCGATCGTGCATGGCCAGGCCGCCAGCTACGACGCGACGGCCGAGATCGACTATCGGCACGGCTATCCGGTGCTCGTCAATCACGCGGCGGAAACGGCGTTCGCGCGGGACGTCGCGCGCGAATGGGGCGGCGACGACGCACTGATTCCGCATTTGCGGCCGATCGCGGCGAGCGAGGATTTCGCGTTCATGCTCGACGCGTGCCCGGGCAGCTACCTGTCGATCGGCAACGGCGACGGCGCGGCCGGTTGCGGCCTGCACAACCCCGGCTACGACTTCAACGACGCGTGCCTGGCGACGGGCGCGAGTTACTGGATCGCGCTCGCGGAGCGCTACCTCGCGTGAGCCGGACAGGCGGACGCACGGATTCGATTCACCTTCAACGATGGAAACCAGGAGACAGGCAATGAAACAGTGGATGGCGGCGCTCGCGGTGGCGCTCACGGCAACGACGGTGGCAGGGGCCGCGCACGCGGCCGACTGGTCGGGCAAGGAGATCCGCCTCGCGGTCGATCCCACGTATCCGCCGCTCGAATACAAGCAGCCCGACGGCTCGCTGACCGGCTTCGGGGTCGACATCACGAACGCGTTGTGCGCGGAGCTGCATGCGCGCTGCGTGTGGGTCGAGTCGAGCTTCGACGGGATGATTCCGGGGCTGCTCGCACGCAAGTTCGACGTGATTGCGTCGTCGATGACGATCACGCCGAAGCGGATGCAGCAGATCGCGTTCACGAACCGGATCTCGAACGCACCGGCGCGGCTGATCGCGCGCAAGGGCTCGCTGCTGCTGCCGACTGCCGCGTCGCTGAAGGGCAAGCGGGTCGGCGTCGAGCAGGGCTCCGCGCAGGCCGACTATGCGATCGCGAACTGGCAGCCGGCCGGTGTACAGATCCAGTCGTACCAGAACCAGGACCAGGTGTACGCCGATCTCGTGACGGGCCGGCTCGATGCGGCGTTCCAGGCGTCGATCGCGGCGAGCGACGGCTTCCTGAAGAAACCGCAAGGCAAGGACTTCACGTTCGTCGGCGCGGCGATCGACGACGCGAAGTACTTCGGGCAAGGCGACGGTCTCGGGCTGCGCAAGCAGGATGCCGACCTGCGCGACGCGTTCAACCGCGCGCTGGCGACGATCCTCGCGAACGGCACGTATCAGCGGATCAACCGCAAGTACTTCGACTTCGACATCTACGGCGCGAAGTAAGCCGGGCTGTACCGCAGCAGCTGGTCAGCACTCGATATATCAATAAGGAAAACGAATGAACTGGAGATTGTTTTTCGTCGCGATGCCGGCACTCTGCGCGGCACCGGTGTTCGCGCAAAGCAACGTCACGCTGTACGGGTTGATCGATGCGGGTATCGACTATACGAACAACGTCGGCGGCCACGGCGCGTGGCAGATGGCGAGCGGTTTCGCGCAGGGCAGCCGCTGGGGGCTGAAGGGCACCGAGGATCTGGGGGGCGGCTACAGCACGCTGTTCCAGATCGAGAGCGGCTTCAACGTGAACAGCGGCACGCTCGCACAGGGCGGCCGCATGTTCGGGCGGCAGGCTTACGTCGGGCTCGGCAGCACGCGCTTCGGCACGCTGACGCTCGGCCGGCAATATGACTCGGTCGTCGACTATCTCGCGCCGACGACCGCGAACGGCAGCTGGGGCGTCTATCCGTTCTCGCATCCGCTCGACAACGACAACACCGGCAACACGTTCCGCGTGAACAATACGGTCAAGTATGCGAGCCCGGATTTCGGCGGCTTCTCGTTCGGCGGCACCTATAGCTTCAGCAACGACGCCGGGTTCGCGAACAACCGGCAGTGGAGCGTCGGCGCGCAGTACGAGCAGGGCGGCCTGCTGGTCGGCGCGGCGTTCCTGAATGCCGACAACCCGGGCGCGACGGCCGGCGGCGCGATCGCGGGGTCGGGCTCGGTCGGCGCGGACGCGAACTTCGCGTCGGCACGGCTGCGGATCTTCGGGGCGGGCATCAACTACACGGCCGGGCCCGCGACGGTCGGGTTCGCGTATACGAACAGCAACGTCACGCGGCCGACCGCGAACGTCGGCTACCTGTTCGGCGACGAGACGATCGAACCCGTCACGGGGCCGCTCGCGGGCGGCACGGTCACGGCGATCAAGTATCAGAACTTCGAGGTGAACGGCAAGTATCAGTTCACGCCGGCGTTCTTCGTCGGCGCGCAGTATGTGTTTACGACCGTGCGCTACGACGCGACCACGGGCAGCGCGAAACCGAAGATCCATTCGCTCGGGCTGATGGCCGACTACAACCTGTCGAAGCGCACCGACGTGTACCTGATGGGCGCGTACCAGCGGATCGCGGGCGACGCGACCGGCTCGTCGCTCGATCAGGCGTATATCCCCGGGGCGGCCGACCTGTCGTCGACGTCGAAGCAGCTGATGGTGCATGCGGGGATCCGGCACAAGTTCTGAGGGGTCCCGCAGGAAAGGCGGCGGCGGCCCGGCGCCGCCCGCCTGCGACGCCGGCGAGCCGCATACGGACCTGCCGCGCCTCGTGTGCGGGCGGCAACAGGCCCGTCCCGCCGCTTACGTCACCGTTCCGTCCTTCAGCTTGTCGATACACGGAATGCCCGCACGCCGCTTCGGCCGCAGGTATTTCGGTACCGCGGCCGGCTGCCCGACGCCCGCATGGCTTTGATCGACCTTCGGCTTCGCCGCGACCGTTTTCGTCTTGTGCGGAATCCGGCATCCGCCGGCCGGCAGGTCGGCGTACGGATCGTCGTCGGGGGCCGCCGCGGCGGGCAGCGCGGGCGCGGCGGCCGCGACCAGCATCGGCGCGAACGGCAACGCACGCATTCGCTCGCCGGTCAGCACGAACGCGCCATTGGCGACCGCCGGCGCGATCGGCGGCACGCCGGCCTCGCTCAACCCGGTCGGATGCGCGTCCGACGGCACGAAGAACACGTCCACCGGCGCCGCCTCCTGCATCCGCACCGGCGGGTAGTCGGCGAAGCCGGCGTTGCGGACCGCGCCATGCTCGACGTCGATCGCGAAACCTGGCTTGGTCGTCGCGAGGCCGAACAGCGCGCCACCCTGGACCTGCGCTTCGGCGCCGGTCGGGTTCACGATGCGGCCGGCATACACGCCGGCCGTCACGCGATGCACGCGCGGCTGCTGCGCGTCGATCGACACCTCCGTCACGTACGCGACGACCGTGCCGGCCGTCTCATGCATCGCGACGCCCCATGCGTGCCCGGCCGGCAGCGTGCGCGTGCCGTAGCCGGACTTGTCGACGGCGAGCGCGAGCGCCTGACGATGACGCGCGTGCTCGGGGCCGGACAGCCGCGCCATCCGGTACGCAACCGGATCCTGGCGGGCCGCGTGCGCGAGCTCGTCGACGAGCGTCTCCATCACGAATGCCGTATGGGTATTGCCGCCCGAGCGCCATGACTGGACCGGCACGTCGACGTCCGTCTGATGGACCGACACCTGCATCGGGAAACCATACGGACTGTCGGCCACACCGTCGGTCAGGTCGGGATCGGTGCCGCTTTTGCGAATCGTCGTGCGTTCGAGCGGCGACCCCTTCAGCACCGACTGGCCGACGACGACGTGCTGCCAGTCGCGCACGGCGCCGCTGCCGTCGACGCCGATGTCGACGCGATGCAGCACCATCGGGCGGTAATAGCCGCCGCGCAGGTCGTCCTCGCGCGTCCAGATCGTCTTGACCGGGCCCAGGTGGCCGGCTGCCAGATAGGCGGCGGACACGCGGGCGGCTTCGACGACATAGTCCGACGTCGGCGTCGAGCGCCTCCCGTAGTCGCCGCCCGACATCATCGTGAAGATCTGGACTTTCCCGGGCGCGACGCCGAGCGCCTTCGCGACCGCGGCTCGATCGGTGGTCTGCATCGCCGAGCCGCCCCAGATCTTGATCCCGCACGCGCAGCTCGCCGGCCCGACGTCGACCGTGCAACTGAGCGGCTCCATCGGCGCGTGGGCGAGATACGGAAATTCGTAGTCCTTCTGGATCCGGGTCGCCGCCGGCGGCGCGCTGCCGGCATCGGCCGTGCGCACCACGGTGCCGGGCGTGCCGGCGAGCTGCTTGTACGCCTGCATCTGCTCGGTGGATGTAACGGTCGAGCCTGTGTCCTTCCACGTGACCTGCAGCGCGTCGCGCCCGAGTTTGGCCGGCCAGTAGCCAGTCGCGATCACGGCCACGCCGGTGCCGCCGCGATCGGTCGGAATCTCCACGACCTGGACCACGCCCTTGACCGCGCGGGCGGCCGCCGCGTTGTAGCTCGCGACCTGTCCGCCGAAGCGCGGCGGGCGCGCGACCACGGCCACCATCATGTCGGGCAGGCGCCAGTCCATCCCGTACTTGAGCGTGCCGTCGAGCACGGCACGCGATTCGACGCGCGGGGTCGGCTGGCCGATGATCCGGAACTGGTCGGGCGACTTCAACGGCACGTGCCGCGGTACCGGCATCGCCATCGCGTCCGGCGCGAGTTCGCCGTAGGTCGCGCTGTGGCTGCCGGACGTGACGACGCCATGCGCGGTCCGGCAGGTGGCCGGATCGACGTTCCAGCGCCGGGCCGCCGCGGCGACGAGCATCGCGCGGGCCGATGCGCCGAGCTCGCGGTATTGCGTAAACGAGTGGTTGACCGACGTCGAGCCGGCCGTCATCTGGATGCCGGTCACCGGATCCTTGTACGGCTCGCCGGCCGGCGCGAGCACGGTGCGCACGTTGCGCCAGTCGGCATCGAGTTCGTCGGCGAGCGCCATCGGCAGCGCGGTGCTGACCCCCTGGCCGGACTCGGTCCGGTTGACGGCCACCGTCACCGTGTTGTCCGGCGCAATGATCAGGAATGCTTGGGGTGGCGAAGTCCGAAGCGCGGTGCCGGCTTCGGCGCGGGCGCGCGTCGGCGCGATGCCCAGCGCGAGACAGCCGCTTGCCGCCATCGTGAGCTTCAGGAAGCCGCGCCGGCCGGGCATCGGAGCACCGGCTCCGGTGACGGGCGACGTGGCGGGGTCGAGGGCGTCGGTGTTCGCCGGGCGCCCGACAGTGCGGATACGCATGGTCACAGTCTCCGGGCAGGCTCAGGCAAGTGCGCCGGCCGCATCGTGAATCGCCGCGCGGATGCGCTGATAGGTCGCGCAACGGCACAGGTTGCCGGCCATTGCGTGGTCGATGTCGGCATCGGTCGGCGCCTTGTTGCTGCGCAGCAGCCCGACGGCGCTCATCATCTGCCCGCTCTGGCAATAGCCGCATTGCGCGACGTCGTGGCGCACCCATGCGTCGAGGACGGCACGTCCGAGCGCATCGTCGGCGAGATGCTCGGACGTCGTGATCCGCGCGTTGCCGACCGACGACAGCGCCAGCGTGCAGCTATGCACGGGCCGGCCGTCGGCATGCACGGTGCACGCGCCGCAGTCGCCGGTGTCGCAGCCGAACTTGGTGCCGGTCAGGCCGAGGTTGTCGCGCAGCACCCAGAGCACCGGCGTCGACGGGTCGGCGTCGATCTCCGCCGCCCGGTTGTTGATGTTCAACGTCACCATCGTGAAGTTCTCCCTTGGACACCTCGTTATCGTTCGCGAGACATAAACGCAATTCGGCGGACGTGAATCAATTAAAGCAGATTCGAGAATAATTCAGCATCTGCAAACCGGGGTTTTTTGCGTTTCTTAATGATTTGGCGTGATTATTTAAAATATAAAATTTACAACTTGCATACGAATGTGAAAATGTCGCCGAAAAAGTGTTGAGTTTTGCAAACATCTTTTCCGGGATGTGGAAAACGTTTGCGGGTCGGGCCTATATTTGACTCGCGATCATTCCGGGAACATGTGGATCGGGAGGCGCAGATTGACGAATCGATATTCCGGAAATCGATGCCGGGGCATTTTCCCCGAGCGAATTCTGCGTTCGTTTACAAGGCGACATGCCCCGTCACGGAGCGGGATCCACGGTCGAAGATCGTTTGAGATGTATAGACAGAAGCGCGAAAGGCACAGCACTTTCGAATCGCGCCAAACAGCTAATTCTAATTAGTGGAAAAGTTACCGGGCAGGGGGCTTGAAAGTGAAGATGCTGATTAAATAATCCCAGTTGATTGATTCTCGCCAGTTGTCAATCCGGTCATCCGCACAAGTTTGATGACGGGAAGGTATTTTTCAAAAAATATCGAATAGCGAATTCCGGCATTTTCCTTCGGCACTTTGGATGCTCGAAAGGGATTCTCGGCGTCTTCGATTCTCTTCATGGGAAGGTGTGATTATGCGTACGCGCACGGGTTCGAATAAAAAGCGCACGGATGCACGTCCGAAACTCGTCGTCCCGACCGGCATGCTGGTCGCGCTGGTTGGCGCCGGGATCGTTCCCGTCGACGCACTCGCTGCGTGTACCGGCACACCGACGGTGACCTGTACGGGGGCCACCACCTCGTACGCGAACGGCACGAACAACCTCAACCTGACCGTCGTCACGGGCGCGACCGTCACGGTGGTGCCGCTGTTCGGCGGCACGGCGCTGTCGCTGACGGGCAGCGGCGTCACGCTGAACAACAACGGCACGATCGACCCGTCGCTGGCGGGACTGAGCGTCGTGTCGAACGGCACGGTCATCGGCAATACGACGTCCGCGAGCACGGTCAACGTCACGAACACCGGCACGATGATGGGTTCGACGAGCTCGCTGCTCAACGGGCCGGCCCTGACCGTCTACAACGGTTCGGGCGGCACGACGAACATCACGAACGCCGGCACGATCGGGACGACCGGGCTGCTCGGCTTTTCCGCCGGCCCGGCCGCGCAGGTCGTGACCGCGTCGGGCGGCGGGCAGGTCAACTTCACGAACGCGAGCGGCGGCGCGATCAACGGCTCCGTCGTGCTTGCGCCCAGTACCCTGGCGGGCACCGGCAATACGTTTACGAATAGCGGAACCGTCACGGGGAACGTGTCGCTCGGCGCGGCCGTCGGCGCGACGAACACGTTCAATGCGCTGACGGGATCGTCGGTCGGGCTCGGCGTCGATGCCGGCGTCGGCGGCAACAACACGCTCAACCTGCAACTGAACACCGCAGCCGGCGGCGCGGCGAACGGCACGATCGCGGTCGATACGTACGGCAACTTCACGAACCTCGCGGTGCAGGGCGGCACGTGGAACATCACCGGCGCGTCGAGCGCATCGAACGCGTCGCTGACCGGCGGCGTCGCGATCGTCAACGCCAGCGGCGCGCTGGGCACCGGCACGATCGTCGGCGGCGGCGGCACGCTCGAGGCCGGCACGGCCGGCGTGAACCTGCTCAACAACGTGACGCTCGGCGCGGGCGCGGGTCTGACGGTCGACGGCGCGACGGGGCTCGCGCTGTCGGGGGCGATCGGCGGCGGTGGCGCCCTCAACGTGAGCGGCACCGGCACGCTGGCGCTCAACGGCGTCAATTCGTTCGGAGGGGGAACGAATCTGACGGGCGGCGGCGGAATCGTCGTCGGCACCGGTGCCGCGCTCGGCACCGGCACGCTGAACGTGACCGGCGCGGGCGGCACGCTGGGCACGAGCGTCGGCGGCACGTTGCTCGGCAACGCGGTGAATCTCGGGGCCGGCGCGACGCTGGGCCTGAACGGCTCGGCCAACCTCGGCCTGAGCGGCACGATCGCCGGTAACGGCAGCCTCGCGCAAACCGGCACGGGCACGACGACGCTGCTCGGCGTCAACACGTATGGCGGCGGCACGACACTCAGCGGCGGCGGGCTCGTCGCCGCCGACGGCTCGGCGCTGGGCACGGGCGCGCTGAACGTGACGGGCGCGGGCGGTTCGCTCGCCACGAACGCGAGCGGCACGGTGCTCGGCAACGCGGTGAATCTCGGGGCCGGCGCGACGCTGGGCCTGAACGGCTCGGCCAACCTCGGCCTGCTCGGCACGATCGCCGGCAACGGCGGCATTGCGCAAACCGGCACCGGTACGACGACGCTGCTCGGCGCGAACACGTTCTCGGGCGGCACGACGCTGAGCGGCGGCGGGCTCGTCGCTGCCGACGGTACGGCGCTGGGTACGGGGGCGCTGAACGTGACGGGCACGGGCGGTTCGCTTGCGACGAACGTCGGCGGCACGCAGCTCGGCAATGCGGTGAATCTCGGCGCGGGCGCGACGCTCGGCTTGAACGGCTCGGCCGACCTGATCCTCGGTGGCCTGATGGCCGGCAACGGCAGCCTGGCGCAGACCGGCACGGGCACGACGACGCTGCTCGGCGTCAACACGTATACCGGCGGCACGACGCTGAGCGGTGGCGGGCTCGTCGCCGCCGACGGCTCGGCGCTGGGCACGGGCGCACTGAACGTGATCGGCGCGGGCGGTTCGCTCGCGACGAACGTGGGTGGCACGGTGCTCGGCAATGCGGTCAACCTCGGCGCGGGCGCGACGCTCGGGCTGAACGGCTCGGCCGACCTCGGCCTGGCCGGCACGATTGCCGGCGCGGGCGGCCTGGCGCTCGGCGGCACCGGCGCGACGACGCTGGCCGGCGCGAACACGTTCACCGGCGGCGCGAGCCTGACGGGCGGCGGCAGCCTGATCGTCGAAGGCAACCAGGCGCTCGGCATCGGCGGCGCGTTGAACGTGAGCGGCCTCGGCGGCTCGCTGAGCGCGGACTTGGCCGCCGGCGCGGCACTCGCGAACACGATCAACCTGAACGGCGCGTCGCTGACGCTGAACGGCGCAAACGGCCTCGGCCTGAGCGGCGCGATCGGCGGCAGCGGCGGTCTCGTGCTGAGCGGCACCGGAACGACCACGCTGTCCGGCGCGAACACCTTCGGCGGCGGCACGACGCTGAGCGCCGGCACGCTGCTCGCCGGCAGCAATACGGCGCTCGGCAGCGGGGCGCTGAACGTCACGGGTGCGGGCGGCGCGCTCGGCGCGAGCGTCGGCGGCACGGCATTGAACAACGCGGTGAACCTCGGCACGGGCGCGACGCTCGCGCTGACCGGCGCGAACAATCTCGGCCTGAGCGGCACGATCGCCGGGGCCGGTGGCCTCGCGCAGACCGGCACGGGCACGACGACGCTGCTCGGTGCGAACACCTTCTCGGGCGGCACGACGCTGAGCGGCGGCGGGATCCTCGCGGGCAACGCTGCCGCACTGGGCACCGGCGCGCTGAACGTGACGGGCACGGGCGGCGCGCTTGGCACGACCGTCGGCGGCACGGTGCTCGGCAACGCGATCCAGCTCGGCGCGGGGGCGGCACTGGCGGTGGGCGGCGCGAACAACCTCGGGCTGAGCGGGATCATCTCCGGTGCCGGCGGCCTGTCGGTGAGCGGCCCGGGCACGACGACGCTCACCGCGGCCGACACGTTTACCGGCGGCACCACGATCGGCAGCGGCACGCTCGCGATCGGCGCGGGCGGCAGCCTCGCGGCATCGAGCCCGGTCAACCTGACCGGTGCGGCCGCGCAGTTCAGCATCGCCGGCGCGACCACGCCGCAGTCGATCGGGACCTTGTCGGGCGTCGCGGGCTCCGCGATCGATCTCGGCTCGAACAACCTGACGCTGGCCGGCAGCGGCAGCGGCGTCTTCGCGGGCAACATCGGCGGTGCGGGCGGGCTGACGCTTTCCGGCACCGGCTCGCAGGCGCTGACCGGCAACAACACGTTCGCGGGCGGCACCGCGCTGACGGGCGGCAGCCTGCTCGTCGGCAGCGCCACCGCGCTCGGCACCGGCGCGCTCGACGTCAACGGCTCGGCTTCGCTCGGCGCGAGCGTGCCGGGCGTGACGCTCGGCAACGCGGTCAATCTCGGCACCGGCGTCACGCTGGGGCTGAACGGGGCGACCGACCTCGGCCTGGGCGGCACGATCGCGGGCAACGGCGGCCTCGCGCAGACCGGCACGGGCACGACGACGCTGCTCGGTGTGAACACCTTCTCGGGCGGCACGACGCTGAGCGGCGGCGGGCTGATCGCGGGCAATGGCGCGGCACTCGGCACGGGCGCGCTGAACGTGGCGGGCGCGGGCGGCACGCTCGCCACGAACGTCGCCGGCACCTTGCTCGGCAACGCGGTGAACCTCGGCGCCGGCGCGACGCTCGGCCTGAACGGCGCGGCCGATCTGAGCCTGGGCGGCGTGCTCTCCGGCAACGGCGGCCTCGCGCAAACCGGCGCCGGCACGACGACGCTGCTCGGCGCGAATACGTTCTCGGGCGGCACGACGCTGAGCGGCGGCGGGCTGATCGCCGGCAACGGCGCGGCACTCGGCACGGGCGCGCTGAACGTCGCGGGCGCGGGCGGCACGCTGGGCACGAGCGTCGGCGGCACCGTGCTCGGCAACGCGGTGAATCTGGGCGCCGGCGCGACGCTGACGGTCGGCGGGGCGAACAATCTTGGCCTGGGCGGGGCGATTTCGGGCGGCGGCAACCTCGCGGTGAACGGCCCGTCGACGACGACGCTCACCGGTGCGGGTTCGTACACCGGCGGCACGACGATCGGCAACGGCAGCACGCTGGCGGTCGGCGCGGGCGGCAGTCTGTCGGGCGGTAGCCTGTTCAATCTGGCGGGCGCGGGTGCGATGCTGGACCTGAGCGCCGCCACGACGCCGCAGACGACGGGTGGGCTGGTCGGCATAGCGGGCTCGGCGGTGAACCTGGGCGGCAACAACCTGACGCTGGGCGGGTCGGCCAACGGCAGCTTCGCGGGTACGATCGGCGGCGCGGGCGGGCTGACGATGTCGGGCACCGGCACGGAAACGCTGACGGGCGCCAACACCTACACGGGCGGCACGACGATCAACAGCGGCACGCTGGCAATCGGCGGCTCGGGCAGCCTGGCGGCGAACGGCGCGGTGAATCTGGCCGGCGCGGGCGCGACGTTCGACCTCAGCGGCGCGGCGCTGCCGCAGACGACGGGCGCGCTGTCGGGCGTGGCCGGTTCGGCGGTGAACCTCGGCGGCAACAACCTGACGCTCGGCGGCACGGGCAGCGGCACCTATGACGGCACGATCGGCGGCCTGGGCAGCCTCACGTTGTCGGGCACGGGCACCGAAACGTTGAACGGCGCGAACACGTACATGGGCGGCACGAGCCTGACGGGCGGCGGCACGCTGGTCGCCGGCAACGCAGCGGCGCTCGGCACCGGCGCACTGAACACGAGCGGCGCGGGCGGCACGCTGGCCGCGGGCAGCGCCGGCACGACGATCGCCAACACGGTCAATCTCGGCACGGGCTCGACGCTGACGCTCGGCGGCACGAACGACCTGAGCCTGAACGGGGTCGTCTCGGGTGGCGGCAGCCTTGCGCAAACCGGCAGTGGCACGACGACGCTGTCCGGCGCGAATACGTTCTCGGGCGGCACCACGCTGAGCGCCGGCGGCCTGTCCGTCGGCAACAGCCTGGCGCTCGGCACCGGCGCGCTCAACGTGACCGGCAGCGGCGGCGCGCTCAGCGCGAGCACGGCCAACCTGCTGCTGGCGAACGCGGTCGATCTGGGCGCCGGCTCGGCGCTGAACCTCGGCGGCGCGTTCGATTTCGGCCTGAACGGCATGATTTCCGGCGCCGGCGGCGTGGTGCAGTCGGGCTCGGGCACGACCACGCTCGGCGGCCCGAACACCTACAGCGGCGGAACGACGTTGAACAGCGGCGGCCTGAGCGTGGGCAGCAACACCGCGCTCGGGTCCGGCGCACTCGACGTGACCGGCAACGGCACGCTGAATGCGAGCGTGAGCGGCACGACGCTCGGCAACGCGGTCACGCTGGGCGCGGGCGCGACGCTCGGGCTGAACGGCGCGAACGATCTCGGCCTGGGCGGCACGATTTCCGGCGGCGGCAGCCTCGCGCAGACCGGCACGGGCACGACGACGCTTACCGGCACGAACACGTACGGCGGCGGCACCACGTTGAGCGGCGGCGGGCTCATTGCCGGCAACGGCAGCGCACTGGGCTCCGGCGCGCTGAACGTCACGGGCGCGGGCGGCTCGCTCGGCGCGAGCGTCGGCGGCACGACGCTCGGCAACGCGGTGAATCTCGGCGCGGGGTCGACGCTGACGGTTGGCGGTGCGAACAATCTCGGCCTCGGCGGGGCGATCTCGGGCAGCGGCGGTCTGTCGGTCAGCGGCCCGGCGACGACGACGCTCACCGGTGTCGCGACGTACACCGGCAACACGACGATCGGCGGCGGCAGCACGCTCGCGGTGGGCGCGGGCGGCAGCCTGTCGTCAGGCAGCGCGCTCGATCTCGCCGGCACGGGCGCCGCGCTCGACATCAGTGCGGCCACGACGCCGCAGACGAGCGGGATGCTGTCCGGCGTCGCGGGCACGAACGTGAATCTCGGCGGCAATACGCTGACGCTGGCCGGCACCGGTAACGGCAGCTATGCGGGAACGATCGGCGGCACCGGCGGCTTGACGATGTCGGGCACGGGGACGGAAACGCTGACGGGCGCCAACACGTACACCGGCGCGACGACGATCAACAGCGGCACGCTGGCGATCGGCGCGGGTGGCAGCCTGTCCGGCAGCAGCCCGGTGAACCTGACGGGCGCGGGCGCCACCTTCGACGTCAGCGGCGCGACCACGCCGCAGACGACGGGCACGTTGTCGGGTGTCGCGGGTTCGACGGTGAACCTCGGCGGCAACAACCTGACGCTGGGCGGCACGGGCAGCGGCACGTACGACGGCACGATCGCCGGTGCGGGCGGCAGCCTCACGTTGTCGGGCACGGGCACCGAAACGCTGACCGGTGCGAACACCTACACGGGCGGCACGAACCTGACCGGCGGCGGCACGTTGATCGCCGGCAGCGGTTCGGCGCTCGGCACGGGTGCGTTGAACACGAGCGGCGCGGGCGGCACGCTCGGGACCAGCGTGGCCGGCACGACGCTCGGCAACGCGGTGAACCTCGGTGCAGGGTCGACGCTGACGGTTGGCGGTACGAACAATCTCGGCCTCGGCGGCGCGATCTCGGGCAGCGGCAACCTGGCGGTGACCGGCCCGGCGACGACGACGCTCACCGGTGCCGGCACGTACACCGGCAACACGACGATCGGCGGTGGCAGCACGCTGGCGGTCGGCGCGGGCGGCAGCCTGTCGTCGGGCAGCGCGATCGATCTGGCCGGCGCGGGTTCGACGCTGGACGTGAGCGCGGCCACGTCGCCGCAGACGACGGGCGCGTTGTCGGGCGCAGCGGGTTCGGCGGTGAACCTCGGCGGCAACACGCTGACGCTCGGCGGCTCGGGTAACGGCACGTTCGGCGGAACGGTCGGTGGCACGGGCGGATTGACGCTGTCGGGCACCGGCACGGAAACGCTGACGGGGACCAACACGTACACCGGCGCGACGACGATCAACAGTGGCACGCTGGCGATCGGCGCGGGCGGCAGCCTGTCCGGGAGCAGCCCGGTGAACCTGACGGGCGCGGGCGCCACCTTCGACGTCAGCGGCGCGACCACGCCGCAGACGACGGGCACGCTGTCGGGCGTCGCGGGTTCGACGGTGAACCTCGGCGGCAACAACCTGACGCTCGGCGGCACGGGCAACGGCACGTATGGCGGCACGATCTCGGGTAACGGCGGCAGTCTCACGCTGTCGGGTGCGGGTACCGAAACGCTGACCGGTGCGAACACGTACACGGGCGGCACGAACCTGACCGGCGGCGGCACGCTGATCGCCGGCAGCGGCTCGGCGCTCGGCACGGGCACGCTGAACACGAGCGGTGCCGGCGGCACGCTGGTCGCGAGCACGCCCGGCACGACGCTTGGCAACGCGGTGAATCTCGGCGCGGGTTCGACGCTGACGGTCGGCGGTGCGAACAACCTCGGCCTCGGGGGGGCGATTTCCGGTGGCGGCAACCTCGCCGTGACCGGTCCGTCGACGACGACGCTGTCCGGCGCGAACACCTACACCGGCAGCACGACGATCGGCGGCGGCAGCACGCTGGCGGTCGGTGCGGGCGGCAACCTGTCGTCGGGCAGTGCAGTCGACCTGTCGGGCACGGGTGCGACGCTGGACCTGAGCGCGGCAACCTCGCCGCAGACGACGGGCGCGCTGTCCGGCGGAACGGGCACGAACGTGAACCTGGGCGGCAATACGCTCACGCTCGGCGGCGCCGGCAGCGGCACGTATGCGGGCGTGATCGGCGGCACGGGCGGGTTGACGCTGTCGGGCACCGGCACCGAAACATTGACGGGCACCAACACGTACACGGGGGCGACGACGATCAACAGCGGCACGCTCGCGATCGGCGGCAACGGCAGCCTGTCGTCGAGCAGCCCGGTGAGCCTGACGACGTCCGGCGCGACGCTCGACCTGAGCGGCGCCGCATCGCCGCAATCGACCGGTGCGATCTCGGGCGTGGCCGGCTCGACGGTGAACCTGGGAAGCAACAACCTGACGCTCGGCGGCGCGGCCAGCGGCACCTATGCGGGCAACATCGCCGGCACCGGTGGCGTGACGATGTCGGGCACGGGGACGGAAACGCTGACGGGCGCCAACACGTACACCGGCGCGACGACGATCAACAGCGGCACGCTGGCGATCGGCGCGGGCGGCAGTCTGTCGGGGACGACGCCGGTGAGCCTGACGGGTGCGGGCGCAACCTTCGACCTGAGCGGTGCGACCACGCCGCAGACGACCGGCACGTTGTCGGGTGTCGCGGGTTCGACGGTGAACCTCGGCGGCAACAACCTGACGCTCGGCGGCACGGGCAGCGGCACGTACGACGGCACGATCGCGGGCACGGGCGGCAGCCTGACGCTGGGCGGCACGGGTACCGAAACGCTGACGGGCACGAACACCTATACGGGCGGCACGAGCCTGACGGGTGGCGGCACGCTGATCGCGGGCAACGGCTCGGCACTCGGCACGGGCGCGCTGAACACGAACGGCGCGGGCGGCACGCTCGGGACCAGCGTGGCCGGCACGACGCTCGGCAACGCCGTGAATCTCGGCGCGGGTTCGACGCTGACGGTTGGCGGTGCGAACAACCTGGGCCTCGGTGGGGCGATCGCGGGCAGCGGCAACCTCGCGGTGACCGGCCCGTCGACGACGACGCTTACCGGCACAAGCTCGTACACCGGCAACACGACGATCGGCAACGGCAGCACGCTGGCGGTCGGCGCGGGCGGCAGCCTGTCGGGCGGCAGCGCGGTCGATCTGGCGGGCGCAGGGGCGACGCTGGACCTGAGCGCCGCCACGACGCCGCAGTCGACGGGTGCGTTGTCGGGCGTATCGGGTTCGACGGTGAACCTGGGCGGCAATGCGCTGACGCTCGGCGGTACGGGCAGCGGCACGTACGGCGGCACGATCGCGGGCACGGGCGGCAGCTTGACGCTGGGCGGCACGGGTACCGAAACGCTGACGGGGACGAACACCTACACGGGCGGCACGACCCTGACGGGCGGCGGCACGCTGCTCGCCGGCAACGGTTCGGCGCTCGGCTCCGGTGCGTTGAACACGAGCGGTGCAGGCGGCTCGCTCGGCACGAGCGTCGCCGGCACGACGCTGACCAATGCGGTGAATCTCGGCACGGGTTCGACGCTGACGGTCGGCGGCGCGAACAACCTCGGCCTGGGCGGGGCGATTTCCGGTGGCGGCAATCTCGCGGTGAA
>Ga0154006_1000188_pt1 | contig 20531 bp, 9 predicted proteins | sample TSFL090MetaG_FD_104747 | JGI IMG/M metagenome (GOLD analysis project Ga0154006, IMG submission 104747) | Attine ant fungus gardens microbial communities from Florida, USA - TSFL090 MetaG | ecosystem: Host-associated > Fungi > Mycelium > Unclassified | place: USA: Florida, Wakulla State Forest...
CCCTTGCCAAAGAGCTAAAATTTAAATACTTTTTTTAAAAATTTCTGTTAATGATAGTGTCTAACATATTAATTTATTTAATACACTTTTAGAATCTCTGGTATTCTTTTCTCAAAAAATAAAATTTACACACAGAGGACTGAAATTTGAGTTGGGGGAGTCGAGAGGGGTACTCCCCTTTCCTTTAAGGAACATAGAGTGAGGAGTAACAGGGGTAGGGGTAAGAGGAAGGGCTAGGGGCATGGAGGGTTAGGTTATTTTTAATGTTCAATATGATACAAATTATTAATTATTTAAGTTTATTTATTAAAAGAAGAATAGAAATTTATCTATTTTAGAAGATTATTTATTTATTTGTTTATAAGGATTGATGTTATTTTAGTTTGGTTCAGCAGTTTGGTATTAATGCAAATAATTTTAGATGAGAAAGAGAGATATTATTTTAATTATAGAAAGACTTATATTTATTTACTTATTTATGTAGTAAACTTTGTTTAATTTATTGTTTAGTTTGTTGGTAATTTAGTTAGGTTTACGATAGAGTTAATTAGGGTAAATTAGATGAAAAGATATCCAAAATTAATTTAATTAATATCAATGTAAATATTTATATAAGCATGGAGTAATATACAAATTATGAATATATTTTATTTATTTAGTTAGTTTTTATTTAATATTTGTTTAACTGTTTATTGTGTTTCTTAGTTTAGGTAATTTGGGTTTATTTATTATAAAGTTATTTGGAGAATGTTGAATGTACTATTTAATTATTTGTATTACGTTATTAGTGTTTAAGGAAATTTAAATCTTATTTTTAATATTTAGGTTAACTAAAATCTTATTGATCCAAATTAATACAATGATATATAAAATATATTTTACATTAATTGCTTACAATAGATATAAGATATGTTATATAAATTATGAGTTAATACATTAATAGGTATTAGAATAATATAAATAATAAGTTTTATTTAACTAATAAGGGTACACCAAATCTTAGTTTACGTGATCTTGTATACTTTAAGATTTTGTTCAGTAATATTAACCTTCAAAAGGTTTTAAATGTAAAGAAAATTAATAAATTAATAATGAAAAAGTTAAATATAACCAGCTTATACCTAATATGTTAATAAATAAATTATATGTTATGTAAAACTAAAATATTAATAAGGTCAAAGTACCTGGTGTAAGTTTATATAAAACTGTAATAGGACACTATAAATTAGTAAAGTATCACATGCGGTAAACAATTTGAATAAATTTTAATTAAAATAATAACTACAAATAATGTTATACTAGCGCAAATATTTAAATAAAATATATAATTAATATAAAATAATAAAGATGCTAATCTTATTTAAAGGCACACAAAAATGGGTTTAAATGCAAGCATGGAATAACTATTTTAAAAATCATACAGTATAAAACTATGACCTTGACAAAAAGTTTTAATATTAGCACTTAAAATAAGAATATTCAATACTATCAAACTCTTTAAATTAAATTTAACATAGTAAGGTTGATGTTCAAAACTTGATATGTATAGGTGAATCATTTAAATAGGTCTAACCATTCTTAAAGAAGAATATATTTGTATAGTTATAAATAAGCAATTTACAGTGAGCAAGCGGTAAGATGTTTTCAATAAAATTTATGGTGTTACATGATAGTAATATAGAATATATTGGTAATACATTAAGTATATTGTGCGCAACCTTCTACGGAAAATTTAACCTAAAACGTTATACAATAGCAAAGTTGGGAACAAAAAGCTCTTAGGGGTACTTAATTCAATAGCGCTGATACATATTGATTTTAATGTAGTAAGGCTAAGGAAAGTTAAAAAAACTTAATTGAAGTAAACCTAGGGTTTATGTGAGAGCCTGGTTATAAAAATTAAATTAGAAAATGTAATAACGATTATAAATCACGTACTGCTTTAAAAAACATCAAAGTAAGATATACAAACTTCATCAAACACATGAAAAGATTTACAAGACTTTTATCTGAATATAAGTTTATAGTCCATTGTTATGTGAAGATTCTGGTAAGAATGGTGATATGTAAGCATGAGTTACTGTGAAACCATTATATGTGTTATATTTAACTTGAATTGGAACAGTTGCCTAAGAGTTGAACATTGGCAAATTAAAAAACAACAAAAAAAGCATGTCGTCAAGTCCATATAGCTAAACCTAACAATCCCTGTCAATTACGAGTATTAACTGTAGGGTCATTAAGAAATAATATAGCTAAAAAAGGGTTTACAAGTTATCATTATAACAATTTTATAAAACTTTATAGTAAAGGATAGCAAGCATGAATAACTTTACATTCCTCACAATTACCACTTTATTTTAAAAATTACAGGTGAGTAAATAAAGGAGATACTAGAAAATGCTTTGAAATTAAACATCAAGATAATATCCTGAAAAGAATATTACATAAAAATATGAGCTTAGAATTAATACATAAATATCCTAAAACTGGTTCTAAGCCAAAAAATGTAAATTTAATCAACTAAAAATTAATTAGCTAATATTGTCAAAAATGAATTGGAGCAATACATTGAAAGTTTAATAACTAAATTCGACAAGGGAGCTACAAGAAAAAAAGAATCGTGAATATCTTATATTCAAACAGCAAAAGAAAAAAATATCACAAAATTAACAATTACCTATGAAACTTACAATAAGAATTATAGCTTAAGGTCTAACACCTAATACAAAAACGAATGATGTTTATTAGATATGCTGATGACTTTGTGTTATTAATACAAGGATCAAAAGATGATGCCATATCTCATAGAAACTTAATCAAATCTTTCTTATTACAAAATTTTAACTCTGAATTTAGATAAAACTCTTTTTACTAATTTAAGTGATAATAAGTTGAACTTTTTAGGTGGCGGAATAGTGAAACTAAAAAACATTGTTACATAAAGTGAATGATTCTCTCTGGCGTAAACAAAAGCCTAGACTTTCAAATAAAGAAATAACAATTTAGAAACATTAAAGAAAAATGGTCTTATAAGACAAGATAAATTAGGTAAATATCAACCCTATACTAAATTAACTAATTTTAGTCATTACGAAATAATTACTTTCTATAAATCAAAATAAACGGTTGATTAAATTTTTATTCTTTCGCATCAAATTATAACAGTATAAGATACGTATTATATTTAATATAAATGTCGTGTGCATATACATTGTCACGAAAATACAAATTGATTAATTTTGCTAAATCTTTTTTTTTCAATTTGGAAAACGAATCAAAGACCCTAATACAGATATACAATTAACTTGAGCCAAAACCAATAAAGTAAACCCTGATTATAAAAATAAAACTAATATACCTAAATTTACTTATTTAGCTGGGATAACATGATCTGCAAAAAGTATTTTCGGAAGGGTTCATCAAATCAAATTTAAATGCATCATCTACGGTCAGTCAAATATGTTTTATGAGAACTGGAAACTCTACTTATGCTGAATGAATTGAAGCTAGCCAAATTCCTTTATGCTCAAATCATCACCATCTTTAGCATAATGGTAATCTATCAGCATCTGACTTAAAAGAAATCAGTAAATTCACTAAATAAAATAAAACCTTAATCTTATTAGGGATTTTGTTAATTACTCAGTTAATCCTATTTTAACAACGTGAACTCTAGAATTCAATCAATACACAGGTAAGATTTAGAACTTTGAAATACTGTTATAATATTTTTAGAAAGAATTAATTTTTATTTGATTAAATTTAATTGAAGTATAAGTAATAAGTAATAAGTATAGTAGTAGTAGTACTAATAGGATTAGTATTTTCAAGTTAATAATCTTTTTTTTATGAATATTTCATAAATTTGTTCATTTCTTTTCTTTTTTTAAAAAAGATATTATAATATCAATATCCTTAATTCAATAAATGGAAAAATACTTTGAATGAAATATTATGCTTTACTCATAACTCTAAATTAATTAAATGATTTTTTTAAATTTTTAGAGTTGCTATTTTGCTGAATTTCTGTAGAACTTGTTTTTACAATTTTAACAATTGTTCCTTTACTTATTTGTTTAACAGCTTTGTTTTAGTTTAAAACTACTCGCTCAACGGACCTACTCCGCCTAACTAATCGTAAATAGTGGTGATAACTCCTTGGAAACTGAGTAGTTAAAACGATAGTCAGTAATCTCATCGTTAAAGGACTAGCCTTAATGACTTACTGTGTATTATTATCACATGAAAAATACTTATATTAAATTTCCTCCGTTATCTAATTATATAAATTATAGTAATACTTGCTCTTACTACGGTAAGAAATAAAAATTATTATTTATTTTTCACTTATAGCTCCTCTATAATAGTTGTTTAAAATAGGTATATTTTTATAAAAACTTTAAGTTAGTTTTATTTGCTTAATTGAATTTATACCATACTTTAGTATATAATTGTTATAATTTAATTTATATTTTATTATTTATTGTAATTTATTACATTCATTGATTCTGCTTAGATTTTACTTTAATTTTTAGTTGATAAAATCAACAATTTTTACCATTCGATTAAATTTAATCTAGAATTAGAATCCTGTGTACGTATTATACAGGCAATTACTTTGTGGGGATATCGCTAAACTATTCTTTGGGACATTATAATAAATATAAGCCGGAAAAACTCATTTTTAAATTCAAATAGAAAAAGTAATTTGTTCGACTTAGCATAGTATTGAACCTTCCGATATCAGTAGCGCATTGTAGTGCTTTAGAAGAAGAATACTAGGTTTGCCGTGTAACGCAGTGATGCGTGAGGAGCCCTAAATATAAATACAAGCTAGCTCTCAATACGGGTGGGCGCAGGTAAACTTGTTCAATGTTAATCCATCATAAGTTCCTTTGTGGATCTTTATATGGCAACTCTGACAGACTGGTATTTGTTTTCTGTTTAGCTTTTACATTACTTGTGTGAATCCAAAGATTTTATTACCGGCCTTTCTAATTTGTCTAACTTGATGCTTTTCTTTATGTGCTCCCGCATATTCTACAATTAAGTAAAAAATTTAAATGGGTCCTTAGTTTTCAATTAAGTGCCTCGGACGGTGCGTTTAAGTTATGATAGGTTCCATTATTCAAATCGGAATTAACTTGAAATACGGCTTTGAATATAACTTCACTATAGAGTTACTTTAGGTTTAGGTTTCCAACTTTTGTCCAAATTTTTCAAATACTTTAGCTCTTGATGAAAGGTTTAATTATCTTGCCAAGGTTTTCGCACATGAGTGTCTCAGTATGAAGTTCACTATTGTATGTAGTACATATCTATTATGTAATAATTGCGAATAGTTGGATAGTCCCCAGGTTAATAAGTTTATTTAATTAGGATACCGTTATGTTCCATAAATATTAAGGCCTAACCGCTATGGGAACTAGCTACCTTTACCACTTTTCTTTTCAATTCTCATGAACCCTTCTTTAGGAATAACTAGTTTTCCAATAATTTGGAGATTGAAGCTAGAATTGGATTGGGTTGTCATCACATTATGACCCACTTTCAACTTACTACTGTCCCTTTTATAATTACGACTTTCCGTTTATTTTACATTGGTTTATTTCTTCTTAATAAAAATCCTATAAATTGGGCCTTGTCATGATGTAGGTCTGTTATTTTTTGTTTTCTCCACACTCAGTTCTAACTTAAGTTCCTCGCGCAGAAAATTAGATACTTCATACCTGATCTTAATCTCAAACTCTTCTGGTTCATATATTACAAAGACTCAGTCGTCTGCGTATTTTACATATTTGTAGATATTCTCACTTGATGCTGTAGCTGGAATTATTTTTAATTTATTCCAATTACTAAATTTTTAATCAATTAAGGTAAACAATAACCTCATAAAAATAAAATTAAAGTTTTTTACTAAATAAAATGGAACTATATTACACATGAATAAAAAAGGTAATTAAGAATGTTAACTAAAAAATCCTGCTAATAATTATTATTATCCTTCTTGTATATTAATTGGAGTTTTACTTGTTTCTGCTAATATGCTAATATAATTTGTATTAAATACTAAACTTAAATTAAAACCTTGTTGAAGTTATATAAGCTTAGTACCAATTAAAATTTAATAATAACTTTAATAAAAGTTAAAACTAATTTAAAGAAAAATTTACCTGCAATTTAATTAAAATAAAAAAGCATATTTAGCAAATCAACTACTATATAATATATATATATAGCTTATACTCCTATTGAAGAAAGAGTTAAGGTATTTAACTTTACCTTATAAATTATAGCTCTACATTCAATTAATTGAATTATACCCAAACTAATTTAATAATTATTAATGTTACAACTGGACTTATTTAATTTTTATTACCTTGTATAGGAACAATAAATTATGTTAAATTTAGAGCAAATGGTTAAAATATTACATAAAATCATATTTCAGTAGCTTATACTCGTATTTGTTGAGCAGCTATTTGTTTTCTTTCTATTTTAGTCATAAAAGCAAAAATTAATAACTTATAAATTAAAAAAGATAATACTTGATATAACTGTTATATAAATATTTAAATTTATCATTTAAGATTAAATATATTTTTTATATAGAGTATTAGAATAATTATGACGACTTAGATATTAATCATTTCTAATCTATTTTTGTTTTATTTGCCTATAAAGGCTATTGTTTTAAAAATGAAGAAAATTATAGAATATGAATAATAATAATAATTATAATAATAGCAATATTCGATTAGTGAGATTATTCTTCTTAATATATCTATAGCCTATAACATATAGTTACTTAATCTTTATATAATAACTTTAAATAACTACTTTACATAGATTTCGCAATTAGCTTTGTAAAAACCAATAATTAAAAACTATTATACTTAATTAGTTAAATTTTAACTAGAACAAGACTATAGTTAAACTACTAATTTTAGTTTGAAAATTAAATAAGAAAAATTATAAGTTACCTAAATATAATTTATTAAATAACCTATTCTATCTATACAATAAATTTAGTTATCCCTCATATTAAATTATGTAAAATTTGTCACCTTATATAATTGAAATATTATTAGTAAGTTTAATATTAAATGTGTATATATTATAATTAAATATTTTTTTAATATAAATTATGCTACTTCAAAGATTCCATTTAATTGGAAATAATTTTTAATTTATTTTAAGTTAAATAACTAATTTAAGATCAATTTGAATATAGTATGTATTATACATACAAAGAATAACTTAAGACAGTTTAAATTTATTAAATTAAATTTTTTAAATAAAGCTAATTTTAGCATCAATAAATTGATTATTACAACAATATAAAGAAAAAAAAATAAAAATTTAAAATATAATTCAAAGATAAATTATCGAAAACTTAAATTCTACTACTAAATTAGTAAAAATAAATTCTTAAGCTAAGTCTTCAAATAATATTATTAGTCATTAAAACCACCTTCTAGTTTAATTAAAAATATATTTATTTTATCAAAGCTATAAAATCTTTAACTTAAATTATTTAATTTAGAGGTTATATAATTTGTCTAATTCTTTCTATAATTACTAGTACTTTAATTTAAAGTGGAATTTTCCAAATGAAAGTAATAAAGTAAATTTACTCAAACAAATTTTAATAACACTATGTTTCATAATGGTAAGCACAAACATTTTTGTAAAACTTGTAAAAAAGTAAAAACATACTAATTAATTAATAGTAACCTAGTAATGATGTAATTAAAGGTATTTTTAGTAATAAGAAAGTTATATAAGTTTCCAATTAAAATTGGTAATATTTAAAATTTGTATTAATTATATTATTTTTGTTTACTTTATATAAAGTATTAGCAAGTTAATACATAAAATATAAACTGAAGATATTATATATAATATATTAAAATATAATTGATGGATGTAAATGCATATAAATTATAAAAATTTTAAAAATAAATTAAAAAATTTAAATAGGATATATATAAAATATAGAGTTAATTAACTAAAGTAAACTAATTCATATTAATTTGTATAATACTCCTATAATTTAATTATAATTAATTATTTATATTAAAAAAAGTAAAATAACTTTATAAAAAAAGTAAATAACTTTATTACTAAGATTCCTTTACAAAGTAAATTAGAAGGAGCCTTAACTAATTCGAAGTCTAAGACAAATAAAAACTATAATAAGTAAAAAGGTACTGGAACTCTTTGTTAAAAATTTAATAAATATATGAATATAAAAAATATAACAATTAAGCATGGATACAGATGGGAGTTTAATTCTGTAAATGGTTACATAACCACCTGAGGATATAAAATCCAAATATAAGTATAGGTACAAAAGTATGCAAAATATTATAGCTCGAGCCAACTTCAATGGGCATCGCGACACAGATAGGATAGTAACCTATCATCTAAAGTACTGCAAATAGAGTGTAAACCTGTCTATAGTAACTTAAATATATCCTAAAACCAGAGTGCAAAGGTATATATCGAAAGGTGGTGCTAAAATAGAAGTACTAATAAGAAAAAAGAATTTACTAGCAGGGTCTTAGATGAAACCGGGAGTCTTCGATTGTAATTAAACGTACAGCTGTGAGATATTAAAGTCCAATCCCACAAAAGAACAGTAAATCTCATTAGGCCTTCCTCTATCCAACAATAACGCAGACTTTGGAGCTCTCTCCACCTTACTAATTACTCTCTCTCGTGTCCCTATAGGAATTACTTGATCATTTAGAAGATCGCAAACTTTATCTTTGAGGTATAGTTATATAGCTTTTTAATTAACTTCTTATTAAAATTAATTTTTTAGATTCTTTAAATATCTTAATATTAAATGATAATATTTACTATTAGAAAATTTTTGTACTATTTTAATTTGTAAACTTGATTGTAGTTTTTAACTAAATATTTAATTTTAAAGCTTTGTGTCCAACTTACTCTTGTTATTGATTTAATCAATATTAGTTATATTTAAGAAAAAAGTTTATCGGGTGCTTTTGCTATAGTTTAATAGGTGATACAATCAGTGTTGAAGAGATATAGTTTTGACACGGACATTAACTGATATTATTTTGAATATTAATTTATTTAAGGATTTTTTAAGGAGTTTAAACAAATTTGGATAGATTACCTTAGCTTTACTTTATAAATTTATTGTTATTTTTATTTTTTTTTTAAGCATTCATTTTGCCTCAATTTTTCTAATTTTATTAAATTTGTATTATTTTACTTTATTTTATTGTAAAATTTTATTATGTGACATTTTCCACACTTTGACTTGTTTTGTGTTTTTTTACTTTATTTTTTAATTATTTTTATTTTATTTTTATTGTTTTATCAAATTTTTGGGCAATTTTATCGAACTAAGTTAAGCAGTTTATATTTTTAAAATTTTTATTGCTAACTTACAATCTTTTATTTTCTAACTTAGACGCGGAATTACATCTACTTAAATTCTTTTTTTACAATTTTATTACAGATGATATGAACTACTTAGAACCTTTTAATAGATTCTTAAGAGAAGGATTAATTAAAACTTAGAATCTTTTTTAAACTATTTTTTATTTTTAATATCAGCAATTTATAATCTTTGTTCATATAAAATATATGCGCAATAAGATCTACTTGTAACCTTTTTTTGTTACATTTTTATTTAAAAAGACAATTAAATACTTTTTTATTAGATAAAAATAACTAACTTAAATACTTGTATAAATATTTTATTAAGTTTTTATAGAGGGGGGGTCACCCCCCGTTAATCTTAATCACATTAATATATCCCTTTTAAAACTAAACAATTGAATACAACGCTCTTACGTAAACTAAAAAAGACACACAACATAAACCTATTGGTACGGACTAATATCAGTGGATAATTATCATTTTGTTGTAACTACATGGGATTGAGATGCACTATCTACCTTAAATATGAAAAAAGCAGTCACAAGCTACCATAAGCCTTTTTAATCCTCAAATTTTTAATTTTAATATTTGATTAAGTGGTATATTTTTGTGGGTTTATATTAATAATAATTCATCAGAGTAAATAACCCAAATTAAAAACACATTAACAATTAAAAAATAATAAAATATTAGATTTAAAAATAACGTTTTCGAACGCTTGTAATTGTAATAACCATTAAAATATTATTTATATGACTGTAGTTTATCGCATTTTAAACGTAAATTTTGACTAATTCAATACTTAGCTTCTCTTCTATCTTAGTTGCTGGTGCTACTAGTTATCGTGTTCGATAAATATTATAAAATTACAAAATTATATTCTAATTTAGTTGAACCTGCAAAAGATATTGTTGAGGAAGTACTAAGAGATCAAGCTAAGAAATATTTAAGTAAATAAGACTAAAAATTTAGGGTAGTTATAGTTAGGCTAGTATATATTTATAAAGACTAAATAAAGTATGAAGAATTGCAGTATAGCTAGTATTTTGGTATAAGTATAAAAAAAAGTATAGAAAAACCTTTTATTTTTTAGTTTTCGTAAATAAGTAATATATTTTGCAGATTAAGTTTTTTTTTTTAATAAGGCCGAATTACTCTAATAAATAGAAATAACATAGAAAAAAATATAAGAAAAAACAAAACAAGCACTAATTTAAATCTTTCTTTAAAAAGCATGAAGAATATTATTAGGAAAGTGTTAGTTTTATAGTGATAATTATATTTTTAAATCCTACGTATAAATTTTTGCTAGTATTGAATAGCCTTTTAAGGCTTAAATTAATAGATTTATTACTTAAAAAAATACCTAATTATAGCCAAATTAAAGCAAAAAGTAAAATTTAATTAGATAAGGCAACTTTACTTTAAATTAAAAATAAGAATGACAACCAAAAAATGGATAAAGAGTATGAGACTGGAATTAGATATTCAAATTATTAATTGTTACTTTACTTAAAATTATTAAAATAGCACTTATAAAGGCTTTTATTGTTTTTATCTGTTATTAGGAATTTAATATATTAGTGCATTACTGCTTATTTAGATTATATTAGTTTTTTAAAAATAAAGGTGTTATTTAGCAGCCTTATATTAGAATTAGATACTTATTAAATTATTTTTTACTAGTATAAAAAAATGTAGAAATTTTAAGCCAAGACCTTATATTATATTTGTATTAAACTTACAAAACTACTTAGAAAATAAACTAATTAAAACAAAAATATTATGGTCTTTGTATTTATTTAATTTTAACTTTTAGTGGTTATTTTTTAGTATCTTTTTCAAGTAAAATAGAAGGCTTATTATTTATTAATAATGTTTAAGCAACTTAAATAAGTATAAAATTTTTAAAGGAAAATCAGTATAAGAACGTTATTCAAACTAGCACTTATTAATTAAAAAAATAACAAATATTTATTAACAAGTAAGACTTAGTTCTAGTTATTGGATAATTTAAGAAATAAAAAAATACGTTATTTGACATATTTAATATAAATATTAATCAATAGAAAAAACTTAAGCTAAGATAATTATTGTTTATTTAAATAATTTTAGAAGAAAAAACTTTTTAAAAAATTAAGGCAATATATATCAGTATATAAGTAAAAGTCGTTGCACTTAAAGTATAAGTCTTTTAGTCGTTGCATTTCTAGTGATAAGTCGAGGTAGTTAAAGTATAAGTCTCTTAGTCGTTGCATCTCTAGTTACAGTTTAACTTAAAGTTAAAGCACTTATATATCTGTATTTATCTTTACTTAAATTAAGTTCAAATAAAGCCCTTTGTTAGAAAATATCTCAGATTAATACATATTTTATATTTACGAAATATTTTACTAAAAAAAAAGAAGAGAATTTTTAAAAAATCAATCATTTTGTTTATAAATCAAATCTTATCTTTATTTTTAATAGTAGGATTTAGTACATAAAACAAACAGAAATAATTATTGAACTTATTTATTTAATCTCTTCATTTATTTTGAAGCTTAGAGAGTTTAATAAGAGTCAATGAAAGATCACTTAAAAGTAAGGACACCTTGGCAAGTACCTATGGTTTTGTAAAATATACTAGAATAGACTTAAAAATTAAAGCCCAAATAAAGCCAAAAAGTATAAAATTTAAGTTATTTATTAAGTTTAAGTAAAGGTATGATTCAACACTAAATTTAGTTTAAATTGGAGCCTTATAATTAATTAACTATTTACTATTTTTAATAGACCAATGGATAGACCAGTCTAATAAATTAACCAACAAAATAGATTTATTTTATTTTTAAGGAATAGAAAAAGAAACAAAATAGAAAATCTAGGAAGATTAAAAGTGCCAATTTAGGTTTTTAACTATTAAGAGAGGTTGTTTTGAAGAATTTTAATTTAGATATTATTTAATAGAATTTAGCCATTCTAATAACCTTATTTTTATTTCCCCTAGCCAATAAGAGAGCAAAAAGAAATATTTATAAACTATAGAACTAGTTCTTCCCGACTTACTGAGTTTTATCCTTATAGTTATATTTTATTTTATGCCAAGCTCCATATATCTTCCCAAATTAATTACCCATACTACACATAGTCACCTACCTTTCATTATATGAAAAAAATTGTCTTTTAAATTCTGCTATTTGCTTATTGATTAAATTATTATAGTTTGTCTTCTGTAGATATATCTCTGAATACTCAGACTAAGATAAAATTTATATATAATATATCATATATTTAATTTATGACTTATTTCTAAAGACAATTCACTTAAACCTAGTATATTTAACTTTGCCTTTGGTTTATCTTTATTAATTAACTTAAAATTTAGCATATTTGAATGGTGTGTATTTGCCTAAACAAACTGCCACTGATCTCTAAAATAAACAAAATAATAAACAAAATAAATATAATTATTATAATACTTTATGCTATAAAATACAACTAAATAAAGTATGAAATACTCATTTTTCTTCAAAACATTGAATAATTCCTCAGAATCAAAATAAAAACATTATAAACTTATATAAATTTTATAGTGAATATAAGCATGATTAATTAATATCTTTTTTTTAATGTTCTTTGTCTACTTTACCTAGACTTATATAATAATTTTATTATAGAAATATCTAAGTTCCTCTAGTTTTGATTTTAATTTTAAATAAACAAATTAACTAAAATTACTAACTATTGTTTATATTTGCCGCATCTGTTGATTTTTAAGTTTTAAAAAAGTATTTTCTTATTATTATTCTATTTTTAAATAAGTTAATAACAGTATTTTTTTAAGAGAAATTATAATTTTTATTTTAGGTTAAAAAGTATTTCATTGAATTTTATTAAATATTATTTATAATAGTCTTCAAGTATTAGAAGATATAATAATATCAATCAAGTATTAGAAGATATATCGATCAAGTATTTGCTCTGTACATCAGACAATTTAGATAATAATAATTATAATTACCATTAAGACTAGATTAGTTTTAAATATTTTATGCTAATAAACAATCTAATTCATCTTAATAAACCTTATTAATTAATTTTATCTAAGTAACATAAACTATATTTAAATTAATATACGTATCAATATTATAAATTAAATAATTGTATTTTTTTATTATAAATTACTACCTTATTTATATACTTTATAGTTTTACATTATAATTATTAAACATATTATCTCATAATTCTCTTAGGACCCTTATGTATAATTATACATATTTTTATAATAAATATTTTAGCCTTATAGATATTTAAATAGATTATTATACATCATTGTATACATATTTATTTATTCTTGCTCTTTTAAAAAAGTTATATAAAATTATAAATATTAAATTAATAAACAAATAAACTTATAAATCATTAGTAAATTACAAATAAGAAATAAAATTATAAACAAATATTAATTAAATAAATTATAAACTTAATAATAACTTAATTGAAATAATATTTTTGTAAATAATAAATTACATTAAAATACCGCAAATTATATTAAACTAATTATAATAATTAACAAATAAACTATTATTAAATAATAAAGTAATTAACTCAATATATACTTATATAATTATATCTTTATACTAATCTAAATAATTTTTAACTATCTCAAATAAAATAAATAATATTGTTTTTGTTAATAAAATTAACCCCACTCTAGTTAATATAAAATATAACAGTATTTCCATAAATTATCAAAATAATTGAAAAAGATTACATTTGTATAAATTACGAGAAGTAAATACAAAGTTTAAACCAAAACGTGTACTAAAAGTCAGACATAAAATTGGTTCCAAACATTTAAATTGTAAACTAAAGCTAAGTAAAATAAACAACAAACAAGTAAAAATGATTACCTTTAAATTAACTCAAAATGTCTAAAAGCTTCCACATATTTTATTTAAAATATAATCTGAAACCCAAATAAATATTACAAATATACCATAAAATTATAAAAACTGGACACTGAACAAATAAAACCCGCAAATCATATTACTTAAAATCGTTACAAAAGGTCAAATTAAATAACATATCATTCGCTCTATATAGCCATCACCCCACGGACTAGTAATTTATAACAATTCGATTTAACTAAATTATTAAAACAAAAGTACGAGCAAATACTACAACAGATGTTTAATATAGAAAATATACGTGAGATAAAACTAACAATAAAACTAAATAGACGAAAATAACCATTTTGTACGCAACTATCATCAATACTCGACTAAAACATTAACACAAAACAAAATAAATAAAATAAAACCTACACTTAACATTATTATCTTGATTTACTTACCTCAACTCAGTTTTTAATTTTATAAAAAAAAAAACCTACAAATTGCATAATATTATCATTATTTATACCGCTTGTATCCCCCGAACTAATAAGACAACGGGATGTAAAACAAAAATATCGTGTTTTTAAAAGATAAAATTAACTAGTTGAAAAGGCTCCAAAACTGGCAAAATTAAAAAATAATATAAAACTATTTCATAAACTCAAACATTTATTCTTTCCTCTCCAAACAGATAGAGTTTGTGTGGCTCTTAAACACCGCTTTCTTAAAAACTAGGAGCAAACTAATCAAAAACTAACAAAATTCCAAAAGAATCACAAATTACTAAATAATAAAAAGGGCATAAAACCCAATAAATTCTAAATAAAGAATACCAAAAAGTCTATAAAAATTAACTAAATTTTAGTAAACTAAGTCACCACACGTAGGCTTAGCTTAGATGGCTCCCCTTAAAAAAAGTATAACTAGCTTTTAAAACATAATGGTACCTAAGGATGTGGATACCTAAACAAGATAAAACCTATAAACATATATGAGTACTTAAAAGTAAGGCTTATTTACCTTCACAGCTTAATTTAACGTATAAATTTTACCAGAAGCCTAGGACAAAGCAAGTAAACAGGAATTAATTTAATTTAAAAGAAATCAAGTGCCAGGGTGCATATCCACACCGAAGTACTGGACAAAAGTATATATACGACTTTTTAAGAAATTATTCGATAGAATAAACCTAGACTTTATAAAAAGCACGATGCATTTGTGAAATAGAATACCGAACGTTGCCAAACACACCAAAAATCTAACCCGAAAACACGATGAAAGTTGGACGTCTCCAGAAAAAGCAATACAAGACTAGCACTACATGCGACATGACTCTAACCAAGCAAAGAATTTTTAAAACATTTAACACGGAAAAAGCATAATGTCAATAACCTGGTTAAACAAAATTAGCCTATCTCTCCAACTTTAACATTTTAATAATAAACAAAGTTCTTCTGAGTCAACAAACAGACACGTTCTCGATGATACAGTACGCAGATGATGCTTTAATCTATGATTTAAAAATATTTCCACACGAAAAGCGGTATATTTAAAAACTGGGCAAATAGATTAATAAACATGGCGGTCACTGGATTAACATTAGAAATTTTCTAGCTCAGGGATATTGACAATATACCTTATTACAAGACCTAAGAAAACAAACAAAAAAAGAATTTCAACTCCTGCTCCTGGTACTTTTACCCTGAGCAAGTTAAATAGACTTATTTACTTTGTTGTTTAAAGACAAAATTTATTCTCTTTTGTAAGGCTGGCTTAGGGGTCTATAAATGCTAAAATCATAATTAAATCAAAGCATCAAATCATCCTTTAATAAATAAAAACACCTTTAAGGGTAAATGAGAGAAAAAACGCATACAAAATTTATGTGTTAAAAAATATTCCATGGAAGGAGGTAAATGAAAAAAGTTCGAGATCTACAAAATAAGATTGTGATGGCAACGTCAGACAATAACATGAAATTAGTTTACCAATTACAGAACCAACTAGTAAGTAGTATTGAAGGCAGAGATCTTGCAATTAGAAGAGTAGTAACAAGTTCAGGAGGGAAAACCCCTGGTATTGACAATAATATCTGATTTAAACCCGAATAACGATTTAAAGCAATTCATGAACTGGGAAAATAACAAAACCTAACGAGTATAAGAGCAAACCGCTAAAAAAAGTAATGATACCAAAGAGCAACTCAAAAGAGCTAAGACCTCTAGGATTTACTACTATACTAGCTAGAGCAGTGCAAGCTGTATATCACTTAGCTGTAGATCCTGCTGTAGAAGCTAGATCAGACCTGAACAGTTTTTAATTTATAAAAGGACGATCACAGCACGATGCTATCGCATATATACGTTGTAGGTTAGAAAAAATAACACCCCCTATGTGAATTCTTGAAACTTACATAGCAAATTGCTTTTTCAAAATAAGCCACGAATATCTAATGCAAGCAACTCCAATATGTCATAAACATGTACTGAAGAAATGGTTAAAATCTGGATTTGTTTTTTAAGGTAAATACTCTTACACAGATGAAGAAACTCCTCAAGAAGGAATAATATCCTCAACCCTATGTAACATAGCAATAAATGGTATCGAGCACACTGTAAACCAGCATTATCCACTAACAAACTGGTGGCAGGTGAAAGACCCAAAATATCAGTTTTCAGATATGCCGAGCACATGATTATTACAGGAAGCCGAGTAAAAATACTGCTAAATGTGAAAGAAATCGGAAAATAAGTTAGTTCAAAAAAAGGGGTGGAACTGAAAGAAGATACAACAAGAATCTGTCTTATTAAAAAGGGTGTTAACTTCCTAGGATGAAAGATATCCCGAAAGAAATATAATCCCTTCTTAAACAAAACATACCAACCAGACCACACTGTTGATAATTAACCCTGCAAATAAAGCAGTTAAATTTTAACGGGACAAAATCCGAAAGACAATTGTAGGAAACACTGAAATAGCTAAATTTATTTTTTTTAATAAAACAAGTGCTACGAGGAGAACCCAACTACTTAATAATATCATACCACTCTCAACAAACAAAAAAACTTTATCACAGTGGGACACTCTGTCTGGCAAAAATGATGCAATGGCTAGCGATAAAACATCCAAATCAACCGATAAACGATGCAGTATCTAAATACACCGTAAAAGGAAAAAATCCATCCAAACACAAATGAGTGTGAGGAATTGAAAAAAGCAATCATGGTTGTAGAAAACCGACTGGTGCTTTTAAACTTATATGAAATTTGACCTAAAACCCATACATTACTTAAACTAGACAAAACTCATACCTTGAAGAACACAAGAAATACTATGATAAAAGGGCAGTGAAACAATTTGACGCTAAATTTAGAGAACTTATACTTTAAAAACATAACCATCTATGTCCAATATGCTATGCCTATGAAAGGATGCACAACGAAAAAAACAAAAAAAAATTGAACTAAATCACATAAAGCCAGTTAAAGAGGGTGGTAAATACACTGTTTCAAAAAGACAACCCTTACATCTACTATGCCACATTTGCATAACACTTGCAAAGAAAATGAAAAGCTAACAACAAAATACATTGTAAAACGAGCCATGACCAGATAAAATGCGTGTATGTGTCACGATTGATTGATTGAGCCGTATGCGTTGAAAACTACCACTACAAGAATTAGAGGGAGTAACCCTGCAATGCCCTACCTATTAAAAATAAATTAATTTTTACTCAAATATTTATACAATATAAAGTTGGTTAATCAATGATAAAATAATTTTTATAAATTTACCTAAACCTACACACTTATTATATTTCACACTAATAAGAAGCAATACAAACTGTAACGCATTATACACTAAACCTTTAATAACTTTTGTAAAATATACATTCAAATAAAACTTGTGTTAACACACCAAATATTTCATGTAACATCTATTAATGACAAGTTTTTAATAAAATATGTGTAAGGTTAAAATGGAATTAAATTATGGTTATCTGTTTAAATATTATCATTCTTTACATAAATTAAGAACACTGTCTATCATAGATAGGATCATTAAATGGATCTAATTTAACTATATAAGTATAAAAATACTATTCAATAATTTTTTATAGCTAATTAGTAATTATTCAAAATATTCCTTATTATTGTTACTTTACAATGTCTCAGCTTTATAAACTTATCCTAAATTTTAATTATTAACTATAATAGTACTAAAGTAAACACTTTGCTTCAATTGATATAAATTAACAATGTCTAAATAAATTGTATTGTTTTAAGTAAAGGTAGAACAATGTGCAATGTAATACATTATATTAATAATAGGTAAATAAACCTCTGAGTAAGTTAAATTAACTGTCAATTAAAAATTGATGTGTATACAAGTATATCAATACTTACAAACCTTAGTAAAAATCGGATTACATTTTAAAATAAAGTTATCAAATAGTTTATATAAACTGATATCATCAACTTATAGTGTATTAGGCATTATAATCTATAAACAATATTAAGCGTATAAAATCAATAATGTTAAATGTTTAAATATATTTTATTGTCTTAGCTTAAGATTTCAATAATGAAATTATTTCATAATATTATAATCATAATTATATTCTATAAAGTGATATTGCAAACTTTCGATACTTTGTTAGATCAATTAACGATTAATTCTATTTATTCCAATAATTGAAATACTTTGTGTGTATATACAATAAAGAATATATAATATATATTATAGCAATTTAATAACTGTCTAATTCAGTAACTCTAAATAGTTTATTTTAAATAATTAATTTACAAGTTATTATATAACTGATAATAATTAAGAATATTTTATATAATATAGATAAGTACTTATTACTTAAGTAATAGAACAGGATATAAAGTATATCAAATACTGTTAATAATTGATGGTAAACATATCTGTGATTTTTAAATAAATAAAATAATAAAGTTTTTACTCATAAAGTTAAATAAACTCCTTTGACTAAATTATACTACAAACATATCTAAAGAAAAGTATAAATACTAGTGTTATGTATTTCATTGTGGTAAACTGTGCAAATATTCTCAATAAACTTTAATTAGTTAATATATAAAAGTAAAAATTACTAAATATAAATAACATATTAGTTGAAGGTTCACTTATTTTAATAATATGGCATTTCTAATATAACTCAATATTTTATTAAAGTATAATAAATACACTAATACGAAACACACTCTAAACAAAGGTTATGCAATAATAATATATTTATTATGAAAAGATATAAACCATAATCCATATTAAAACATTATGTTATCGCCTAGATTGTGAAAATCATATAATTGCTAATAAGCTTGCATCTTTACGAAATGATTAATTATAATCCAATCAATTAATCCCTGTACTCATTTGCTAAGTTTGCCTTTAAAACATTGACTAAGTTAAAACTCATTTTTAAAATAAAATACTACTAGTGAACGGTATACATCTTAAAATACAATGGATAAATCAGTATATTTTTAATATAACAAAAACTGTTAAGATAGGAAAAAGGTCTACAACTATTTAATAATAATCAATAATACTCATTAAATAATAATAAAATATAAAATATATAAATATACTTAATGTATCAATGGTATAATACCACCATATCTATTTATAAATATAATACTATAGCTTGCTTATTTGTACCTGCAATAAGATACTCATGACCATTAACTAATTGACCCTCGTAGATTGAATTCAAGTAGTGTAACTTTGATCCTATAAATAAATTTCCTATTTGATTAAAAATCCTTAGTAACTTAAAACTCTAAAAGTTAAATAACTATAAGAATAAATAAATTAGCTTATCCGCATTCAAGAAATAGGAGTTACTTATTACAGAAAGATTTATTAATTATTAATTTTATATAATAAATTTGGACCTTCTGCTGAATTAAAACTTTAAAACTAATTAAAAATTTAAATAAAAACTGTAACTTATTAAAGTAATACCGCAGATCCTTATTGAAAATTAGAATAAATTAGAAAATAAATTAAAGCTTAATAAATAAATTAAATGAAAGTATTTTGTGCTTGTTGGTACTATTGCTTCTGTTTGTTCTTGTGACTGTGGGCCAGAAAATAAAAAAGATATAAAAGTATTTCAATGTTTAAAGTTAATAAAAAAAGTTAAAAAATTATAAAAATAAATTATAAATAAATTTACCCTCCCCTTTATAAATA
>Ga0154006_1000190_pt1 | contig 20437 bp, 20 predicted proteins | sample TSFL090MetaG_FD_104747 | JGI IMG/M metagenome (GOLD analysis project Ga0154006, IMG submission 104747) | Attine ant fungus gardens microbial communities from Florida, USA - TSFL090 MetaG | ecosystem: Host-associated > Fungi > Mycelium > Unclassified | place: USA: Florida, Wakulla State Forest...
GTCGATATTATAAACCAAACCGAGTTCCATGATATTGACGGGGATTTCGGGATCGTACACCGTGTGAAGTGCCAGTTCTATCTTGTCGCGTACCGAAAGGTTTTCGTTACCCAATAAGATGGATTCGGGTTCGTCGACTGGAAATTCCTTCTTTTGTAGCGAAACGGCGTTTTCGCTGCCGATGATGGGTTGTTCGTTTGTTTTTTCCTGTTCCATTGTAGCATCTCCTTTTGGTTCTTCGGACGTATTGGATTCCGTCTGGGAAGAACATCTTGAATTGGGATCGTTTTTACTTTTGTTCCAGTTTTTGAAGAGCGAAAGCATATTCTTTTATTTGTTTGACCATTGACGCCAGACCGTTGGAACGCGTTGGCGACAAATGACTGTGTAAACCTATTTTGTCTATGAAATACAGATCCGTATGGAGGATCTCGTCCGGTGTATGTCCAGCGTATACTTTGACGATCATACTGATCAGACCCTTGGTAATGATCGCGTCACTGTCCGCCGTGAAATAAATCTTTCCGTCCTTGTAATCGGCATGCACCCACACCTGTGATTGGCAGCCTTTTATTTTATATTGGTCGGTTTTGTATCGATCGTCAATAAGCGGTAACTCCTTTCCCAGCTGAATAATCATTTCGTACTTGTCCATCCAATCCGTCAGAAATTCAAAATCGTCGATAATTTCCTGTTGCTTCTCCTCTATTGTCATATTGCAAAATTAGGAAAAAGCAAATTGGGGAAGGTCAGTTTTCTGTTATTTCTTGAGGTTTTAATTGGTAAGTTTCGAGAAGCCGTTATCGGTGTTATCACCACAAGTGTTGGAAAGAAGGTTCCCTATCGGTTGTAATCCTGTAAAAGAAAAGATTGCCGGAAGATTATAGATGGAGCAGCGCTAGGTTTTATTTGAATGGAATTGATTAATTGAATTATAAGCAATAAAACATTTTCGGTCGGTGAGGACACCAACCGATAGAAAAACAGACCTTCATTTCAAGACTTTACAAATAATCCACCTTCAAGAATCCATTGTTAGTGTTATTACCAACAATCTGAATAAATGATCATTGGAGACGGCTCCGCCGACGCGGCGGAGGGACTTTTATTTTTCCCTTACCCCAATATCGCCGCAGCCTTCTCAACGCCAGCCACTAACTGATCAATTTCCGCTTTGGTATTGTACAACGCAAATGACGCACGAACCGTTCCGGCAATACCGAAAATATCCATCAACGGCTGCGTGCAATGATGCCCTGTACGAACCGCGATTCCTTGTTTGTCCAGCAACTCGCCCATGTCAAACGGATGGATATTGCCAATCAAAAATGAAATCGCACCTGCACGGTTGGAAGCATCGCCGATGAAACGGATATTGGGCATTTGGCGTAGTTGCTGCATTCCGTATTGCATCAGTTCGTGTTCCCAATTTTGGATGTTTTCGATACCGATTTGCGTCATGTAGTCAACCGCTGCGCCCAATGCGATCGCACCTGAAATATCCGGCGTTCCCGCTTCAAATTTGAAAGGAAGGACGTTGTATTCCGTTTTGGCAAAAGTAACGGTTTTGATCATGTCGCCTCCGCCTTGGTAAGGAGGCAGTTTGTCCAGCCATTCCGTTTTTCCGTACAGACAGCCAATACCCGTCGGACCGTACATTTTGTGGCCAGAAAAAACGATGAATTCCGCATCCAGATCCTGCACGTTCAGCGGCATGTGCTGAACGGCCTGTGCCGCGTCGACCAATACGGGAATATTGCGTTGATGCGCTTTGGCGATGATTTCTTTTATTGGGTTGACTGTTCCCAACGTATTGGAAACGTAGGTGATAGAAAGGAATGTGACTTTTGGGTCGTCGATGAGTTTGTCGAAAGCATCCATGTCCAACTCGCCGTTTTCCTTGATCGAGATGACTTTCAGTTGTGCGCCGTGTTCTTCGCAAGCCATTTGCCAAGGAACAATATTGGAATGGTGTTCCATCGCGGAAATCAGCACAATATCGCCTTCTTTCAAAAACTTACGTCCAAAACAGTTGGCAACCAAGTTGATGCCGTCGGTCGTCCCTTTCGTAAAAATGACTTCTTTGTCCGATTTTGCGTTGATGAAATGCGCAATCTTCCGGCGAGCAACCTCATATGCTTCCGTTGCTTCCTGACTTAAAAGATGTACGCCACGATGGACGTTGCTATTGTATTTTTCGTAGTATTCTTGCAATTTTTGCAAAACAGAAACGGGCTTTTGGGTGGTCGCGGCATTGTCTAGGTAAACGAGTTGTTTGCCGTAAACCGTTTCACCCAATATGGGAAATTCTTTCCTGATGGTTTCTATATCCCAAGTTTTTCCGTTCATGTTCTGTGCTGTTTTTGTATTGGACCTATTTAAAATTCTAGGAGATTTCTCCCGTTGGTCGAAATGACGTTTGCTATTGTCAGCGTCATTTCGACCAACGGGAGAAATCTCCTTTATAGAAATTCTTTATTATAAAATTACGTTCGCGTTCGCGATAGTCGCGGCGACTTTTTCTTCCACGTGATTTCTCAACGCCTCGTTTGGTATTTTGGCAGTCACGTCGTTGGCAAATGCAATCACCAACATCGCACGAGCCTGTTCTTCCGAAATACCACGTGCCTGCAGATAAAACAATGCCTCGGCGTCATATTGGCCGATGGTCGTTCCATGACTACATTTCACGTCGTCCGCATAGATTTCCAATTGTGGTTTGGAATGCACAACAGAATCATTGGAAAACAGCATATTGTTGTTGGACTGATAAGCATTGGTTTTCTGCGCGTCTTCATGTACGTAAATACGGCCGTTGAAAACTGCCCTGCCACCTTCGATCATCACACCTTTGTACAATTGATTGCTTTCGCAATGCGGGAACAAATGATCCACCAAGGAATGGTTGTCGATCAATTGGTCTTTCCCCGCAAGATACAGACCATACATGTGCGTTTCTATATTGGAACCTTCCAATTCTACATTCAGATTGTTGCGGATGATCGCCGTCTGAGGAATGCTGTAGATATAATTTGCGTAATGGCTGTCTTTTTGTTGCGTAACTTGCGTGTGGTTGACAACACGTTCCGTATTTTTCCCATTTTGGAAAATGGAATGCGTCAAAGAAGCGTTGGCTTCTACCAGCAAATCCGAAACACTGTTGATGAAATACAATTTGTCGCCCGCACAAGTGTAGGTTTCCAGGATTTCAATCTGGGCACCCTGGTGTACCACAACCATATTCCTAGGTTGTAAAAACACGTTTTCGGAATGACCGTAAATATTGAAAATATGGATAGGTCTGTCCAATACCGTATTGGCGGCTATCTCAATATAAAAGCCATCGGAAAACAATGCCGTATTCAATGCAGCCAAACTGTTCATTGGCTTTTCAATATCCAAACGGTTATTGATTCTGTCCAAGAATGCCGCATCTTCTTTTACTTCTGACAATGGCTTAATGACAATGGATGCATTTTCTGGTAAATTGGAAAACTCGTCGTGGATAATCCCATTAACCACCACCAATTTGTACGCATCCAAACCTGCAATTTCGCCTTCTCCAATACATGCCCTTATTTCATTGGCGTCCAATACTGTCATGTCTTCATTGACAACTACAAAATTGTCATTCAAAAACGGACGCAGATTGGTAAAACGCCAATATTCATCTTTTATCGTTGGAAAACCATTTCTCTTGAAAGCTTCCATTGCTTTTGCGCGCAACGGATTGGCAACTTTTACATCACCAAAACTCTCAATCAACTGGTCGTATAATGTAGAGGTACTCACCACCATAAACTTTGTTTAATTGACAATTGACAGTTGACAATTGACAATGAATTTATATTTTGAATCAATTTTGATAATTGGAAAAACAGACAATGACTATACACAATTTATAACACTGTCAACTATCCATTCTCAATTGTCAATTGCAATGGCTTGTTGCTTCAGCCAATCGTAACCTTTTTCTTCCAGTTCAAGAGCCAATTCTTTGGTACCTGTTTTTACGATTTTACCGTTCCATAATACATGGACGAAATCAGGAACGATATAGTTCAACAAACGTTGGTAGTGCGTGATCAATACAAACGCGTTGTTTTCGCTGCGCAGTTTGTTGACACCTTCAGAAACGATACGCAAAGCGTCGATATCCAAACCAGAATCGGTTTCGTCCAATATAGACAGTTTAGGATCGAGCATTGCCAACTGCAAAATTTCGTTGCGTTTTTTCTCACCACCGGAAAAACCTTCATTGAGCGAACGGTTCACCAATTTTGCGTCAAACTCGACCAATTTTTGCTTGTCGCGCGTCAACTGCAAAAACTCTTTTGGCGTCAAAGCCGGCAAACCGCGATGTTCGCGTACGTCGTTGACCGCCGTTTTCAAAAAGTTAATATTAGAAACCCCGGGAATTTCGACAGGATATTGGAACGCCAAGAAAACGCCTTCGCGTGCACGGATTTCGGGAGCCATGTCCAACAAGTCTTTTCCATTGAAAATGACTTCGCCTTCCGTTACTTCATATTCTTCGCGGCCAGCCAATACAGAAGCCAAAGAGCTTTTGCCAGAACCGTTGGGCCCCATGATTGCATGCACTTCGCCCGCACCGATTTCCAGATTTATGCCTTTCAATATCTCTTTACCATCGACGTTGGCATGTAAATTTCTAATACTTAACATTATGATTTGATGATTTGAAAATTTGATGATTTGAAAATGATAGGAAATGAGAGCAACCAACCATCATCAATATCCAAACTGTTTTTTAAAAACTGATTTAATTTTTAGGTAAAAAGGCAAAAGTAAAAATCAAAAAATGGACGTTTACAACTGCTTTTTTATTTATTACTATCCGACGCTTCCTTCCAAAGTCAAAGACAACAATTTCTGCGCTTCGACTGCAAATTCCATCGGAAGATTGTCCAATACCTCGCGCGCATAACCGTTGACGATCAACGCCACCGCTTGTTCCGTATCGATTCCTCTTTGGTTCAGGTAGAAGATCTGGTCTTCACCTATTTTGGAAGTCGTCGCTTCGTGTTCGAGTTTTGCGGTTGGGTTTTTGGATTCAATATAAGGGAACGTGTGCGCGCCGCAACGGTCGCCGATCAACAGCGAATCGCACTGCGTAAAGTTGCGTGCATTGTCCGCTTTCGTACCTAAAGAAACCAGACCACGGTAGCTGTTTTGACCGTTGCCGGCAGAGATACCTTTGGAAATGATACGGCTGCGCGTGTTGCGTCCAATATGCGACATTTTCGTTCCGGTGTCGGCAATCTGTTTGTTTTTGGTTACCGCAACAGAATAAAATTCGCCGACGGAATTGTCGCCCTGCAAAATCACACTTGGATATTTCCAGGTAATCGCAGAACCTGTTTCGACCTGTGTCCAGGAAATTTTGGAATTGACACCACGGCAAGCACCACGTTTCGTTACGAAATTGTAGATACCACCTTTTCCGTCTTTGTCGCCCGGATACCAGTTCTGAACGGTGCTGTATTTGATTTCTGCATTATCTAAAGCAATCATTTCAACAACCGCTGCATGTAATTGATTTTCATCACGTTGAGGGGCGGTGCAACCTTCCAGATAGCTAACGTAACTGCCTTCGTCCGCGATGATCAACGTACGTTCAAACTGACCTGTATTTTCTGTATTGATACGGAAATAAGTCGACAGCTCCATTGGGCAACGAACGCCTTTTGGAATGTAAACAAACGAACCGTCGGAGAAAACCGCACCGTTCAAAGCCGAAAATATATTGTCCGTATGCGGAACAACGGAACCCAAATATTTGCGAACCAAATCTGGATGTTCGCGAATTGCTTCGCTCATCGAACAGAAAATGATTCCCAAGGCATTCAATTCTTTTTTGTAAGTCGTCGCCACCGAAACGCTGTCAAATACGGCGTCAACCGCCACTTTTGGTTTGTTGGTTTCGTCCTCGACACCAGCAAGTATTTTTTGCTCGCTCAATGGAATGCCCAATTTTGCAAAAGTTTCCAACAGCTCGGGATCAACCTCGTCCAAACTATCAAATTTCTTTTTCTGTTTGGGTGCTGCATAATAGGAAATCGACTGAAAGTCAATCGGCGGCATTTCAAAATACTGCCAAGAAGGCATCTGTAGTTTCTGAAACGCTTGATAACCTTTCAATCGCCATTCCAACATCCATTCCGGCTCGCCTTTTTTTTCGGAGATGAAACGAATCGTGTCTTCGTTCAGGCCGACTTTGGCTATGTCCATGTCGATGTCCGTCACAAAACCGTATTCGTATTCCTGGGTCGCCAGTTTTTCTAATATTTCGTCGTCGTTCTTTGCCATTTTCTTTTTTAGTTAAAATCGCACATTTTTTCTTTCAAAAAATTACACTGCAAAACTTTCGCCGCAGCTACACGTGCGCGTAGCATTTGGATTGTTGAAATGCAGCCCTTTGCCGTTGAGACCACCCGAATAGTCCAGTTGCGTACCGTATAAGTACAAAAGACTTTTCATGTCTACCACGACTTGTATGTCATTGTTGCCCGAAACCTGGTCGGTTTCCTGCAATACGTGATCAAAATCCAGTTGGTAAGTCAAACCCGAACATCCGCCGCCCTTAACGCCCACGCGTACAAAAGAACCTTCCGGCATATTTTGGTCTTTTATCAATTTTTGGATAAAATCCCTTGCCGAATCGGACACCGTTATTGCTTGTTCTACATCTGTTGCCATAATCGTTCTGTTTTTATCTTCTTACAGTCTTTGCTCCAACCCGAAAGGCAAAAGTACAAAATTAATTGCCCGCCTTCAAATCTGCAAATACTATATTGGTATTTATATTATTTATTTGTTTTTTGACTGGTGCAGCAGCTGCACTATTTTTTCCAACTTGTGCTGGTAAAGTTCGCTGAGCTGGTCGCCGTCGAAAAGATCTTTTCGGACGATGGGCACGCAATACGGCAATACCCAGGCACGAAGCGATTTGGCTACATTGTCCATCGAGTTGATGCCCAACATGGCTTGTCCGCCGTCGGCCCAACAAACCAGACCAACCACTTTGTCGGTCAAATAAGGCCTTTCGTCACGTGCAGTGACTTCCAGCCAGTCGAGGCAATTTTTCATTGCGCCCGGCATACTTCCGTGGTACATGGGCGCTAGCCAAATGTGTATTTCGGCTTTTTTGAACATCGCCGCCATGTGTTTTATATTGTCCGAAATATTGTCAAAATCGGTGTGCAGCATCGGAATATCTGCTTCCGCCAGATTAAAAGTTTCCACGTTCAAATCCGCAATATCGGCGCACACTTTTTCCAGATAAGATACAATATAACCTGCGGTAGTTCCGCCTGCTTTTCCTTCCAGTCCAATACCATTGAATATCAAAATGTTCATCTTCGTCAGCCTCGTTGATTATAAAATTCGACGACAAAGATAAACCGAATCAAAGGACGGAGGTTCGGTTTTACAATCGTATGACAAAAAATGAATTTGATAATGAGACAATTTGGTGATTTGATAATGGGAAATGTGCAATATTCGATAAACTGCAATGGATTGACGAACGCTACAGATTAGGGAAGTTTGCTCCAAGTAGAATATGACAATGAAGATGCGACGTACCAAAACATTGTAAAAACCATTATAAAAGCTGGTTTTAAAACTGAAAAATAATAATCAACCATAAAAAAACAATACAATGAAACGCAAAACATACCTTATTTTGGTGCTTGCGCTTTTTCTGGCGGCTTGCGGCAACAGCCAAACAAACACAGAAAAACAAACCAAAAAAATGGCGCAAGAAGCCGTTGATGGTGACAAGGCAACGGACCTGACAGGCATTTTCAGTTCGGAAGGGAAAAGCTATTCCGGAAAAGTCAGCACGCAAATATTTCCCGCAACCAAGGAATATTCCGTTCTCTGCCAAGCCGACGACGAAAAAGGAACATTGATGCAGGCTACGTTCAAAGACGAAACTTCCGCACGAACCGAACAAACCTTAAAAATCGTAAAAGGTAGTATCATGCACGCGAGCGAGCCAAACGAAGTCAAAATCGACTTTGACCTTAAATACCAAAGTAAAGACGACAAAGCAGGTTTTGCCAAAGTGGTAAAAGAAGGTGGTAAATATTATATTGTGGTCAGCGACGCGGAGCTTTCGGATGCCGACGAAAAAGAAAAGAAAACTGTATCTGGGAAAATCCCCTTTTAAAAAACGACAAAACCTTGCCTGAAAAAGACAAGGTTTTGTTATACATTTTTCCGAAAAAAAACTATTTCGCTGCGTTCAGCGCCGCTTCAAAGTTTGGATCCTGCGTGATTTCAGGAACTTGTTCTTCGTAGACGATTTTTCCGTCAGCGTCCAATACGACAACGGCGCGGCTCAACAAACCACGCATCGGGCTGTCAGCGATTTCAACACCGTATTTCGTGCCGAAATCAGAACGGAAATCGGAAAGCATAACGACGTTTTGGATACCTTCCGCACCGCAGAACTGCGCCTGTGCAAACGGTAAATCTTTGGAAATGCACAATACGACCGTATTTTCCAAACCTGCTGCGTCTTTGTTGAATTCGCGGACGGACTTAGCGCACACGCCTGTATTGACACTTGGGAAAATGTTCAATATGACTTTTTTTCCTTTGTATTCGGACAAGCTTTTTTCGCTGAGGTCAACCGCCGTCAACGTAAAATCGGGTGCTGCTGTACCTGCTGCTGGCAACGTGCCGACGGTATGGATAGGATTTCCTTTCAGTTTGATTTCTGACATAGCTTTATTTTTAAGGTTTTTGACTTTTTGACTGAATGCTGGCGAAAATGAAAATAAGGCAATGCCCAATACCAACAAAATTTTCGACGTTTTTTTTTAGTTTTTCCATAATTCCAATATTTCTTCTGCGTGTTCTTTTGTTTTTGGTTTGGTGATGACGTTCCGGACAATACCGTTTTCGTCGATCAAGAATGTCGTGCGGTGTGTTCCGTCGAATGTACGCCCCATAAATTTCTTTTCGCCCCACACACCATATTGGTTCACGATTTTCTTGTCTGTATCGGCAATCAACGGAAACGGAAGGTCAAATTTCGTTTCGAACTTTTTGTGGCTTTCCGCGCTGTCGATACTCACGCCGATAATCTGAAAACCATTTTCCCAAAGAAGATCGTAGTTGTCGCGCAAGTTGCAAGCCTGCGCCGTACAACCCGGCGTATTGTCTTTTGGGTAAAAATAAAGAACCACTTTTTTACCTTTGAAACCACTGAGGGAAATTTTGTTTCCATCCTGGTCCACGCCCGTAAAATCGGGCGCCTGCTCTCCTACTCCAATCATTTTTTTACTACTTTAAATTGTTTTACCGTCTTGTTGCCTGCAATGTCGACTACCGTAAATTCCACGATATGTTCGCCTATTGGAAAATGCTCGTCATTTTCGTAGGTAAAGGTATTGCCTCTTCGCGAAAACAACAACCAGCCGCCGTCCACCGTTCCCGTGAACGACTGAAAATCGCCCATATTGTCGCTTACGCGCACGGTCAGTCGCCCATTTGTGCTCAAAACCATATTGTCGCGTACGTTGACGGAAATGATATTGGGTGCGACGGAATCCAATACAATCGCGACGTTTCCCAGACGGTTAAATTTTCCGATGAGGCGATTGCCGCTCCAATTTCCTTTTGTGACGGAGCCGTCTTTTCCTCTTTTCAGTTGCAAAACCGCGTATTGTTTCAAGTCTGGATTGCCTTGGTAATGGATGCCAACCGTATAAAAATCGTGTACGGGAATCGAACTGTTTTCCAAATGAATCGTCGGCGAAGCCTGCAAACTGGATGTCGCTGCGGATTCGGACATGTGGAACGGAACGATGTCGTAAAACGTGTTTTCCGTGTAAATGAAACTCGCATTTGCGGTTTGGAAATGTCCGGGTTTATTGGGCAAAGCCTGAAAATTGGACGTAGGCACAGCGGTTTCTTTTTCCAAACTTGGAACAAACTGGATTTGACTTTTTATATTGGAGATGTTTCCTTCCGCATCCGCCACTTTTACCAAAATATCATGCACTAAAGTATCGGTCAAGTTGATCGAACCGTCACCTTGAGTTCCATCAAAAATATTGAGTTTGTTGCCCGGCAATACAAATAGATATTGGACTTTGCTGCCGCCCTGCGCGATACGTTTGTAGTCCGTTCCCGCATTGACGTAACGCGACTGCGCATTGTCAAAATTGTTCAGCCTAAACTGGAAAACCTGTTTGCCGTCCAGAAAAACCTGCGCGCTGTAAATCCCGAAATAAAAAGGCGAATTGCTTGTTTTGTCCCGAGCAACAATGCCCAAACCAACAATTGGCGACGGTACTTTTATCGTATTGGTTGCATACCCCTCGGCATTTTTGCGTAGGGTGACGACGTTCGCACCGACCTGGTACGTGCTGAAACGGCGATCGTACCAATAGAAACCGGAAATCGCCGGCGGTATATTATCCGGAATTTCAATGCCTTTCAGTTGCGGATTGTAGTGCATTCCCGTTTTGGTGTCACGGATTTCAAAATGCAAATGCGGACCTTCCGAACCGCCGGTATTGCCGCTCAGCGCGATTTGCTGTCCTTTGGAAACGGGAAACATATTGGCGGGGATCGTCAAATCCTGTTCCCAGCTCTGCGATTTGTATTGCTGTTGTTTTACGTATTGGGTAAGTGCGTCGAAATAACGGTTGAGGTGTGCGTACAAAGTGGTCGTCCCGTTTGGATGCGTCACCATCATCATATTGCCATAACCATAAGGCGAAATATACACGCGGCTTACATAACCGCCCGCGGCGGCAAATACAGGTTTGTTCTCCACTTGCTGGGTACGGATATCCAAGCCCATGTGGTAATGATTGGTACGCAATTCGCCAAAATCCGCCGCTAGCTGAATCGGAAAATTTAAAGGATCGAGGTAATAGTTTTCGGTCTGTGCAAAGGCATTTTTTGCGCAAAAAATGCTCAAGGACAATAAACTTCTATATACATGTCTCATAGTTGTTCAAAAATAAGAACAACGACCGATTAACAAAGACAAATGGAAAGGTAAAAGTCACAATTTACACAGTAGCAATGATCTCGTTGGTGTTTACACCCAATATAATTGCAGGTTCGATATGGAACTTAATCGTCATTTCACGTGCAATTTTTAGCGTAGGTTCTGCCTTTCCCGCCAAATATTGACTAAATCGACTAGGGGGAATATTGATTATCTTGGCAGCTTGCGCCTGTGAAAGGTTCATTTCCTGCAAACGTTGCTTCAATACATCGATCAACGATGGCGGTTCTATCTTAAAATGTACATCTTCATAAGAAGCCGCAAGCTCCGACAATACATTTAATTCAATAAAATTTTTGTCGTCTTTGGGCGTGTCTCCATTTACCAAACCCAACAATTCTTCTATTCTTTCCATTATGGCATTATATTCTGATTCATTCAGCATAATCTATTGGTTTTAAATGTTTTTGGCATCTATTCTATCATATTCAGAATGGTTGCCAATAAATCGGATATATACTTTCGCAGACTGAAAAAACAAGATACATATCAATCTTACATGATTGCCTTTGATATTAAATACATATCTGTCGTTGCCAATATAATCAGCGGAAGGAAAACGTCTTTTTAAAGCGGGCAAACTGTCAAAATCATTGCTGCTCATGACATAATAGCATTCATATAAAGCAATTTTCGCCGATGGATTTTTATCGACATAATCCTTTATCGTTTTTCGCGCTATTATCCGCATACTCGTTTTCGATACAATGGTAAAAGAAATGATTGTAAAATATATAACAATATTATATATTTTACAATCATTGGGCGGGTTGCTTAAAAAATACAACTAAAAATCGTAATCCTTATGCGGCATGTTCCATCTCAGCCCAAACGTAAAAAATTTCACGTTGTCCGGACCAGAAACGATTGTTTTACTTTTTCGATACGTATAATTACCGTCAATGAACAGGTTTTGCAACAATTCGTACGAAACCGTTCCGCTGTACAATTGTACGTTGTTGGTATTGCCGGCGCCGATTGCAAACGGATCTGTTGGTTTGTTGTAATTAAATGGCCGCAACAGATCACTGCCGTAGTTAAGTCCGTTTTCGTCCAAACCTTGTTTGTAAAAAATACCTTTTAGGTTCACGTACACTTTTTTCAAAGGACGGTAGGACAGCAACGCGACGGCCTCCTTGAAATTGGAACCGAGCGGATGCGCCAACGCCATATTGTAATGCGTGTAGTTGTTTTCTACGTAGTTGGCGGCGTAAGCATAAGGACGGACGATATTGGTTTCTGCCTGCAGGTTGAGGTTGTCAATACCAAATGCGTCAATATATTTCGCGCCCAACTGCCAGGCATTTCTGTTTTGGAAGCTTTTGCCCCAATTTGTCACGCCGTCGATCAGCCACTGACCGTACAATTCGACATTGCGAACCGGAACGGCACGGAAATCAATACCGACGCGGCTTCTGGACGAACTGCTTTTTTCTGCCGTAGAAACCGGTCCGTTCGCAGGATTGGTATTGACGATTGCCGTCGGATCGGAAGGATCAATACTACCGTTGAAAATTGTATTTTCAAACAAACCTACATGCAAAAAAGACGTCGCTTGCCAATCCAAATGATGGAACATCATGTAGTTGCGTGGACGCGTACTGTCGCGTGCATCGGCAGCTCTTGCTGGATTATTGGAAAAAGGCGCTATCGTTTGCGCCAATACGGAATTGAAACCGACCCTGTCGCTGATGCGTACGGCGCCGCGCAAATAGAAAAACGGTGCTCCATAGTCGCTGATGAACAAACTGCGAAATCCGTCTCCAATTTTGAATTGGTCGTAAGCTAACGTGAAGTCGACATTTTTTCCGGCGTTGAACGTGATGCCGCCTTTAATGCCAAAATAGTCAAATGCACCTGGATGGTTATTGAAGGCTTTGTAAAAAGCCTGTCCCGGCAACCCAATAATGCCATAACCTCTATCCGTAATTCGTTGGACGTACAAAGGATCGCGTTCCTGATTTTCGGAAATCAACGCATAAAAGCCGACACGCTCTTCTATTTTTCCACGAAAACGGATCGCTCTTGTGTTTTGAAACAATTTCTGGTCGTCGCTGGAATGTCCTAATTGAAAATTGACAACGGGATCCGCTACAAACGAAAAATCTTTTCCGATTGTTTGGTACAAATGCGCCGGCGTTTGGAACAAAATGCCCAATATAGGTTTGGCGCGTTGGAAAGAATCTTGGTAGTTGGCCGTGAAATCGGCGTTGTTCATCAATGCACTTCGTATGTCCTCGCGGTCAATATTGGTCAATACATTTCCCAATTCGCCGTTTTTGTCGAGCTCGGCAATTTTTTCGATCGTAGCCGTGAAATCTGCGCGGCTAACCATTTTGACCGTTGTAAAATTCAGTTGAGGATAATCTTTTAATTTGATTTTGAGACGATCCAATAGCTGATATTGTTTGTCGCCGAACGGAATATAATCCGTCTGCGCGGAGGCTTTTTGTACAAATAAAAATAGCGCTGCTACCAACCATGCGAAAGCGGCCATTTGGGCAAGCGACTTTTTATAGGAAAATCTTGGAGAGATCATGCAATACTTTTTTTAAAAAAATTCAACAGGAAAACTAAAAATCAAACGCGCGTCGGTTCATGTTCCACCTAATCCCGAAAGAGAAAAATTTGGTGTGGTTTTTAGGCAAACCGTCAATATCGGCGTTGCGTATCGTAAAGTTGCCGTCGACGAACAAATTGTGAAAAAGTTGGTACGCTACATTCAGGCTGCCGTACAAAGCATTTAACGGAATGCCGTCGCCGACTTTGACATTGTCGTCCTGCGCGCGCGTATCGGTGTATGGTCTGAACAGGTCGCCGCCATTGAGCGTTGCTTTGGAAATAGCAAATTCGGACAACGTATCCAACCCTTTTTTGTAGCCGATGATTTTCCCCGTGATGTAAAGTTTTGGTATTGGACGATAGTTCAGCGTGCCGATAAGTTCGTGGAAATTGGCACCCAAAGGATGCGCCAGCGGCTGGTTGTAATGGACAAAATTGTTCACCGCCCATTTGTCGGTATAAGTGTAAGGTCTTACCCAATTGTATTCCGCCTGCAAGTCCAAGTTTTTGATGGTAAAAGCGTCCACGTATTTTGCGCCCAACTGAAGCGCGTGTTTGTTGCGCCAATCTCCGCCGCCGTAGTTGAAAAATTCTTTTGCGACAAATTCGTTGATCAACAATGTCCCGTACACTTCCACGCGTTTGGCGACATTGGCTTTGAAATCCAGACCAATACTGGATTTTCCGCTGTTGCCCACGTTTTGCGACATGGCACGGTTGAAAATAAAAGGATTCAACATTCCTAACTGAATACCGCCGTTTTTTTCATTGTTGAACATATTGTTTTCGTAAAAACCAAATTTCAACCATTTTGAGGCTTGCCAACTGAAATAATGGAAAACCATGTAATTGGACGGGCGACCTTGGTCTTTCAAACCGTTGTCGATGATTTCGTACGGTGCAAATGTGCGCGCAAATCCTGTCGTGTAACTTACGTGCCCAATCTGAGCATGAGCCTTGAAAAACAAATAAGGCGATCCAAAATTGCTTAGATACAATGAACGAACACCTTCGCCAATATTCAGTTGATCGTACGCCAACTGAAAATCAAGGTGTTTACCCGCGTGCGTCGTGACACCCAACCGAAAATCACTGTAATTGATCTTTCCATTGCTGCCGGTACTAAATGCTGCAATACCCGGAACAGCTTTGCGAGCTGCAATATAATCCTGTAAATACAAAGGATCACGCTCAGAGTTGTAAGTATAAGAACCGTAAAAACCGACTTTGTCGGCAATATCACCATGCATTGTCAGTCCAATGGAACCCTGATAAGTTTTGATGGATTCATTTTTTCCAAACTGTGCAGTCAACATCGGATCCAATACGAAACTCCCTTTTTCGGAATAGCTTTCGTACAGGTGTGTTGGCAATGGTGATTGTTCAAAAAGTTTTTCACCTGTATTGGAACCCTGATGGCTGGGCGTCCATTGTTTGTTTACATCCAGATAATAATGCAGATCCTTTCGGTCAATATCGGTCAACACATCGGGAATTTCTCCTGCCTTGTCGAGCGAGTCGATGATCCATAATTGTTCGGTCACACGTTTTCTGTCGTAAGGTTTCAACGTCGTAAAACGCAGTTGCGGATTGTTTCGGAATTTAATGTCGAGACGGTTCAGAAATGCTTCCTGCGGATCTCCGATCGGAATGTAGTCGGTCTGCGCCTGAGACGCAAAATGGAATGAGAACAGCAACAGAAGAAGCAATATTCGTTTTGAATACATCATAATAAGCTGATGAAAATGTTGATATTTTAGGTGCGAAGATAAGTTAACGACTGGTTCTGTTTAAATTATTGCCGGAACCAAGCCGCTTTTTCTAAACTTACAGTACGTTTCCTCAAGGCTTATAAACGTAATTTTGCCCAATATATTTTAAACATAAATATATTGGGCAATAGCTAGTTGTGCGGTTTTCTGTTTATTTGTTCATCTGGACGTACTGTTGCAGCTCTTGCGAAAAGGTCGACAATATATAATCTTTGTCCAGATAGGTTTCAGCGTATCTTCTTGCATTTTGCTTGATAACCATATTGCACGCTTCGTTCATGGCGTGCCTAATGCCCGATTCTAAAGCTTCTACGGATTCTGGTTCGATCAAGATACCAATATGGTGTTCTTTCACGACGGAATACAATGTCGTTCCTTCTACGGCGGAAACGATCGCCAAACCGCCGCTCGCGAGAATGCTGGTCAATTTGGACGGCATGACCAAATCGGATGCCGACTGTTTTTGTAAAATAAGGTGCATGTCGGCCATGGACAACAATGCCGCTAATTTAGTGTAAGGCTGCAAAGGGATAAAACTGATATTTGCCAAATTTGCTTCTCTAGCCTTCGCTTTCAACGTATCTTGATGGCCACCCGATCCGCAGATCAAAAAGCGCACGTTTTTGTCTGGAGAAAATCTCGATGCGACATCGATGATTATCTCCAGACCTTGTTTTTCGCCTAAATTTCCGGAATACAATACAATCGTGTCCGTATCCGAAAAGCCCAGTTCTTTGCGAAGCGATTGTTCTTTGGGTAGAGGACGGATAGCTTCGTTGTCTACCCAGTTTCTGAAAAAGGCAACGGGCGTATCACCGATTTTTTTGTTTTTGATCTTGGCAATCATGCCTTCACTGATGGACGAAACGACTTTGCTGTTGCGCAACAAAAAACCTTCGGCCGCGAACATCCAGCGCAACAATCGTTCGTTGTTGATCATTTTCAGTTCTTTGGCGGCGTCAACTTGCAAATCCTGAATATGCGTCCAAAGAATAGAACCGCGAAGACGCGTATAGATTAACGGATATACGCCTAGGTGAAATGCGGGCGTGATGCACAATACGGCGTCATATTTTTTGCTTACCAATGCCGAAAGCCAAAACGGCAAAGCGCCGATCTGGAAGGAAAGTTCGTGGATGATCCTTTTGAGCGCACTTGGTTTTGCGGGGACATACAACGGAGCCCGGCGTACTTTTACACCGTTTATAGTCTGTTTGTCCCAAATTCGTTTTTTGTAATCGCCCGAAATTTCCCATTCTGGATAATAGGGTTTGGCTGTGATGATTTTTATGTCATGACCATTAGCGGCAAGCCATTCGGCCATCTCGCCGGTGTATTTGCCTATACCCGTCAGTTCAGGCGTATAATTTATTCCATAGATTAAAATTCGCATAGTGTTTATTAGCTAAAAGTTTTCCTTTTTTGTCTAAAAATGACTGTTTACACAATAGCAGTCTTTCTCACTAATAAGGGTTGGTTTTCTAAAATTTATGGGTTGATACATACTTTTATGTCAAACGTAGAAAGATATTTGTTAATTGTGTAAACTAGCAGGAAAACGGTGTTTTTCTGCTAATGTTTTATTTTGTTTGCGTGAGTTCTTTTATTTTACAATATACCTCGGTAAAATAAGACATCTTAAAAATTGCAAACGCCAACCCTTTTGCTCCGTCCCGGAATCCTCCCATCAAAAAATAGCTTCCCAAAAAATAAAGCGGCCCGATGAACACACTTTCCATCATCCTGTACTTGATTTTTTGTTTGAACGTAAACTGCTGGTTGAGATTTTCGTTCGTGACCGTATGGACGTACCGAAAAGCTTCCCAAGAAGAGTACTCGTTGTGTTTTTGTACATAATGTTCCAGCTTTCTGAAATCCCGATGATCGATCTTGGACTTTATGGTTCCCACTTTTCCGTTTAAAATAGGATGTTCATGAATTTCCATATCCAGTCGGCTCCATCTTTTTTCGTCGATCTTTTCGTATTCGCCTGCACCGACTTTAAAGAGCGCCAATTTTTTCAACGGATAGCCGCCTTTCAGTTTTTTTCCCATGAAATAAACCGTGTAGCATAGCCAAAAACCGACGTTGTCCAAAGGGTTGGAAAGTTTCTCGCGCAATTCGGCCTTGAATTCCGGCGTCAATATTTCGTCGGCATCCAAAAAGAGCACCCATTTGGTCGTCGGCGTATGGTTGCGCAAATACCAGTTTCTTTTTTTGGGAAACTGACCATTCCAGCTGAAATTGATCGTGTCCACGCCGTATTGGAGAGCGGTTGCTACGGTCTGGTCACAACTGTTGGAATCGACCAAAAGAACTTTTTGGGCAAAATCGTTTCCGATTGCCTCCAGACAACTGCCAATATTTTGTTCTTCGTTATATGTTGGGATTACTATTGTAAGATCTAATAGCATCGAGTTAACTATTTGTCGATTTTTTTGTGGATAGATGATGTTCCGCCCGTTTGGCGGGTCCGTTGCTTCAATAGCAATTCCCGCATTTTTATCTTGATCAAAAATTCATAATAAGCCATATTGACGCAATATATAAAACCTTGTTTTCCTTCCATGAAGCCCAAATTGAGAATATATGCCTGAAAGAACCTCAAAAACGGCCATCCCGGCAACTTACTTAACTTAGACCGTAAAATTATGTTTCGTTTACTGGAGCTCCCAACTTTCCAGATTTTTGTGAAAGAATCGGTGTTCTGTAAACGGCTCTGTGCTTCCAGCGTGGAATATTTGTTGTGCCGTTCAATCCAGTGGCTCCATCCTTTCGAAAATCCGTAATGCAGGTAAGGCTCTTTTATGTACCTAATTTTTCCGTCAAATTCGCCTTCTTTTTGTCCATGTCCAAAATCGATAAAGGATGCGCGACCTTTGCGTAGCAATCGAAATTGCCATTTTGGGAAATTATCGCAACGTTTGAGCCATCGACCTTCCAGTATCATTTTCCAGCAACAGTAAAATCCAACAATATCTTGCGATGATTGTTCGGTCGCATTTTGCATGGCTTGGAGAAATTGAGGTGTGACCACCTCGTCGGCATCCAAAAACAAAACCCATTCATGTCGTATCGGTAGATTGTTCAACGCATAGTTGCGCTGCGCCCCAAAACTGTCAAACGGTCTAAAATGTACGGACGTATGGTATTGTGCGGCAATAGCCAAGGTTTGATCCGTGCTTCCTGAGTCCAATATGATAATATCGTCGCACCAGCTTATTAAGGCATCCAAACATGCGGGTAGATCCTGTTCCTCATTTTTAGTCAGAATGACGACTGATATTAAGTTATTGGCTTCCAATTATTTATTCGTATTTTCGATATCGTTCGTTACGTCGACTCTATTGGAAAAATATGTTTGCCCAACGTAGACGCATCCTAAGCACTAACGCAATATTAGTCAATAAATTTTCTGTCTTTCAAAATAATACAGGGAAATCCGCTTGCTATTTTCCATGCCGGAATATCTTTCGTTACGACGGAGCGGGCGCCGATCACCGAGCCTTCGCCAATATGAATGCCGGGGTGCACAAATGCTTCCGCCGCAATCCACACTTCGTCGTCAATACGGATGCTTTTCCCAATTAAGGGAAATGATTTCCGGGCGTAGTCGTGCGTACCGCTACACAGATGCGTTCCTTGCGAAACTACGACATTTTTGCCAACGATTATTTTGGCTTGATTATAAACGATGACGCCGTCCGCCAAACAAGAATTGTCGTCGATTTCCAGGTTCCAAGGCGCCCATATTGTTGCTTTAGGATAAATATGAACGGCTTTTCCGACTTTGGCGCGGAACAGCTTTAGCAAAAAAGACCGCCAACTATGCAACGGTCGCGGCGAATATTTAAACAAAAAAACATACACTACATGCCAAACAATTCGTCCCAATTTATTGGAAAAAGAAAAAGGAGATGCTTCGTGTTCGACTATATCCATTTTGTTCGCTTTTTATTCGTCATTTAAATATCGCACAATTTTGTCGAATATGTTCGGGATTGAACATAGAGCACAAAAAAATGCTTTTGGGAAAACGTGTCTGCAAGGCGTCGAATGCTTCTTTCGGAGAACTGTTGGCCAATGCGTTGCGCAAAGGCGAAAATAGTATATTAGGCATTTCTTTTCTCGTTAATTCGATTTCTCTGTTCGATTTTGCCCTATTGAAGTTGAACTGAAGCAGGTCGAAATACGACAGATATTTTGCATGAAGATGCAACAGTTCCATATCGGACGCCAATCCAAACGCTTTTATTTTTCCGCTTTCCTTTAAACGAATCGCTTCCGCGAAAATTTCGTCGCTGTTTTCGATTGCAGCAAATGGTTCGTGTACGAAGAAATAATCAAGATGATCCGTTTGCAGTTTTTTGAGCGATTCATCCAGACTTTTTTTCATTTCAGGGACATTGATCGGGATGCGTCGATGAAAAAGATCTCTGGAATTAGCCGGTTGGTTTTCTGTGGAATTGTTATTGGAAACGTGTGTTGTTTCACCTTTTATGCTGCGCAAAAGCGGTTTCAATGGACGGATAAGCGTTGCCAACGGAGTTGCTCTGATGCCAAATTTGCTCGCCAATACGATATTGTCTCTCTGGGATTTCAGAAGTTTTCCTACGAATTTTTCGGCCTCACCGTAACCGTAAGACCGTGCTATATCAAAATGGTTGACGCCATTGTCCAGCGCCGTGAACATTGCATTTTTAGATGTACTGCCCGACTTTGCTCCCATGACGGACGCGCATCCGAACGCAAGTACGGACGAGGAAATGCCGGGATACAATTCAATATATTTCATGCGTTTTAATCTAAATGGTGCGCCAGTTTTGCCGCCAATACACCCAACAAAAACGTCGGATTGGCTTGTCCGGAAGTTGGAAATACGGAAGAGCTGCAAACATATAGATTCGATGTTCCGAAAACTTTTAAATTGGCATCAACGACGCCTTCCTGATCGGTTTTGCCAATACGCGTTGTGCTTGCCTGGTGAATACCGTCGCGGGACATTTTTCGAATTTCTGATGCCAACTTCTTTTTTTTGAACCAA
>Ga0154006_1000192_pt1 | contig 20266 bp, 17 predicted proteins | sample TSFL090MetaG_FD_104747 | JGI IMG/M metagenome (GOLD analysis project Ga0154006, IMG submission 104747) | Attine ant fungus gardens microbial communities from Florida, USA - TSFL090 MetaG | ecosystem: Host-associated > Fungi > Mycelium > Unclassified | place: USA: Florida, Wakulla State Forest...
CTGCTGCTGCTCTCCGCGCACGGCGCGGCTCATTGATTGGCGTTTCCCGACTTGGCTTGCGAGCAGGCAGAGAGGTCGGTTCCTTTGGGGAGGTACTGTCCATTTGAGAGCGGCTTCATTGATCTCGGTGGGCACTCCGCGGAACGGGCGCTCACGGTGCTCACCGCCGCGGTGCGCGCTTCTCAACGCGAAATGAATGCCTTTGACTGGATTACCGATGCGCTTCCTGGCGCGACGCGCAAGCCGGCCCTGGCGTTCGGCACAGTGGGTGAACTGTATCGGTCATACACAAGGCCCGCTGAGCTGTGGCCCCTGCAAGGAGTGCGGCGCGCTTGACCCCTACCTGAGCCGAGGCGTAGCCGTTGGACTGCAGGGCCAAGGCAGAAGCAGGAACCAGGTCTGGCGACAGGCGAGTGCAATGAACGCACCTCGCCGACTAGTCACCCGGAATTTCGTCCTCCCGATCGGCCTCTCCACAAGGATACGCCCCGCGATACCCTAGCCTCCGCGATATATCCTCCCCCGCGCGCTGCGCTAGCTCCCGAATCCGCGCCTCCTCGGGCCGAAGCCGATAAGTCGGCCCAGTAACGCTCACGCCCGCCAGAAAATGCCCGGCCTCATTCCAGATCGGCGCCGAAATCCCGCTCATGCCCTCGAACATGTTTTCGTGGGAGATCGAAATCCCGTTTCGCCGGATCTGCTCCAGTTCCGCGAGCAGGTCGGGAATGCTGGTAATCGTGTGAGGCGTAAATGCCTCCAGCTCGTTGTGCTCCAGCCAGTTCCGTGTCCACTGAAGCGGCTGATACGCAAGCAACAGCTTGCCGATCGAAGTCGAGTGAAGTGGGCGTCGCAGTCCGACCGGCAGAGAGAAACGAACCGGCTTGCGCGTCTCGATGATTTCGATCGTTTCGGCCAGCGCCTCGTCTGGAACGAGGATGCCGATCTGCACCGTCTCGCCGGTGTCGGAGAAGAGCGCCTGAAGTGCGGGCCGTGCTGTCGGAAGAAAACGTTCCTTCGCGGTGATCGCCGCAGCAATCGCGAAGGTCTCCGGGCCGAGCTGATACATGCCGGATACGTTGACAACGTAGTTCGACGCTTCGAGCGAGCGAAGTAGCGTCAGCAGGCTTGTCTTCGGTAAATGAGTCAGCGAGGCCAGTCTCGCCAGCGACAAGCCATTGCTCGTCGCCAGTTCGAAAATCACTTGCAGTACGCGTGCAGGCGAGCGGGTCGTCTCGTATTGTTTGCGCGGGGTGATATCTTCCGCGCCGGCCTTATGTTTGTTCATTACCGAGTCGTAGCGGAATCCGGAAGTGATGGTTGCTGGGTAACTATATCGAACGGTGAAGCCCCGATCCAGGCGCGCTTACGGGCAGGCGCCAATTATAGCGGAAGCCATTTTCAGGGACCGGGGCGCAGCCAGCAAGGCCGGCACACGTCGGGTAGCGGACTGACTTGCTGGCGAACGCGTCATCGTTCACACGCGTCTTTTTGAAAGTTAATCGCGGAAGTATAGCTGCGTCGGATTATCGACAAGGATGCGCTGAACGGTAGCCTCATCGCCGGCCCATTGCGCAAGCCGGTTCAGCAGTTGCCCGTCGTCCGGAACCGCCTCTTCCCACGATACATGCGGCCAGTCGCTGCCCCACAGGACGCGTTCCGGATTGGCTGCGACGAGCATCCGCGCCCGTTCGTCATCGGGCGAGAACCGCCAGGCCGACAGCTTGACCCATGCCTTGCCGTCGGCGAGCAGATCCAGGACCGCGCGGAAGCCGGCCGACGAGGTCGAACTGCCGTGATACACATGCGCCATGTGATCGAACACGACGGGGACCGACAACTGCCGCAGTTGTGGCGCCAGCGCCTCGACGTCCTCCGAGTCCATGAATAGTTGCACGTGCCAGCCGAACGGCTGGATGCGTTCGGCAATCGCTGCGATCTCGTCCACGCTCGTGCCACCCGCCACCACGCGCTGCAGCCGCACGCCCCGTGCACCGCTCGCATGCATGCGAGCCAGCGAGTCTTCGTCGACGTCAGGTTCGACCACCACGACTGCGCGTGTCTGCTGCGTCCCCATGCGCTCTGCCGACTCCAGGGTGCAGGCGTTGTCCTTCGCAAAGAAACTCGGCTGAACGATCACGTTGCGTTCGATGCCCATGATCTTGCGCATCGCAAGGTAGTCGTCGAGCGTCGATTCCGGCGGCTGCAGCGAGCGCGTTTCGCGCAGCGGATAGCGCTCGAAGGGGCCGACGATGTGCATGTGGGTGTCGCACGCGCCGGCCGGAACCGGAAAAGACGGCGGCGCAATGTCCCGGCGGAATCCCAGCGGGTTGGCGCGGGGTGGTGTTCGGTTGACGGTCATGGTGTCTCGGGTCATGAAGGCCGGCTGGCGCCGGCTCTGTGTTGTTCGGCAAGGCGGCGGCCGGAGCCCGGTGCCGCGGTTCGTGGTGGCCCCCGCACTGCTGGGGCCCCGCTCAGCCCATGCTATTTGTTCTGATATTGGAAGTCAAATCCGATTTCGGAACAAATTCACTTGACGGTCTCCCCTGCGGTGTCTAATGTTCCGAAATACGAACGAGACTTTGTTTTCGGAACGCTCAGGTTTATAAGGGCGAAAACAGGAGACATGACATGGCAGGACGAGTGGTTCGCATAGGGGCCGGAGCAGGGTTCGCCGGGGATCGGATCGATCCGGCGCGCGATCTGGCCGAACGCGGCAATCTGGATTTCCTCGTATTCGAGTGCCTGGCGGAGCGCACGCTGGCCTACGGGCATCTGCAACGGTCGCAGGATCCGTCGCGCGGCTACAATCCGCTGCTCGAAAAGCGGCTGGCAGCGGTGTTACAGGCGTGCGTGAAGAACGGCACGACGATCGTCACCAACATGGGCGTCGCGAATCCCCGGGCGGCGGGCCAGGCCGCGATCGAACTCGCGCGGCGGATGGGGCTTTCCATTCGCGTGGCGGTTGTCGAGGGCGACGACGTGACCGCGCACATTTCCGATGCGACGCTGCTGCCGGAAATTGCCAGGACCGTCGGCGAGTCGGGTTTGCGCCTCGTCGGTGCAAACGCCTATCTGGGCGCGGAGGCCATTCTCCCCGCGCTCGATGCTGAACCGCACCTCGTGATCACCGGGCGCGTCGCGGACCCGTCGCTGTTTCTCGCACCGCTCGCGCACCGCTACGGCTGGAAGCTCGACGACTGGACGACGCTCGGCGCGGGCACGGCAGTCGGGCATCTGCTCGAGTGCACGACGCAGGTGACGGGCGGCTATTTCGCGGACCCACCCTACAAGATCGTGCCGAACCTCGCCTACGTCGGCTTTCCGTTTGCTGAGGTCGGCCCCGACGGAAGCGCAATCGTGACGAAGCTCGACGGCACCGGCGGATGCGTGACGCCGCTCACGGTGAAGGAGCAACTGCTCTACGAGGTGCACGATCCGCGCGCGTATCTGACGCCCGACGTTACCGCCGATTTCTCCGCTGTGCGTATCAACGAAGAAGGCGCCGACCGGATCGCCGTCAACGGCGCGACGGGGCGCGAGCGTCCCGACCAGTTGAAGACGATCGTCGGCTTCGACGGCGGCTTCCTCGCCGAGGCGGAGTTCAGCTATGCCGGCCCTGGTGCCGTGGAGCGCGCGCAACTCGCAACGGAGATCGTCGAAGAACGCATGCGCCATGTCCACCATTGCAGCGAACGCATCCGGCTCGACCTGATCGGCGTGAACTCGCTGCACGCCACGGCGCTACGGCGTTCGGCCAGCACGCAGGACGTGCGTTTGCGCGCGGCGATGCGTACTGCCGATCGCGACATGGCACAGACGCTGCTGACGGAAGTCGAGAGCCTGTGGGTTGCGGGTCCGGCGGGCGGCGGCGGCTATCGAGGCAGCATCAACGCGTCGGTCACGACGCATGCGGTCTATGTCGACCGTGACTCGATCAAACTCAAGGTGAAGGTACTGCAATCATGAAGAGAACCGTTCCGCTCCGTGAGATCGCGTCGGCGCGCACCGGCGACAAGGGCAATATCTCGTGCGTTTCCGTGTGGGCTTACAACCCGAAGCATTACGACGATATACGTTCATCACTGACGCCCGAACGAATCGCGGCGACCTGGCCGAACCTGTTTCGCGGCAGCGTGGAGCGTTACGAAATTCCGGCGCTCAACGGCCTGAATTTCGTGATCCGCGACGCCCTGGAGGGTGGGGTGAACGCGTCACTGAATCTGGATTTCCACGGCAAGTCGTTCAGCTTCCTGCTGCTGGAACTACCGGTCGAGGTCAACGACCTCTGATTTGCAGGCGGGATCCGGCCATACGGACACCAAAAAAATATTGGAGACGACAATGCAGAACACGGTTTATGCGGCTACACGCCTCGACAGATTACCGTTGAGCTCTTTTCACTGGCGCCTGTTTTTCCTGATCGGTGCGGGCCTGTTTCTCGACGCGTTCGACGTTTATCTCGGCGGCGTCGTTTCCGGCGCGCTTCTCAAGTCCGGCTGGTCGACGCTGGAGTTGAACGCCTGGTTCACCACGCTGACCTTCGCCGGACTGACCGTCGGCGCATGGAGCGCCGGTGTGCTCGGCGACCGCTTCGGCCGGCGCTTCTCGTATCAACTCAACCTCCTCATCTTCGGTGGCGCATCGTTGGCGGCGACCTTCGCGCCCAGCATGTACTGGCTCATCGCGCTGCGGTTCATCATGGGCATCGGCATGGGCGCGGAGATCGTCGTCTCCTACGGCATGCTCTCGGAGTTCGTGCCGCCGCGCTATCGCGGACGGCTGCTCGCCGCGCTTTCGTTATTCGCGAATTCGGCCGTCTTCGTCGCGTCGCTCGCGAGCCTGTGGATCATTCCGGCTTTCGGCTGGCGCTACATGTTCGCCATTACCGGCGTGGCCGCGGCCGTCGTCTGGCTGATGCGCAAGAAGATGCCCGAGTCGCCGCGCTGGCTCGTCAGCCAGGGACGCTTCGACGAGGCCGAAGTGGTGCTCGACAGCATCGAGAAGTCGGTGGCCCGCAAGCACACGCTGCCTGACTATCTGCGCGAAGAACCGGTGCCGCCCGAGGTCGTTCCGCTCGGTGTGCTGTTTCGCACGCCGGTGCTGTGGCGCTCGCTCGTCGGCTCGCTGATCATGGTGAGCATCGGCTACAGCATTTACGGGCTGATCAACTGGCTGCCGTCCTTCTTCGTGCACCAGGGCTTCAATATCGTGAAGTCGCTGACCTATAGCACGGTCATGTCGCTGGGTGCGCCGGCGGGCACGATCATAGGCATCTTCATTGCCGACCGGCTGGGGCGTCGCCCCGCGATCATCGGCGCGACGCTCGCAACGGCCGCCATCGGCCTCGCCTATCAGCACGCGAACTCCAGCACGATGCTGCTCTTCGCCGGCTTCTGCCTGGTGGCGGGTATCTACGTGCTCGTGGCAGTCGGCCAGGGGGCCTACGTGCCGGAGTTGTTCGCGACCTCGTACCGTTTGCGTGGCAGCGGCGTCTGCGGCTCGGCGGGCCGGGCGGCGAGTGCGCTGTGCCAGTTCTTCGTGCTGTGGCTCTTCACGGTGGGCGGCGTAAACATGGTGGTCGGCTCGGTGGTGGCCATTCAGTTGCTGCTCGCGGTTGCGGTCTGGCTGCTGAAGATCGAGACAAGCGGGGTGAGCCTCGAAGAGACGGTTGACGACACTGCAGGCGTCGGCACGCAGGGGCCGCCGAGGACAGTCGACATCGGCCGCTGAGCCCCAATCGACGCAGAAGCAGGAACAGGCTGTACGGAACCACCCCGAACCGCAGCACGTTTTATGCGGGATCTTTTTGCCATTCGATTAGTCATCCAGATCAAATGGAGTGATGCGACGGATCAGGATCGAAGCCGCAATAAAAAAACATCAGGTTAATGGAGACGGAGAAAGTTCATGAGGAAAGCGTGCAGGGTCGGTGCCGCGGCGGCGACGTTGGGACTCTACGCAACGGCTGCGTGGAGTCAGTCGTCGGTCACGTTGTATGGGTTGATCGACGAGGCAATCCGGTTCGACAACCATCAGACGCCGGCAGGCGGCCATAACATCACGATGGGATCGGGTGGAGCAATACTCGGCAGCCGCTGGGGATTGCGCGGCAGCGAGGATCTGGGCGGAGGAACGAAGGCGATCTTCACGCTGGAATCCGGCTTCGTCACGAACACGGGGGCGATGGCATTTCCGACGCCGTCCGGACAGGCTCGCCTGTTCGGACGCCAGGCGTTCGTCGGGATGTCCAGGCAGGGCTGGGGCACGCTGACATTCGGTCGGCAGTATCTGCTCGCATACCTGATGGGCGCGTCGCACGACACGTTCGCGTTCGCGAACTATGCGCAGACCTGGGGCTTCCAGGGGGCGGGCCTCGTGGGTGGCGCGCGCCTCGACAACACGGTGCAGTACAGCTCGGACACCATCCACGGATTCAAGGTGAACGGCGCGTACACCTTCGGCGGTGTGGCGGGCAGCATGCATCGCAACTCGTCGCCAGCGGTAAGCGTCAGCTACGACGCCGGACCGCTCAACATCGGCGCGGTATATCAGATCGTCAACAACATCGGCGGCGCGGTCCCGGCCAATAGCGCGTACGGCAACACCTACTTCGGGATCGCCATCCCCGACAGCTCGCAAAAGATCTTCATGGCGGGAGCGACGTGGACGATGCGCCACGCGACGCTGTACGCGCAGTACATCTACAGCCACGTGTATCCCGCCGATTACCGCAACGATTCGATGTCGCTCGGCGCGTCATGGCGCATCACGCCGCAGTGGGAAGTGCGCGATGCCGTTTACGTCGACGTCCTTCATCACGCAGCAGGCGAAGGAACGCGCATTACGACGGGGCCGATCCTCTTCTATCACCTGTCGAAGCGTACCGACATCTACACGGGGATCAACTACAACCACCTGACCGGTCAGTGGACGAAGCTCGCCTCGACCGCCGGGTTCACGCAGTCATTCAACGGCTCCAATTCGTTGTTCGAAGCGGCGCTGGGCATGATTCACCGGTTCTGACCGCGCACGCGACGCGCGGTGCCGTCGGAATCGTTTTGTTGGGCAGTCAAGTTCAGTTCAAAGGAAAGAGAATGAATCCAGCAGAAGGAAGATTGAAGGGGAAAGTCGCACTCGTCACGGGCGCCGGATGCATCGGGCCCGGATGGGGCAACGGCCGTGCGATCACCGTGCGGTTCGCGGCCGAGGGCGCGCACGTCATCGCGATCGATCGCGATCTCGCGTCGATGGACGAAACGCTGCGTCGGGTCGGCGAGTCAGGCGGCAAAGTCACGCCCTACCAATGCGACGTCACCGACAGCGCGGCCATCGAGCGCCTCGTCGCCGAGACGGTCGAACGCCTCGGCCGCATCGACGTGCTCATCAACAACGTGGGCGCGCCGTCGCCTGGCGGCCCCGTTCAGCTCAGCGAAGCGCAGTGGGCGAAGCAACTGGAGCTGAACCTGACGACGACGTATCTGATGTGCCGTCACGTGTTGCCGATCATGGAGCGCCAGGGCAGCGGGTCGATCGTCAATATCGCGTCGACGTCCGGGATCCGCTTTACGGGTGCCGCGCAGGTCGGCTACGCGGCCGCCAAGGCTGGCGTGATCCAGCTGGGGCGTGTGGTCGCGGTCGAGTATGCGTCGAAGAATATCCGCGTGAACTCGGTGGTGCCGGGCCTTCTGCACACGCCGATGGTCGACACGGCGATCGCCCGTAACCAGACCGGCGGCGACGTGGAACTGCTGCTGCGCAAGCGCCAGTCGCGCGTGCCAATGCCGTTCATGGGCGACGGCCGCGATACCGCGAATGCCGCGCTGTTTCTCGCGTCCGACGAGGCGCGTTTCATTACCGGTACCGAAATCGTGGTCGACGGCGGCATGAGCGCGCGCTGCGACTGACATCCTCCCGCCACTCAACACGGAGTTTCCATGGCACGCATTCCTTACCCTGACCTGCGTGCGGATGACATCGCGCCGCTCGTCAACCGCATCGTCGCCGAGCGCGGCAGGATGCTCAATCTTTATTCGATGCTGATGCATAGCCCGCCCGTCTGCGAAGGTTGGCTGGCGTTCCTGACGGCGATTCGCCAGCGCTCGTCGCTGCCCGCCCGGGTGCGCGAGATGGTGATCATGCGCATCGCGGTCGTCAACGACGCAGACTACGAGTTCCAGCAGCATCGTCCGATTGCGCTGTCGGTCGGCGTTAGCGAGGAAGAGATCGACGCGCTGCGCACCGGCAATCTTGACGTGTTCGCCGACACCGACCGCGCGGTACTCACCTACTGCGATGCGATGACGAAAAACGTGCACGTGCCGGACGACGTGTTCGCGGCGGTGCAGCCCTACTTCAGCGAACGCGAACTCGTCGAACTGACTGCGACGGTCGCCGCGTACAACCTGGTGTCGAGATTTCTCGAAGCGCTGCAGGTGGATCACGACGATGAAAAGCCCGCGTAACCGGCGCACACGGCACAACCAGTCCGGAGAATATCCATGAAGCAATCGCAGAAAGTCATTATTACCTGCGCGGTCACGGGGTCCATCCATACGCCGACCATGTCGCCGTACCTGCCTGTCACCGCAGACGAGATCGCGCAGGCCGCAGTCGAGGCGGCCGAGGCCGGCGCGGCAATCGTGCACCTGCACGCGAGGCATCCGTCCGATGGTCGTCCGACTCAAGACCCCGAAGCATTCGCGCCGTTTCTCGCCGAGATCAAGCGGCGCTCGAACGTCGTGGTCAACATCACGACCGGCGGCAGTCCGCATATGACGGTCCAGGAGCGCCTGCGTCCGGCGCTGCAGTTCAGCCCGGAGCTCGCGTCGCTGAACATGGGCTCGATGAACTTCGGGCTGTATCCGATGCTGGCGCGGTATCCGCAGTTCACGCACGGCTGGGAGCGCGAACATCTGGAGAAGAGTCGCGATCTGGTGTTCCGCAACACGTTCGCCGACATCGAGACTGTGCTCACGTCGTGCGGTGCGCAGGGCACGCGCTTCGAGTTCGAGTGCTACGACACGTCCCATCTGTACAACCTCGCGCACTTCGTTGATCGCGGACTCGTGAAGCCGCCGTTCTTCGTGCAGAGCGTGTTCGGGCTGCTGGGCGGGATCGGCGCGCATCCCGAGGACCTCGCGCACATGAAGCGGACCGCCGACCGGCTGTTCGGTACCGACTACGTGTGGTCGATCCTCGGCGCGGGCCGCAACCAGATGCGCCTTGCGGCCATCGGTGCAGCGCAGGGCTCGTGCGTGCGCGTGGGGCTGGAGGATTCGCTCTGGCTTCGGCCGGGCGAACTCGCGAAAAGCAACGCGTCTCAGGTCGAGCAGGTTCGCAAGATTCTGGCGGGACTCTCGCTCGAAGTCGCGAGTCCGGACGAAGCGCGCGAGATGCTGGGGCTCAAGGGGGCAAACGACGTGCGGTTCTAGTGCTAGCTGAATGCTTCGTTATTCGCATTGAGCGTGATGGGCGCCGCGTGACCCGCCGCGCCCGCTCGCAGCTTATCGGCCGGCGCGGCGCGCATCAACACGACGGGGCGCACCAGGCGCCGTTGACGATTCCAGCATTCGACGGCTGACCAAAACCGCCGTCGCCCCCGCCTCGCACCCTCCTCCCCCTCCGAACTACTCCCGAAGAATTAGCGGCGTATCGCCACCCTACTCCTCCGGTGAATAGTCACCGCCAACGCCGCCGCCTAACCTTGCCGCATCGACTTCAGATGTCAGGTAACGCCCATGGACGCGGCCAAATCCCGAATCCTCAAAAAAGCGCGCCCGGCAGGCAAGCAAAACTGCACCCCAAGGTTTGATCGATCGCATCTCATACGCGTCGTCGAAACGGCGCATTCCTGTTCGAGAACCATCATGTCCAAATACTTGTTGAATCGCTGGGAGCCCGAGAACGCACAGTCTCAGCCCCGGCAAGGGCAAGACCCATCGGGCGTACCGGTGGGCGTATACGCCGACTCAGTTCAGCGAACTGCGCGCGGTGGTCTACGACTTCGCCGACAGCCACGCCGGTGCGCACGCTCGCGCGTTCCTGAACAACTGGCATGGCAAGCTGGTGTGCGACGACTACGCATGTTTCGACCGCACGTGACGTGGGACGCCATCAAAATTACCGTGACCGGGATCGCTAGGTTGGTCAGGATCTATTTGAACTGGTGCATCGCGCATTATTTTTGTGCGTCGCTCGCACTGCAACGGAGATCGTCCGGTCGCGTTTCCCCCCGATTCATGCCGCAAAGCGCATTGGCACGACAATTGCATTACTAAGCGAAGGAGCCGGCGCAACATCCGGTTTGCCAGTCACAATTTGCAATGGACGACTAGGGTTCCGATCGCGTCGCATTTGGCGACGCCGATGCTGGTCCGAGAGTCGTCGACCTCAGGCGAGGTTACACGGCGGGATAAAAGCCCGGGAGAGAACGCGATCGATTCGCGCCGCTCCTGCCGTCGATAACCGCACTCGTGAGGTCAACACATGCGCAAGCCCCTCCGCAGCTTCAGCCTTCTGGCCGTCGCCGTTCTCTCGCTCTGCCTCTCACCCGCCTCGTTCGCCGCAGGACGAACCAGCTTCAAGGTCTGCTGGACCATCTACGCTGGCTGGATGCCGTGGGGCGAAGCCAGGACCCAAGGCATCGTCTCGAAGTGGGCGAAGAAATACGGCATCAACATCGACGTCGTTCAACTCAACGACTACGTCGAATCGATCAACCAGTACACGGCCGGCAAATTCGACGGCTGCACGATGACCAACATGGACGCGCTGACGATCCCCGCCGCCGGCGGCATCGATTCGACCGCGCTCATCGTCAGCGACTACTCGAACGGCAACGACGGCGTGCTTGTCAAAGGAAAGGGCAAGACGCTCGCCGATCTGAAGGGACAGCCGATCAACCTCGTCGAGCTCTCCGTGTCGCACTACCTGCTGGCCCGCGCGCTCGAAACCGCAGGCATGACGGAGCGCGACATCAAGGTCGTCAACACCTCCGATGCCGACATCTCCGCCGCGTTCGCAACACCCGCCGTCAAGCAGGTCGTTACCTGGAACCCGATGCTGGCCGAGCTGCGCGGGCAACCGAACGTCACCGAGGTGTTCGACTCGAGCAAGGTGCCGGGCGAGATCATGGACATGATGGTCGTCAACACGAAGACGCTGCAGGACAATCCCGCGCTCGGCAAGGCGCTGACGGGCGCCTGGTTCGAGATGGTGGCGCTGATGCATGCCAACAGCGCGGCCGGCACCGCCGCGCTCACGTCGATGGCGAAGGCGTCGGGCACCAATCTCGCGGGCTTCAAGGGCCAGCTGTCCACTACCGCGTTGTTCGACACGCCGAAGGCCGCACTCGATTTCATGACGAGCGCCGCTATGCCGCAGACGATGACACGCGTCGCCAAGTTCTCCTTCGCGCATGGCCTGCTCGGCCAGGGCGCGCCGAACGCGGACGCGGTCGGCATGGCGTTCGCGGGCGGCGTGACGGTCGGCAGCAAGCACAACGTGAAGTTGCGCTTCGATCCGGCCTACGTGCAGATGGCCGCCGACGGCAAGCTCTGATCCCACCGCTCCGACGCGAGGCCTCCCCATGAGACTCATCAACCGACGTCCGGGCCGCGGCAGCGCGCTTGCGCTCCTGCTGCTGCCGTTCATCGTCATTGTTGCGGTGTACTTCACGAGTTCGTCGCTGCGGCTCGCGGCGAACCCCGACGACAAGCTGCTGCCGAGTGCCGCGCAGATGCGCGACGCGGTCGCGCAGTTCGCGTTCACCGACGACGTGCGCACCGGCGAGCGCCTGTTGTGGGCCGACACGGCGTCGAGCCTGCGCCGCCTCGGCATCGGGCTCGCGATCAGCGCGACCGTCTCGCTCGTGGCCGGGATCGCGATGGGCAGCATCCCGCTCGTCGCCGCAACGCTCTCACCGTTCGTCACCGTGCTCTCGATGATCCCACCGCTGGCGGTGCTGCCGATCCTGTTCATCGTGCTCGGGCTCGACGAGCTGTCGAAGGTCGCGCTGATTGCGATCGGCATCACGCCGATGATGGTCCGCGACCTGCAGCAGCGCGCGAGGGAGATCCCGAACGAAGTGTGGATCAAGGCGCAAACGCTCGGCGCGACGAGCTGGACGCTAATCTTGCGCGTGATCGTGCCGCAGCTCGTGCCGCGCCTGCTCGTCGCGCTGCGGCTGTCGCTGTGCTCGGCCTGGCTGTTCCTGATCGCGGTCGAAGCGATCGCGTCGACGGACGGCCTCGGCTACCGGATCTTCCTGATGCGCCGCTATCTGGCGATGGACGTGATCCTGCCTTATGTGATGTGGATCACGCTGCTCGCCTGGCTGATTGACGAGGTGCTGCGACAGATCACGCAGCGGCTGTTCCCGTGGTACGGCGGAGGCGCGCGATGATCGAAGTCCGCAACGTCTGGAAGACCTACGGCGAGCAGGTCGTACTGGAACGCCTGAACCTGACCGTCGCGCCGGGCGAGTTCTGCTCGATGGTCGGCGCGTCGGGCTGCGGGAAATCGACCTTCCTGCGCTTGCTGCTCGGCCAGGAGCGCGCGACGCGCGGCGAGATCCTGCTCGACGGCCGGCCGCTGTCGGGCGAGCCCGACGCCGATCGCGGCGTGGTGTTCCAGCGCTACTCGGTATTCGAGCACCTGACCGTGATGCGCAACGTTCTGCTCGGGCTCGAACTGCCGCATGCGACGCGCACCGGCCGGCTGTTCGGCGCGCGTCGCCGCGAGGCGACCGCGCAGGCCGTCGCGATGCTCGAACGCGTCGGGCTCGGCGCCGCGCTCGACAAGTATCCGCACCAGCTGTCGGGCGGCATGCAGCAGCGCCTCGCGATCGCGCAGGCGCTCGTGATGAAGCCACGCATGCTGCTGCTCGACGAACCGTTCGGCGCGCTCGATCCCGGCATCCGCAAGGACATGCATGAGCTGCTGCTCGCCCTGTGGCGTGAAACCGGCCTGACGATCTTCATGGTCACGCACGACCTGAAGGAGGGCTTCGCACTCGGCAGCCGCGTGCTCGTGTTCGACAAGGTGCGCGTCGATCCGCAGGCGCCCGGCGCCTACGGCGCGCGCATCACCTACAACCTTCCGTTGCAACGTGGGAGTGGCACGCCGCGGCCGGACTCGGCACATCCTGTGCGCCCCGTCGCGATGCCCGCCCGCACGGATATCCCGACATGAACGACATGACCTCACACAATTCGATCCTGTTCGAAGAAATCGTACCCGGCGGCGGCCACGCATCGCTGATCGTCAATCGCGGCCGGCTGCTGCGGATCACCGACCTGCGCGGCGGTGCGAACGTCAGCGCGATGCTCGTGAATGCCGTCGAAAAAAGCGAGCGCCTGAACCTGCCCGACACGCTGAAATGCCAGCACACGGCGCGGCTCACGAAGGGCCACTGCCTCTATTCCGACATGGGCCGCGTGCTGGCGGCGATCGTCGCCGACACCTGCGGCTGGCACGATACGCTCGCGGGCGTCTCCAACGCTGACGAGGTGCGCGAAAAATACGGTGCAGGGCGCTATCAGGAACTGCGCAACGCGTTCCACCGCAACGGCACCGACAACTTGCTCGTCGAGCTCGGCAAGTGGGGGCTCGGCCTCGCCGATCTGCTGATGACGCTGAACCTGTTCAGCCGCGTCGACACGACGAACACAGGCGAGTTGCGCTTCGTCCCGGGTAATTCGCAGGCCGGCCATTACGTCGAACTGTATGCGCCGATGCATACGCTCGTCGTGCTGACCGCGATCCAGCATCCGCTCGATCCGCACCGCGACTACGCGCCGAAGCCCGTGAAGCTGACGCTGTACGCCGCCGATCCGCAGGTCGCCGAACCTTGCCGCACCTCCTTCGACGAAAACGTGCGCGGCTTCATCAACACCGAACGCTACTTCCTCTGACCGGAGCACGACAGATGACGTCCCCGCTTACCGAAAGCACCCGGCAACTCGCCGACGCGATCCACCGCGAGACGCTCGCGGCCGGCGAACCCTGGCTCAGGGAACTGAAGGCCGGACAAACGCTGCGCATCCACGACCTCGAAGGCAACCAGGCGGTCGATACCCTGTTCTACAACGCGGCTGACCCGCGCGAGCGCTACGACGCGCAGCGCACGCTGCGGCGCCAGCGCAACATCTACCTCACGACGGGCACCGTGCTCTATTCGAATCTCGGCCATCCGATGCTGACGATCGTGGCCGACACCTGCGGCCGCCACGACACGCTGGGCGGCGCCTGCGCGCAGGAAAGCAACACCGTGCGCTACGCGCTCGAAAAACGCTACATGCACAGCTGCCGCGACAACTACCTGCATGCCTGCGCGCACGACGGCCGGTTGTCGAAGCGCGATCTCGCCGCGAACGTCAATTTCTTCATGAACGTTCCCGTCACGCCGACCGGCGGCCTGACCTTCGAGGACGGGATTTCCGCGCCGGGCAAGTATGTCGAGCTGCGCGCGGAGATGGACGTGATCGTGCTGATCTCGAACTGTCCGCAGCTGAACAATCCTTGCAATGCGTACAACCCGACTCCGGCGGAGCTCGCGATATGGGACTGACCGCCTGGCGCATCTGGCTCGACACCCTCTACGCCGTGCTGCGGACCCGCGCGGGACGCCATTGCACCTGGCTGGACACACCGGCGCGCACCGGCCGCGAGCGGCGCTGACGCAACGCACGCGCCTCCATGCCGGGGACGACCCCGGCATGCACACTCACGGGGCGGGACGACCCGCCCACGCATCACATTCCGTCATGTTCGACACTGTCCTGATTGCCAATCGTGGCGCGATCGCGTGCCGCATCCTGCGCACCCTACGCGCGCTCGATGTTGCAGGCGTCGCTGTCTTCAGCGAGGCCGATCGCGCAAGCCGCCACGTCAGTGAAGCGGCGCGTGCCCGCGAACTCGGCGACGGCCCCGCCAGCACCACCTATCTCGACGTCGCGCGCCTCCTCGAAATCGCTCGCGCGGAAGGCGCGCAGGCGATCCATCCGGGCTATGGCTTTCTGTCCGAAAATGCGGCGTTCGCCGAGGCATGCGAGGCGGCCGGCATCGCGTTCGTCGGCCCGACGCCCGACCAACTGCGCGCATTCGGGCTCAAGCACACCGCTCGTGCGATTGCCGCCGAGCAAGGCGTGCCGATGCTGGAAGGCACCGGGCTCCTCGACGATCTCGCCGCTGCGCTCGATGCCGCCACGCGGATCGGCTACCCGGTGATGCTGAAGAGCACCGCTGGCGGCGGCGGCATCGGCATGCGTGTGTGCCGCTCGGCCGGCGAACTGACCGCGCAGTTCGATTCGGTCAAGCGGCTCGGCCAGAACAACTTCGGCGACAGCGGCGTATTTCTCGAAAAATACATCGAGCGCGCGCGCCATCTCGAAGTGCAGGTGTTCGGCGACGGCGCAGGCGGCGTGCTCGCGCTCGGCGTTCGCGACTGCTCGGTGCAGCGCCGCAACCAGAAGGTGCTCGAAGAAACGCCCGCGCCGAACCTGCCGGAAGGCATGGCCGACGCACTGTGCGACGCTGCCGTCAAGCTTGCGCGGGCGGTCTGCTACCGCTCCGCGGGCACGGTCGAATTCGTCTACGACAGCAATACCCGGCAGTTCTATTTTCTCGAAGTGAACACGCGACTGCAGGTCGAGCACGGCGTCACCGAGCAGGTGTGGGGCGTTGACCTAGTGCGCTGGATGATCGAGCTGGCCGCGGGCGACCTCGCACCGCTCGACGTGCTCGCGCGCGACCTGCGGCCGTCCGGCCATGCGATCCAGGCGCGCCTGTACGCCGAGGACCCGGGCCGCGACTTTAAGCCGAGCCCGGGCATCCTGACGGACGTGACGTTCCCGCCCGCCGACGGCCGCGCGCTGCGCATCGACAGCTGGGTCGAGGCTGGATGCGAAGTGTCGCCGCATTTCGATCCGATGTTGGCCAAGCTGATCGCCTGGTCTCCGACCCGGGACGACGCGCGATGCGCGCTCGCCGACGCACTCGATGCAACGCGGCTCTACGGCGTCGAAACCAATCGCGCCTACCTGCGCCAGATCCTCGACGATGCGCCGTTCGCAAACGGCGAACCGTGGACCCGCTGCCTCGAAGGCCTGCGCTATCGCGCGACGACACTCGACGTGATCGCAGGCGGCACGCAGACAACCGTGCAGGATTACCCGGGCCGGCTTGGCTACTGGGCGGTCGGCATTCCGCCCTCGGGGCCGATGGATGACCGTTCGCTCCGGCTCGGCAACCGTCTGCTCGGCAATCCGGCAGGTACCGCCGCACTCGAGATCACGATGAGCGGCCCGACACTGCGCTTCAACACCGATGCGGTGGTCGCGATTACCGGCGCCGCGCTCGCCGTGTCGATCGACGGCGCCGAGCAGCCGATGCACACGACGCTCCTCGTCCCGGCCGGCGCTACGCTTGCGCTCGGCGCGATCTGTGGCGCGGGCGCGCGAGCCTACCTGTGCGTGCGTGGCGGCTTCGACGTCGCCCACTATGCGGGTAGCGCAAGCACCTTCACGCTCGGCCAGTTCGGCGGCCACGGCGGCCGCGCGCTGCGGGCGGGCGACGTGTTGCACCTCGCGCCGCTCGCGGACCGTTCCGCCGGCACGCAGCTGCCGGCGGAACTCACTGCACCGCTTGCCGACGTGCGCGTGCTGCGCACGATCTACGGCCCGCACGGCGCCCCCGAATATTTCAGCGCCGCGTATATCGAGCGCTTTTTCGCGACCGACTGGGAAGTCCACTTCAATTCGAGCCGCACGGGTGTGCGATTGATTGGCCCGAAGCCCGAATGGGCCCGCCCGGATGGCGGCGAGGCCGGCCTGCATCCGTCCAACATCCACGACAATCCGTATGCGATCGGCGCGATCGATTTCACCGGCGACATGCCGGTGATCCTCGGGCCGGATGGCCCGAGCCTCGGCGGCTTCGTCTGCCCGGTCACGGTCATCGAGGCGGACCTGTGGCAAATCGGTCAGATGAAGGCCGGGGACAAGATCCGTTTCGTCCCGGTCGACATCGCGATGGCGCGTGCCGCAGCACTCGCCCGCCACGACGAAACGACGTCGCTCGCCCCGCACCCGCTCGCCGCGCCCGCGGCATTGCCCGCGCCCGGCGCGCCGCTCGCGCTCGCCTCGCCCGTCGTGCTCGACATCGGCGCGGCCGGCGAACGGCTCGTCGCGCGACTGTCCGGCGACACGCACCTGCTGCTCGAAATCGGCCCCGCCGAACTCGATCTCGCGCTGCGCTTTCGCGGCCACGCGCTGATGCAGTCGCTCGAAGCGCAGCAGCTCGACGGCGTGATCGATCTCACGCCAGGCATCCGTTCGCTGCAGATCCATTACCGGCCGGAACGCCTGCCGCTCGTGGCGCTGCTCGCCACGGTGGAGGCTAGCTGGCAGCGTGTGTCGCGGCAGCGGGACTTGCGCGTGCCCTCGCGCATCGTGCACCTGCCGCTGTCGTGGGATGACCCCGCGTGCCGGCTTGCGATCGACAAGTACATGACCACCGTGCGCAAGGATGCGCCGTGGTGCCCGAGCAACCTGGAATTCATCCGGCGCATCAATGGCCTCGATTCGATCGACGACGTCCGGCGGATCGTGTTCGGCGCGAGCTATCTGGTGATGGGGCTCGGCGACGTCTATCTCGGCGCGCCCGTCGCGACGCCGCTCGATCCGCGCCACCGGCTCGTCACGACCAAGTACAACCCCGCGCGTACCTGGACCGCAGAGAACTCGGTCGGCATCGGCGGCGCTTATCTGTGCGTGTACGGAATGGAAGGCCCCGGCGGCTACCAGTTTGTCGGCCGCACCGTGCAAATGTGGAATCGCTACCGGCACACCGCGGATTTCGCGGGGCGCCCGTACCTGCTGCGCTTCTTCGACCAGATCCGCTTCCACGAAGTGTCGGCCGACGAACTTCTGCGCATCCGCGCCGATTTCCTGCTCGGCCGCCATCCGCTGCGCATCGAGGAAACCGAGCTGTCGCTGGCCGACTACGAAGCAGGCCTCGTGCACGACGCGGCCAGCATCGAGCGCTTCCGCGCGCGCCAGCAAGCAGCGTTTGCCGACGAGCGGCAGCGCTGGCACGCGGCCGGCGCGGCCGACGACGTGCCTGAACCGCCGCCGCCCGACAGCGGCGACGCGGCGCCCCTCGACGCACACCAGGTTTCGGTCGACAGCGAGATCGCCGGCAATCTCTGGCAGGTTCACGTCGAGCCGGGTGCGACCGTCGCGGCAGGCGACGTACTGTTCGTCATCGAGTCGATGAAGATGGAAATCCCGGTCACCGCGCCCTGCTCGGGCGTCGTCGAGACCGTTCACGTCGCTCCGGGTTCACCCATACGCACGGGACAGCGCGTCGCGGTGCTCGTGTGCGCCTGATGCGTCCGCCATCCCTTTACCCTTTTCTTGCGGAGTTCACATGACCGACTTCGACCTGCGCCTGCCGACGCTGCGCGCAGCCTATCGCTCGGGACGACTTGCGCCGCGCGGGCTGATCGGTGAGCTGCGCGCACGCGCCGCACGGCTCGACAACGACTATCACCTGTTCATCCACCTGCTGACCGAGGCCGAGCTCGAACCTTACCTGGCCGCGCTCGAGGCAGCCGATCCCGCCGAGCTGCCGCTCTATGGCATTCCGTTCGCGATCAAGGACAACATCGACCTGGCCGGCATCCCGACGACGGTGGCCTGTCCCGCCTATGCGTATACGCCCGGAACGTCGGCCACGCTCGTCGCGCATCTGATCGCGCTCGGCGCGGTGCCGCTCGGCAAGACCAATCTCGACCAGTTCGCGACCGGACTGAACGGCACGCGCTCGCCGTTCGGCGCATGCCGCAACAGTGTGCTGCCCGACTATCCATCGGGCGGATCGAGCGCCGGCTCGGCGCTGGCGGTCGCGCTCGGTGTTGCGAGCTTCGCGCTCGGCACCGACACCGCCGGGTCAGGACGCGTGCCCGCAGCGCTCAACAATCTGGTCGGCCTGAAAGGCACGAAGGGACTGCTGTCGACCGCGGGCGTCGTGCCCGCCTGCCGCACGCTCGACTGCGTGACCTTCTTCACCGCGACCGCGCAGGAAGCGAGCGAGCTGCTCGCGCTGACCGCGCGTCAGGATCCGGCCGACGCATACAGTCGCGCCAATCCGCAGTGGAACGACCGCAGCGCGTTCGGCATGGTCGGGCGGTTTCGCTTCGGTGTGCCGCGCACGCTCGAATTTGCGGGCTGCGACGAGAGTCCCGAACACTTCGCCCGTGCGATCGCGGCGCTCGAAGCGCTTGGCGGAGAACGGATCGAACTCGACTTCGAACCATTCGTCGCCGCGGCGAAACTGCTCTATGAGGGCCCGTGGGTCGCCGAGCGCTACAGTGTGGCCGGCACGCTGATGGAAACACATCCGGACGCGGTGCTGCCCGTAATCCGAGCGGTGCTTGCGCAAGCGCCTTCGGCGAGCGCCCTCGACACCTTTCGTGCGCAATACCGTCTGCAGGAATTGAAGGCAACCTGCGACGCGATGCTCGAGACGCTCGACTGCGTACTGACGCCGACCATTCCGCGCCCCGTCACATTGGACGAGCTGGCGCGCGATCCGGTTGGCGCCAATTCGCTGCTCGGCCATTACACGAACTTCATGAACCTGCTCGACTACGCGGCGGTGGCCGTGCCGACGGGCGTCATGCGCAACGGGCTACCGTGGGGCGTCACGCTGTTTGGTCGCGCGTTCACCGACCAATACCTGCTGAGCGTGGCGGATGCGCTGCAGCGCGCACAAAGGCTGCGGATCGTCGGCGGGGCAAGCTCGGACGCGGGCCGTGACGCGCTCGCCAGCCGCGCGCGTCACGACCGGATGCGTCTCGTCGTCTGCGGCGCACATCTCGACGGCCTGCCGCTCAACAGCCAGCTGACGCAACGCGGCGGCCGCCTCGTGGCGACGACGTCGAGCGCGCCACACTATCGGCTCTACGCACTCGCGGGCGGCGCGATACCGCGGCCGGGCCTGGTGCGCGCGGAGCACGACGGCGCAGCGATCGCGGTCGAGGTCTGGGAACTGCCGAGCGCCGAGATCGGTTCGCTGCTTGCCGGCATTCCGGCGCCGCTCGGGCTCGGCCGCATCGAGCTGGCCGACGGCAGCGTGGAAACCGGCTTCATCTGCGAGTCCCAGGGGCTCGCGGACGCGGTCGACATCACGCACTTCGGCGGCTGGCGCGCATGGCTCGCGCATCTCGGAATAATTTCCCATGAGCCAATCCGCTGAGATGTGA
>Ga0154006_1000193_pt1 | contig 20246 bp, 19 predicted proteins | sample TSFL090MetaG_FD_104747 | JGI IMG/M metagenome (GOLD analysis project Ga0154006, IMG submission 104747) | Attine ant fungus gardens microbial communities from Florida, USA - TSFL090 MetaG | ecosystem: Host-associated > Fungi > Mycelium > Unclassified | place: USA: Florida, Wakulla State Forest...
AACAACAGTAAAGCTCTTAAAGTTTTGTCTAGAGTAGAGGTTCTCTTTTTAGGGATAATAGTTATTTTACCCTTGGTAGCTAGAAGTAGACACCATAGCTATTCTATTTAACCAAGAAATCTATATATCCTTAAAAGAAGAAAAATTATTGCCATTACCACTACTATCTATGTTTTATCAGTAGCAACCTGAGGAGTCATGTACTCCTACTCCATCTCCACTATCTCAAGAAAAACAACTTCTCACCTTGATTGCCAGCCTGCAACAGTAGGTAAATACCATACTACAACAGCAGGGAGGAAGCCAAGTGAAAGTAGCCAAGTCTCCTATATATAGAGGGAAGATAGAGAAAGTGAGTGCTATCACAAATAGCCACTTACTGATTTGTGATTGGTTGATTTGATAATCAAAGTACTCAAAAAAGCAAAGTTAGACAAACAGCAAAAGATATTGTTAAGTCTAAGGTTTATCCTCAGACATACAGTTCTTAAATACATGATTGTAGTAGTCTGTGTACCAGGACAGTCTACTACATGATCACTATCTATTGTTCTATATATAGAAATGCTATTGTTCTTGAAATAGAGATAACCTAACCATCTTAGGGCAGTCCTTTGTTCTATTCAAGAATAGATAATAATCTATGGATAAAGATCAGTATTATGTACAAACATTGAGGACCTTGTATCTCCATGGGATCTTATTGCCTCAGGTTCTTTTTATGGCCAAAAGCAGTGCATTGAAGAGAACTTCACAATGGTTATTGAAGCAGACAATTACATCAAGCAGTTCTTGAGATATTAGCAATTTAGTGTCTGATAACTTGGTGATTGCTGACTGATCTGCTGATAACTTGGTGAATACTAATTACCTTGAGATGTTTTTGGTACTGTTTGAAAGGTCTTTTTAAGGGCTTTTGGTGGCTATTTAGATCATCAAAATTGGTCAAGTATTCCTAGAGTTATAGTCCGAATGAAGTTTGTGACAAGTATATTTATCAATGTGGCTTGCTTATATTTGAGTATAAAGATGACAGGAGAAATGGAGGCAACAAAGATGGCCTGGGTGCTATCTTATATGCAGGGAGGAGTAGCTGAGGCATGGAAGGATAACTTGTTAAATGAGCTGTCAAAAGGAAAGTCAGAGATAGAGACAATAGAAGAGCTATTTAAAAAGATGAGGAATGAGTTTAGGGAAACAGAAGAGGAAGAGAGGAAGGTAGAACAGTTGAGAACAATAGAACAGAGGGGTAGGATGTGTGACAAGTATATCTAGGAGTTTAAAAAGATAGCAAGAGAAAGTGGATACAAGAGACAACCTTTTATTGAAGAATTCAAAAGAGGATTAAATGGGGGAATCAGGAGAAAGTTAGCAAAAGCAAAAAGCTGCCCTAGTTCAATAGAAGAGTAGCAGGAGAGATCAGTAAGGTTGGATAGAAATCAAAGACAAAGTAGGGCAGAGAAGAGAATATTGGAGAGGAACATAGTATGCCCCTTGGGAAATGTACAGCAAAGAGGAGGATTTGGGAGAGGATCATATGGAAGGAGAGGAGAGTAGATCATGTAGAAGACAGAAGCTCAGAACTTCAGAGAGAGATATTCAAATAGGGGAAATCAGTATAGAAAAACTAAAACTGGACCAGAACCAATAGTAGTAGATGAAGGAGAAAAAAGGGGAGGATATCAAATTTGTTTCAACTGTAGAGGATTTAGGCATATGGCTCAGGATTGTAGAAGTAAAAGGTAGGGAGTTGAGAAAAAAAGAAGAATCAATCAGGGAGATGAGTTGTCAAAAGAGAACAGAGGTCAGTAAGCTCCCAACTGCTCTCTTATAATAAGTACAATGTTTTGAAATGTGTAAAATTGGACAATGGATCAAGTACCCAAAACATTGAGGAAGTAAGAGATGTAAGAAAAACAATAAAATCACTAAGAGAAGTATAGATGCAAGTGGGGGTAGAGAAAATAGATACTTACAAAGGGGTATTTGTTAAAGCACTGTTGAATAGTGGAGCAACAGGGTTATTTGTAGATAAAAAGTTTGTGGAAAAGTGGGGATTTAAGAAGGAGAAATTGACAAGGCCAATCCAGATTAAGAATATGGATAGAACAGACAATAGTAGAAGAATGGTAATGTATAAGATAGGATGCAACTTGTATTATAAAGAGCATGTGGAATAAGTAAAGATAGATGTATGTGATCTAGGAAGAACGGAGGTGACCTTGGAAATACTATAGCTGGTAGTACATAATCCCAAAATTGACTAAAAGAAGAGAAAGGTGAAAATAATGAGATGTCTACTCTTGTATGGAAAAAACCAGGAAATAGAGAAAAGCAAAGAAAAAAAGCAAGTAAGAAGAGAAGAAAAGCCAGATGAGGAAGTAATAAGAGAGTTAGTGCTGAAAAGATTTTGGAAATAGAAGAAAGTATTTGAAAAGACAGAGTCAGAGCGAATGCTAGTGCAAAAGGCCTAGAACCATGCAATTGAGTTAAAGAAGGGATTTGTGCCAAGAAAGGGGAAAGTGTATATATTGTCAAGAGAAAAGTGAGAGGAAGTACAGGCATTTGTAGAGGATCAACTGTGTAAAGGATATATTCGACTATCAAAGTCACTACAGATATCTCTAGTCTATTTTGTAGCCAAAAAGGATAGAAAGTAACAAATGGTATAGAACTATAGGTATGTAAACCAGTAGACAATAAAAAATGACTATCTATTGCCATTTATTGCTGATATCCTGGATAGAGTAGGGAATAAGAAAGTATTCACAAAGTTAGATTTAAGGTGAGGATATAACAATGTTAGGATCAAGGAAAGAGATAAATGGAAGGCAGCCTTTACAATACATATAGAAGTATATGAGCCTACAGTCATATACTTCAGACTCACCAACTCCTCTACTACTTTCCAAACTATGATAAATGACCTCTTCCAAGATATAATCAATTAGGAAACTACTACAACCTTTATTGATGATATTATTGTGGCAATAGAGACAAAAGAGGAGTACAATGAGGTTGTAAGGCCTTAGACTATGACAACTTAGGTCTACTCCTAGTCTGAGTTGACAAGGAGAACTCAATGGAGTTTCTGTTAATTTTTCTATACTACTTATACAACTACTACATGGTCTGTGCACTTTCTTCCCATAGTTCCCATGTGACTTAGTCATGTGACATCACCTGACTGTAACTCTTGTGATGCTTAGTCATATGATACTTTCTTGTGCTCCATCCTTGTATAGTAAGTCCAGAAAGGAAGAGAAAGAAAAATAATGACTTAGTCGTTTTGCCAAGTCATGACAGAGGTAGTAGAGGAAGTATTAAAGCAGCTAGAGGAAAATAATCTATTTGTAAAACTAGAAAAGTACAAGTGGAAAGTCAGAGAGGTGGAGTTCTTAGGGGTAGTAATCAGACCAAAAGAAGTAGAGATGCAAAAGAAAAAAGTAAAAGAGATATTAAACTGGCCAGTTTTTTGAAACATAAAAGAAGTGCAAAAATTTCTAGAGCTAGTCAACTATTACTGGCAATTTATCAAGGATTTTGCCAGAGTAGCAGTACTGTTGCACCTACTAATAAGGAAGAAAGAAAAGTAGAGATGGAAAAAAGAGTAGAAGAAAGCATTTTAGAGTATGAAAAAAGCATTTATATTGGAACCAGTACTAGCAGTACCAGATCTAGACAGAGAAATGCGAGTCAAAGCTGATGTATCTAACTATGCAACAGAAAGAATGTTATTAGTAAAATATGAGGATGGAAAACAGAGGCCAGTAGTATTTATATCTAAGTCAATGAATTCAACTAAAAGAAACTATGAAATTCACAACAAAGAAATGCTAGTAGTAATTAGGTATTTGGAAGCATAGAGATACTACTTGAAAGGGACAAAAGTGCAGTTTGAGATATAGATAGACCATAAGAACTTGTAGTATTTCATAATTAGTCAGAAGCTAAACTATAGATAAGCCAGATGGGCACTGTACTTATCTAGGTTTGACTTTGTACTTAAGCATGTACTAGAAAAGAGTATGGAAAAGGCAAATAGGTTGAGTAGGAGACTCAACTAACAAGAAGAGATAGAGAACAATAATGAGAATAGAATGCTGATAAAGCCTGAGTGGATATAAAAAGAAGTAAGAAAAGGAGAAGAGATGTTGATTGAGATAGAAAACCTGAAGGAAAAAATAAGAAAAGTACAGGAGAGAGACGAAGAAGTAGTCAAAGCAGTAGAGGAACTAAAGTGGTCAGGGATAAAAACACTAAAGGATGAGGAGTGGTCAATCAAAGAAGGACTGGTACTAAAGGAAAACTGAATTTACATACCTGAAAAGACAGGGTTGAGAACAAAAATAATATGACTATACTATGATATACCAGTAGGAGAGCATGGAGAAAGATAGAAAACAGCAGAATTAGTAGAAAAGAATTATTGGTGGCCAGGAATGACAAAAGAAGTAAGGAGGTATGTGGATGGATATAATATATGTTAGAGGAACAAGAATTGTACAGAAGCCCCAGCAGAAAAGCTAATACCAAATATGATCCCAGAAAAACCATGGAGATATATCAGTACAGACTTTATCACCAAGTTACCACTAGTCCAGGGATATGATGCAATACTAGTAGTATGTAACTAATTTACAAAAATGGTCTATTTTATTACTACTACAGAAAAAACATTAGCAGAAGGGTTAGCAAGGCTGTTCTGAGACCAAGTATAGTGGTTTCATGGATTCCCAGAAAGTATTGTATTGGATAGAGGGCCTCAGTTTATAGCAGAAATAATAAAGGAACTGAATAAGATATTGGGAATCAAGACAAAATTGTCAATAGCCTACCATCTATAAACAGATAGACAAACAGAAAGAGTAAACCAAGAATTGAAACAGTACCTTCATATATTTATTGATCATAGGCAGGAGCAATGGCCAGAGTAGTTAGGGACAGTAGAATTTGTCTACAATAATAAAATCTATACAGCAACAAAGATCTCATCTTTTAGAGCAAACTGTGGGCAAGATCCAAGAATAGGGTTTGAAGGAAGAAGGAAAAGAAGACATAAAGCAGCAGAAGAGTTTATGAAAAGAATGAAGAGGATTCAGGAAGAAGTAAAAGCAGTACTGAAAAAGATACAAGAGGAGATAAAGTAATATGTGGACAGAAAGAAAAAAAAGAAAGAGAAATACTGAAAAGAGAATTTAGTAATGCTAAGTACAAAGGATTTGAAGTGGCAGATAAAAGAAAGAAGAATAGAAAAACTGATGGAATAGTTTATAGGTCTATACAAAGTAAAAAGAGTGGTCTCAACAAATGCAATCAAGCTCAAATTACCAAGTACTATTAAAATACACCCAGTAGTTAACATAAGTAGAGTACAACTGTATAAATCACAAGTAGAAGGCCAGAAAGTAGTTCCACCACAACCAGTAGTTATATCATGACTCAGCCAAATAGCTAAGTTATTATTTCTTTTTCTTTTTCTTTTTATTTAATTAGAAAATCAATGGGTACACAAGAGAAAATGACTCAAAGAAGATGTGTGGGACTTTATAAATAGAAGTAAATAACAGAATATATATAAGTAGTATATAGCAATTGAATGAGGACTCTATTGAGTTCTCCTTGTCAACTTGGACTAGGAGTAGATCTAAGTCATCACTGCCTAAGGTCTTACAAGTTATAGATGGGAAAGAAGAGTACAAGGTAGAAAAAATCTTAAACAGAAGGAAGATATGAGGAAGAGACAAGTTTCTAGTCTGATAGAAGGAGTATACAGCAGAGGCAGACACATGAAAAGAATAAGAAAATTTAGAGAATGCAAAAGAGTTGGTTGAGGAGTTTGAAAGGGAGTATGGAGAAGAGACCAAAGAAATTAGGTAACAGAAACTGAAAGAAGAAGAGAAGGAATTCAGTTGAGAACTACTAAAGGAGTTTATAGCCAAACTAGTATATGAATAGAGAAGAAAAAGGTATGAGAAGGAGAGGGAGAAGAGATAGAAAGAAAATTGGAATAGATAGAAAAATTCCTTGGAACAAGAAATCTTAAAAAAAGGGCCATATTATGAGTTGGCTCCAAAGAAGAAAAATACCTCCTATGCATTTATCAACTTGATGGGAAACCTCTAGAAATATAACACAGAGAAGATATAAATAGCATAGGATAGTATTATGTAAAAAACTATATAGTTATTAGTCATAGTCTTGTGACCATAGAAAGTAGATGCACAGACCATAGGATATTTGTATAAGTGCTAGTAAAAATCCAATAGAGGATTCTATTGAGTTCTTTCCTTTCAATTGTTACTGGTTAGGGTCAGAGTGTTATAAACTTCATTCGGACCATAACTCCAGGAATACTTGACCAATTTCAATAATCTAAATGGCTACCAAAAGTTCTTAAAAAGACCTTTCAAACAGTACCAAAAACATCTCAAAGTGATCAGTATTCACTGAGTTATCAGCAGATTAGTCAGTGATCACCAAGTCACCAGACACTAAATTGCCAATATCTCAGAAACCGCTTAACATAATCGTTTGCTTCAATGACCATCATAAAGCTCTCTTCAATGCACTTCTTTTGGCTATAAATAGATCCAGAGGCAATAAGATCCCATGGAGATACAAGGTCCTCAATGTTTGTACATGACACTGATCTTTACTCATAGATTATTATCTGTTCTTGAATAGAACAAAGGACTGCCCTAAGATGGTTAGGTTATCTCTATTTCAAGAACAATAGTACTCCTATATGTAGAACAATAGGTAGTGATCATGTAGTAGGCTGTTCTGGTGCACAGACCACCACAATCATATATTTAAGAACTGTATGTCTGAGAATAAACCTCAGACTTAATAACATCTTTTGCTGCTTGTCTAACTTCACTTTTTTGAACACTTTGATTATCAAATCAAGCAATCACAAATCAGTAAGTGGCTATTTGTGATAGTTAAGACAATTTATAATAGTACTCCTCTCTTAAAGGTCCTTATCCTAGGGACTTTACAATTCATTGTATGGGTCTTGTAGGTTGTTTATTTTATCTTCTTCATTCCACTCTTCTATTCTTGGTCTCTCTATTTCTTGTTCATCTTTTTCCTGAATTATTTCCAATGTTCTTCTTCTTTGTACTCCTTTTTAACATTTCTAATTTCTTTTCAATCATCCCCAATATTCCTGATCAAATCTCTTATTATCCCATCCATACAACATTTTTGCTATATACCTCCCTGGTAATTCTCTTCTATGAAACTCTCTATGGTCTTTTTTTCTTGCCTGTCTTAACTTCTCTCCGTACTCTTTTTCAAATCTTTCTACTAGGTCTCTTGTATTCTCTAAGTTTTCTTTTGGTTCCCAAGTATCTTCTTCTGTTGTATATCCCTTCCATCACACTAGGTACCTATTCTTTTCTCTAAACTTCTTTTTATTTAATATTTTTCCATCTTATATTCTTCTTCTCCTTTGATTATTACTGAGAGAGACCATTTCTTTTTCTGCTCCTCTACTTAATCTTTATATATATGTACTTTACTAACATTTACTACTAGATGTATTTTTATTGTACTTGGTAACTCTAGTTCAATTGTGTTTGTTAATATAATTCTTTTTATCTTATAAGGACCCACAAATTGCTCTATCAATTTTTCTGAATGTCTTCTCTTTATTTAGAACTTAAGATCTTTGGTACTCAAGAGTGTCCAGTTACCTACAGATATAGAGAAATTACAGTACCCTCTACTATACTGAAAGGAGCAAAAGAGGTTTTTACTGTGACAAGCAAGTAGAAAAAAGACAGTGACAGTTCTTAATTGCATGCTAAAGAGTTTGTAGAGATAAATAAATAGTAGAGGTATCAAAAAAAAATTAAAAGAAAGAAACACAGTTTATCTGTAATATAAAAATAGTCAAAATGATTGTGAGATCAATCTAGATCACATCTGGTATAATGCCCCTAAGGTACTAACCTTTATGTACTGTAACAAGCTCACTAGCAAGTGTAATTAGTATACCACTCATAGACCTTACCAATCTCAACCAAGCCCTCATCTATACCCCTAGTACTGAACCTTATAGATGTGATACAGTCTGAGTGAATAACTAGCCAGGCTTTTCTAGCTTGCTACCCTACCAAAGGTCGTCTGAGTTATTCTTATCCCTTGTTCTCTAGACCAAGTAGAATACAAAGTAACAATACTACCAACTCAACCTTTCACTAAGATTATCTCTTATATGCTCAAAAAAATTACATTCAATGACCTCTAGAGCTTCCAAAATAAAGGCAAGGGCCAAGAAGGCACTGTCTCTACTCTCTACTCTAAGATATATATTAAAGTTACAAACGTCTGAGACTCAATTAGAAAATGAATAAAAAGAGAAACTTCTTTTTCTTCTAGCCTCTCTTACTTCTCTTCTACTGACATTGCTATATGGCTATGACAAACATTGTCTCCTATCCCTCTATGGCCATCAGATATAACCATATAATCCTACTCCACTTCTATACTTCTTCTTCTACTTACTTTTTCTATCTGGCTAATCAGCTATCTCTTACCCCAAAACACAGTCTAGAAACTACTTCTATTACATGTGATGGCTCTCAATGCCATTATTGTCTTATATAATATTCACTTCTTAGCTGAGTCCAACAGTGATGGGATCCCAAGCTGTTGATAGACTTTTAACTTGTCATCTTGGTATTATATTAGTCCAAGTCCACTCTAGATTGAAATTATACTACATTCCAAAGATAAGATGAGATATCTAAGTTCTAAGATATTACCAGAAATAGTCTGTCTCTGAAAAACAAGATGCTAGCTCATTATTCTTGCTTCCCAAGGTATATACTGTTCTAGCATATAACAGCTTGATAGCTGTTCAGTAGAGATACCCATTCTTGGGTTACATCTGGGGCTTGTAGGAGGTTTCTAGGGTGAATTCAGATAGTGAACCCAGGGGTATAAAGTATATTCCATGTTACTTTTCTATAGAAATTTTGCTGGCAGTATAATAACACTTATAGCATCCTGTCACAAATATGTCACTAATATACCACTACTATGTTATATTACAATAATATCATCAACAATTTACATTATCTCTTGCTCTACTATATATTGTAGTTACTATATGCTATATCAAAGGTAACTTTGATGTTATTGAGATGTTCAGGGAGAGAATAAATATATATATTGACATGGAGATAAAAACAGAAAATGGGTAAGAGCAGCTAATAAATCAAGTATAAGCCTATATATTTTTATTTGAATCTTATCCAAACTACTTTCTAGAGTGAACTCAGATACTAAATTCAGGGGTATAAAATGTATCCTATATTACATTTCTATAGAAAATTCATTGGCAGTATAACATCACATCTACTTTTACATTCACTAGAAAAAACTAGGTACAAAAGTGCTGATTGAAGTCAGCCCAGGTCTAGATAGAGAATATGCTAGTATCCAATTTCTGTCTGAAGAGGTTCTTGGACTACTTTGCAGCCTGACCTCCCTTGAAGAATGTCAATGTCCATAGGACTTTTTCTTTCTTATAGCTAAATTTCTCTAGGGCCAGTTGTATATATAAGGTACAGGAGTTGAGAAAGGCCTAACCAGAGTTCCACTTTTTATGGAAGTTGGAAGGGAATAAGAGTTTTAGATGAGCTCATGACCTTGTGGCTGCCAGAGGGGATGTTGGTGGTATAGGCACTAGAAAGTGGAGTGTGGCTGGAGCTGGAGACTGAGGGTTTGAAACCAACTGCATGAGCTGTTGTAGTTGAGCAGTTAGGGCATAGAGGGCATTGTTGATATTATTTTCCAAGTTGTTCTGTTGTTCAGTGACTTCTTGCAAATGATGCTGTAGATAGGCCAGAATGTTAGCCACAGTCTAGGATGTATCTGCATGTGACATTTGCACAGAATGGAGTAGTTTCAGAGAGTCAAATAAAGGTAGAGGAGGCTGTCCTGGGAGAGGCTGCCCACTATATTCTTCCAAGGCTCTGTTAGGAGATCCTAAACTACTATAAGGGTGACTAGAGCAGAGCAGACTCTATGAGAATCCTTAGTAATATTACAGCTTCTAAGTATATTACAACTTACCTCCAGGAGAATCCTTAGAGTTTAGAATAAGGCTCCTGGGGGTGTACTCTACAATATATATACTACTACAGTTATATGTCCCTGATCCTATAGTCATATCTGGCAGGGTCAGGAGTTGCCAAGTCAAGCTAAAACAATTAAATATTACATAGTAATATTTAATTAGATACAGGGTTGCTTCAATTAGGTACAGGGTCACTCCAGAAGATCAGTCTAAAGTTCCAAGGGTAGTATTGGTAGAGTTCTCTTACAATAACCTAGAGATCAACTAGTAGAAGGGAGAAGTACTTATGATCCAGTGTCCATCATAATGCAAAGAATATTGAGTACTGTAAAATGAGTATACCTTGAAAAAGAAACAGCATAGTCTGAGCTATGAACATCTGTCAGAGCAGTTCCATACTAGAACTTGTCAAGGAAAAAGGAGAGATACCTAGTGGAATAGACAAAAGAGACTAGAAACTAGAGAATCATCTATTTATAACCTGACTTTTGCTTGTCCCAGAATAAGAGGAACTCTGAGCTACCACCACTGCTTCATAATGCCTGGCTGAGAGAGCCTGTTGTAGTATGAAGACTCAAGCAAGCTCTACTTTTATGCCTGACTATGCCAAGGGATTCAAAACAGTGTTCACAAAAGAGAACTTTAATGTCCTGCTAGAGCATTGTTGCTGAGATCACACTATTGAACTTCTCCTTAGGTTAGAATCCAAGTCATCCAAGGTGTAACCTCTGTCTCCTATGGAACAAAAAGAGCTAGATGCCTTCTTCAAAAAAAACTTGTATACTGGATAGATTTGATCCTCCAAATCTTCTATGACTACCTCTATCTTCTTCATCAAGAAAAAGAATGGTTCACTCTGCCTGGTCCAAGACTACTGGTCTCTTAATACCATGATAATCAAGAACAAGTACCCCCTTCCCCTGATCTCCAAACTTGTGTTACAGCTCCATAAAGCCAAGTACCTCACCAAGCTCAATATCTGCTGGGGCTTCAATAACATGTGTATCAAGCCCAGAGATGAATGGAAGGCTGCATTCTATACCAACTGCAAGCTGTTTGAACCCTTGGTAATATTCTTTGATATAACTAACAGTCCAGCTACTTTCCAAACAATGATAAATGACATCTTCCAGGATCTTATAGCAGAAGGAATTGTAGTTGTTTACCTAGACAATATTCTTATCTTTACTAAGACATGGAAAAACATACAAGAGCCATCTGAAGGATACTTGAGATCTTGGTAAAACACAAGCTATTCCTTTATCTGGAGAAATGCAGTTTCTAGAAGGAGCAAATCAAGTACTTAGGTTTAGTTATCTTAGAAAATAAGATTTCCATGGACCCTATCAAGGTTGCTGGAGTCTGCAAATGGCCAACCCTGGAGAACAAGACTGATGTCCAGGTCTTCCTAGGGTTTGTCAACTTCTATAGACAATTTATATAGGACTTCTTGACTATAGTATGCTCTCTCTTTAACTTGACCTAAGCTGACCAAGCATGGACCTGGACAGATAAGGAGTGCAAGGTCTTTGACACTCTCAAGCAAGTGGTAACCTCTACTCTGGTGCTGGTATTATCACAAGACTTGGATCTCTTTAGGATTGAGATAGACAGTTCCGACTTTACTACTAGAGTAGTTTTATCATAGCATTCATCTACAGATGGAAAGTGGCACCCAGTAGCCTTCTACAACAAGTCATTATCCCTGGTGGAACAGAATTACGAGATCCATGACAAGGAAATACTGGTTATTATTCAAGTCCTAGAAGAGTGAAGACATTTTCTCAAAGGAGCAGCCCACTCTATAGAGATTTGGACAGACTACAAGAACCTTGAGTACTTTATAATAGCCAAGAAACTCAACTGTTGTTAAGCTCATTAGTCCTTATATCTCACTCACTTCAACTTTGCTCTCTACCACTATTCTAGACAATCCATGGGAAAGCCTGATGCTCTGTCCTGAAGGCCAGATCACAGAACTGGAGCTGGTGACAATAAAGATGTCACACTTCTCTGACCCAAATTCTTTGCTGTCTAGGTATTGGAGGGGATCGAACTCAAAGGGAAAGAACAGAAAGTGCTTTCTGATATCCTGCATAGTAACCAAAACAGAGACTTAAAAGAACCCATCACTAAAACTGTCTTAGAACTATAACAGTCCACCAATAAATTATTACACTTCTTAAAGTGGTCTAACATAGATAGCCTACTCCAATTTCAAGGCAAAATATATGTACCCTGGAATCTAGAACTGAGAAAACAGATCATCTTCTTGTATCACAATTCTAAGATAGTAGGACACCCCAGACATTGGAAGATGCTAGAATTGGTATCACAAAACTACTGGTGGCCCCAGATATCAAGGTATATAGGCCAATATGTCAGCACTTGCAATCTATGCTTGCATACCAAGCCTATGAAATACTCTCCAGTAGGTGAGTTGTATCCTCTCCCAGTTCCTAGAATACATTAGGGTATGCTTAGCATCAACTTTGTTGTAGAACTCTCTGAATCTGCTAGCTACGACACAGTTATGACAGTAGTAGACTCAGTGTCCAAAAGAGTACACTGCATTCTAACACACACAACAGTGACTACAAAAGAAGCAGCATAGTTGTTTCTCCATTATGTCTGGAAGCTGCATGAACTACCTCAATATATTGTCTTGGATCATGGACTCCAGTTTGTGGCTCTGTTCACAAGAGAACTCTATAGGTTACTAGTATATAGTTGGTCTTCTCTACAGTCTAGCACCTACAAATAGACAAACAAACAGTGTGTCAACCAAGAATTGGACCAGTACCTCCAAATCTTCATTAATGAGCATTAGGATAATTAGTATGACCTCTTACCTCTGGCTAAGTTCTAATACAATAACTATGTCCATACCTCGACCCAACAAACACCTTTTCTGCTTGACATAGGTTGGAACCCCCAGATGGGCTTTGAGCCAAGGCAGTGACCTTCTAGACTAGAAACTATCAATGAGTTCATAGAACAAATGAGGATAGCTATCAAGGAGACAAAGTCTATAATCCAAAAAGTACAAGAAAATATGGTACACTACTATAACCAGAGAAGAACTCCTGCCCCTGTGTTTAACCCCAGAGACAAGGTATTTCTAGATATCTCAAATATCAAGACTACATGCCCCTCTATCAAGTTATCACACCAAAGACTCAGACCTTTTATAATAAAAAAATGAGTAGAACCTATGGTCTATTAACTAAAGCTATCCCTGGTGATGAAAAAACTCCACCCTATATTTAATGTGGTAAAACTCTCCACTGTTCTAAACAACCCAGTTTTGGGACAAAGACTAAACCCCCCACCTCTGCTGATTATAGTAGATGGAGAAGAGGAGTAGAAAGTAGAAAAGATACTTGATAGTTGCTGGTACTAGAGAAGGTTCTAGTTTCTAGTCAAATAGAAAGGATATAGCAAAAAGCATAACTCTTGGAAATCCATCTCCAATGTTTCAGTACCCAACTTGGTAGCTGAATTCTACTACAAGCATCTAGTAGCCCCAAGATACATCCAGAGAACAGACTTTGATGTCATTTTTTGACCTGGACTGATTGCTTCAAGATATAGCAATCTTAGAGGGGGGATAAATATAAGGGGACCATACCAAACCTTACTCCTAACATACTAGTGGTAGTATACTGGAGTGACCCTACAACTAATTAAGTTCCAATTACCTCATATTTAATTAGTTGCCTACTCCTACATTCTCATCCCTGATTGCTGAGATAGTCTGTAACTAGGAGAGTTGTATATATAGTATAGATTACTCTCCAGGAGCCTCATCCTATTCTCTGAGGTTTCTCCTAGAGTCTACTCTGCTCTAGTTGCCCTTACATCTTTGTTAAACATGTTTTTTCTAAATATAGTACCTCTTCCCATATTACTTTTAATCAAGGACTAGAATTTATCTCAAGCTTCTTTAGATCACTAGCTAACTCCTTAAACATCAAGCTCCACTTCACTTCAGGTCACCATCCAGAAGCCAATGGCCAAATAGAGAGAACAAATCAAATATTAGAACAATACCTATGCATATACTATAACTACTAGCAAACAAACTGGGCCTGACTACTTTCTTTAGCCAAATTCATGTTCAATAATGCTCTCTCAGCCTCTACTAGTGTCTTTCTCTTTTTTGCTAATAAAGATTACTATTATGAGACAATCCCTAAAAAAGAAACTATTTCTTGTGTATTTATTGATCTAATAGAAAATATCCAGGAATATAACACAGAAAAGATATAAATAGCATAGAAAGGATTATGTAAGATATGTATAGTTATTAGTAAGGGTCATGTGATTGCAGAAGACAAGTGCATAGATCAACAGACATTTGTATAAGTAGCTAGAGTAATCCAACAGAGAACTTTATTGAGTTCTTCCTAAACAACTATCTTGGTTGAGCCTAAGTCTTCATAACTTCATGCTAACAGTTACTATCCTCAGCTACAAACCCAATCCTTAGACAACCTTTCATCCAAATCTGCAAGGACCTTCTCTAGCAATCTAGAATCTATATACTCCAAACTAAAACAGACACTAACTAAGGCTCAGACATATTATCAAGTACAGAGTAATGCTTGCAGGGCCAAACCTCTCTCTATTAAAGCTGATGACTTTATATTCATTCTAGCAAAGTACATTAAAACTACAAGATCCATCTGAAAATTATCAGAAAAGTATTTAGGACCTTTCAAAGTGACAGGTAGACCAAGCATATACTTGTATTAAGTCAAACTTTCACACTACCTTCATATGATTCACCCAGTGTTTTATATTTCACAACTGGAACCAGCTACCACAAGTGATATTCTAAATCATACCAATCTCCCACTCCCTCTAATTGTTGTCAAAGGGAAATTGGAATACAAAATTGTACAGGTATTGGATGCAAAGTTGGATTGCTGTCACAAACCCCCTTTCTTGTACTATGTCTGCTAGATAGGCTATGAAGGGACATATGGGAGGACCCTACCAATGCCACTTCTAGAACACTAGACTAACCTCCTAGAGTGACCCTGTGCCTAATTAAATATTACTATATAATATTTAATTGCCTCTAGCTTAACTTGGCAACTTCTGACCCTGACTGATAAAACTGTAGGATCAGGGATGGACAAACTGTAGTAATATATATGGTGTAGAGTATGTCCCCAGAAGCCTTATCCTAAACTCTAAGAATTCTCCTAGAGTCTACTCCACTCTAGTTGCCCTTATACTAAGGGCAATCTCAACTCTATATTATGATCTTGAACTTAATAATAGAAATTTCAAGGTATATTGAACCAGGTTGTTATAAGATGGTTTGTTATAAGACAACTCCCAAGAAGGAAACTATTTCTTATATATTCATCAACTTGATGGGAAACACTCAAGAATACAATGTGGGAAAGATATAAATAGTGTGGGAAGGATTATGTAAGATATAGATAGTTCTTAGTAAGGGTCATGTGATTGTGGAAGGTAGATGTACAGACCATCTAATATTTGTATAAGTATCTAGGGCAATCTAATAAGGAACTTTATCGAGTTTTTCCTGAACAACTACCTTGGTTGAGCTCTAAGTCCTCATGACTATATGCTAACATAAGAACTTGATAGCTATTGTTGACCCTACACCTCATAGCCTTAACACTCTCTATTCTACTCACTCTCTCATTATTTTTGCTAGTGAGTACAGTGCTCACAAGCATCTTGGATAGCAGGCCCTAGCTGTAAAGAGAACTTTACTGTTAGTTAGAGACAGTGGATAAAAGGCCTAAACAAAACTCGTGTCCCTGCCTGAGACCTGACCTCCATACCAAATGGGCTTATATATAGCTTTTCACTATCAGCTCTGTGCTACTAGTCTATTGTGACCAGTCTACACAGGAGAATGACAGTAACCTCTTAAAGGCCTATCTAGCTTAGAGATTCCCTCTTTAGGGATAATATTGTTTTACCCTTCTAGTTGGTAACTAGTCATAAGTTCAGACAAAGAAGACTACTTATTCTTCTACGAGAAATTATTATCACCACCATTACTATCACTATTACCACCACTGCTATATATGTCTCAACAACAACAACCTGCAGAGCAACCTGCTGCTCCTATACTACAACCTATATCTCTCACTTGGAAAGAGCAACTCCTTTCCCTAATAGCTGGCCTGCAGCAGTAGGTGACTACTCTTTTGCAGCAGAATGGAGGAGCAAGAGTAAAGATAGCAAAATCTCCTTTGTTTAGTGGGAAGATGGAGAAAGTGAGTACATTTATCAATACAGCTCACTTATATCCCAGCATGAAGATAACAGAGAAGCCAGAAGTGACAAAGATAGCCTAGATGCTATCTTATATGCAGGGGGAAGTGGTGGAGGCATGGAAAGACAACCTACTGGATGAGCTATCAAAGGGAGAGTTGGAAGTAGAAACAGTAGAGGAATTGTTTAGCAAGATGAGAAATGAATTTAGAGAAATAGCAAAGGAGGAGAGGAAGATAGAGCAGCTGAGAACAATCAAGCAAGGGAGAAGGACCTGCAACAAGTATGTCCAGGAATTCAAAAAGGTAGCAAGAGGGAGTGGTTATGAGGGGTGGCCCCTTATTGAAGAGTTCAAAAGAGGATTAAGTAGAGCACTGAGGAGGAAGTTGGCAGAGGCAGAGAGTCCCCCCAGTACAATAGAGGAATGGTAGAAGAGAGCAGTGAGACTAGACAGAAATCAGAGACAAAATAGAGTAGAAAAAAGAATATTAGGGAGGAATGTGGTATGCTCATAGGAAAATACACAGCCTAGGAAAGACATTGGGGAAGGATTATATAAAGGAAGAGAGAGACAGATTGTGTAGAGGATAGGGGCTAAAAAGAGACCCCAATGTAATGGATGTTGATAAAGGAAGAGAGGGAGATAGAACATACTATGTATATGGGAAGTGAGGCTATATGGCCAAAAACTGTTGGCAAAGAAAGGAGAGAGTAGTAGAAATACCACAAGAGTTAGCAAAAGACAATAAAGAACAGTGAGCTTCTAGCTAGTCTCCAATAATTTGTACAGTGTATTGCACCCAGAAAAACTGGGAAATAAATTGAATTGTCACAACAACACTGAGAGAGCAAGAGACATGCAGCATATACTACAACCGCTAAGAAAAGTGTAGATGAAAGTAGAGTTAGAAAAGCTAGAGAATCACAAAGAAATAGTAGTGAAGGCTCTGTTAGACAATGGGATGATAGGTCTGTTTATGGATACCAAGTTCACAAAAGAGAAGGGATTTAAACTAGAGAAGTTAAAAATCCCCTTGCTAGTAAGGAATGTAGATGGAACAGCAAACATTGGGGAAGCAATCACTCACCAGATGGAGTGCAACATGTTCTTTAAAGAGCATATTGAGTAAGTGTAAATGGATATATATAACCTGGGGAAGACAGAAGTAATATTAGGTATACTCTGGCTAGTGGCTTATAACCTAGAGATAGACTGGGAAAAAGAGGAGGTCAAAATGACACAATATCTACCAATATATGGAAAGAGAAAGCAAGAAACACAGAAGAGAAGGCAGGTGAGAAAGATAGAGGAAGGAAAGACAGTGAAAGAATTAGTACCTAGGAGATTCTGGAAGTAAAAGAAAGTATTTAGAAAGGAGAAATCAGAAAGAATATCTATCTGAAAACCATAGGATCATGCAATAGAATTAAAAGAGGAGTTTGTGCCCAGAAAGAGGAAAGTATATTTGTTGTTGAGGGAAAAAAGAGAGGAGGTACAAGCACTTATGGAGGATCAACTACAAAAGGAATATATTTGGCTATCAAAATCACCACAGACCTCACCAGTCCATTTTGTAGCAAAGAAGAATGAAAAAGAAGAATGGTACAAGATTATCATTATGTAAATTAGTGGACAGTAAAAAATAGGTATTCTTTACCCCTAATTGTAGATATCCTAGATAGGGTAGGAAAGAAGGTATTTACAAAACTTGATCTCAGATAGGAATACAACAATATAAGGATCAAGGAAGGCAATGAGTGGAAGACCGTATTCATGACATATGTCAGGGCATATAAACCAACAGTTATGTATTTTGGTCTGACAAACTCCCCGACCATCTTTTAAACTATAATGAATGACCTGTTCCAAGATATGATTAATCAAAAAAACATGGCAACCTTCATTGATAATATAATAGTAGCCACAAACACTGAGGAAGGACATGACAAACTGGTAAAAGAGGTATTGAAGAGACTGGAAGAAAACAACCTAAGAAATAAAATTAGAAAAGTACAGGAAGGAGATGAAAGAGTAGTCAAAGCAGTAGAGGAGCTAAAGAAGACAGAGATGAAAACATTAAGGGATGAAGAGTGGACAATAGAGAAAGGAGTAATTATGAAAGAAGGACAAATCTATATACTAGAGAGGGAATTAAGGGAGAAGGTAATACAGTTGTATCATAATACACCAGTAGAGGAACATAGTAGGAGATGGAAAACAACAGAACTAGTGACAAGGAACTACTAGTGGCTGGGAGTTACAAAAGAAGTAGGAAAATATATGGATAGATATAATGCTTGTTAATATTACAAGAATAGAAGTGAAGCCCCAGCAGGAAAACTAATGCCCAATGTGATTCCAGAGAAACCATAGTCATATTTCAGCAGACTTCATCACCAAACTACCTTTGGCTTAGGGTTATAATGGAATTCTAGTAGTTTGCAACTGTTTCAGTAAAATAGCACATTTTATAGTAACTATGGAGAAAACATTGGCAGAAGAGCTTGCTAGGTTATTTAGAGATTGTATCTAGAAATTACATGGTCTTCTAGAAAGCATCATATCAAACAGAAGGGTGTAGTTTGTGGCAGGAATGATGAAGGAATTGAACAAGTTGTTGGGGATCCAGACAAAACTATCAATAGTCTATCATTCCCAAATAAATAGGCAAATAAAGAGGATCAATTATGAGCTAGAACAATATCTGAGGGTCTTTATCAATTATAGACAGGAGCAGTGGCCAGACTGGTTGGGAACTGCCAAATTTGCATATAATAACAAAATTTATTCAGCTACAAAAGTATTTCCCTTTAAGACAAACTATGGTCAGGATCCACAAATGGAATTCAAGGGAAAAAGAAAGAGAAAGTTTGAGGCAGCAGGGAAGTTTGTGAAAAAAATAAAAAGAATCCAGAAAGAGACAAAAGTAACATTAGAGAAGGTACAGGAGAAGATAAAGAAGTATGCAGACAGAAAGCAAGGTAAAGGAGAAGAGTATAAAGTCAGGGACTTAATACTATTAAGTATGAAGGATCTCAAGTAGTAGATGGTAGGAAGGAAGTCAGAAAAGTTAATAGAGCAGTTTGTGGGGCCTTACAAGGTCAAGGGAATTGTTTCAACTAATACTATAGAATTAGAACTACCTAGTTCTATTAAAATACACCCTGTAGTTAACATAAGTTGAGTATGGTTGTACAGATCCCAGGTGGAAGGACAAAAAAAAACCCTACCAAAACTAGTTATCATTGAAGAAGAAAAGAAATTTGAAGTGGAAAAAATACTAAACAAAAGAATAGTTAGAAAGAAGGAAAAGTTCTTAGTATGATAGAAAGGGTATATGGCAGAGGGAGATACTTGGGAAAGTAGGAAAAACCTGAAGAATGTAAAGGAGCTGGTTGAAGAGTTTGAAAGGGAGTATAGAGAAGAAGCTAAAGAAGTAAAGTAACAGAAAAAAGACAATGAAAAGAAGTTCTTAAGGGAACTCCCAGGAAGGTTTATAGCAAAGATACTATAGAGGTAGTCAAATAAGGAATATGAAAGGCAAAAGGAAAAAAGATAGAAGAAAAACTAGAAATGATGGAAAAATTTCTCAGAACAAGAAAACTTGAAGAGGGAGCTGTATCATAAGATAACTCCCAAGAAAGAAACTATTTCTCATGCATTCATCAACTTGATGGGAAATACTCAAGAATACAATATGGGAAGGATTATATAAGACATAGTGTTATGAGAACCTCGATAACACAACGGAACAAAGACATAAACAGGATAGGGTCTTAGTGAGCCAAGTCATGTGACAAGGTCAGGTGACCATGGAACATTCTGGAAAGGACATGTGACCATGGAACTCTAGGGTACAGCCACTGTAGTAATAGTATAAGT
>Ga0154006_1000195_pt1 | contig 20133 bp, 22 predicted proteins | sample TSFL090MetaG_FD_104747 | JGI IMG/M metagenome (GOLD analysis project Ga0154006, IMG submission 104747) | Attine ant fungus gardens microbial communities from Florida, USA - TSFL090 MetaG | ecosystem: Host-associated > Fungi > Mycelium > Unclassified | place: USA: Florida, Wakulla State Forest...
AAAGCGAGATCTCGCTGATGTACTACGCGGATCGCGGCGGCCTCGAGGATCGCGTGTTCCGGATCAAGACCGAGCGCAGCGGCGCGTCGACGCCCGAGCCGCGCACCAGCCACAACGTGACGAACGTCGAGGTGCTGGCCGAGCGCGACGGCGAGGTGGACGTGCGCTACAACTTCGACACGCTGAACCACCGCTACCGCGTGACCGATCACCACTTCGGCACGATGTTCGTGACGCTGCGCCAGGTGGGCGACGCGCTGCTGATCTCGCACAAGAAGATCGTGCTGAAGAACGACTACATCCGGCAGGTGCTCGACGTGTATCACGTCTGACGCCGCTTGTTTCGACACGTAACACAGGGAGACGAGGTCATGTCCACCTACAAGATTGCACTGAACTTCGAGGACGGGGTCACCCGCTTCATCGACTGCAAGGCCGGCGAGAAGGTGCTCGACGCCGCGTTCCGCGCGAAGATCAACCTGCCGATGGACTGCTCCGACGGCGTGTGCGGCACCTGCAAGTGCCGCGCGGAAAGCGGCAGCTACGATCTCGGCGACGACTACATCGACGATGCGCTGACCGAAGATGAAAAGGACGGCGGCCTTGTGCTGACATGCCAGATGGTGCCGGAGAGCGACTGCGTGATCGCGGTGCCGACGTCGTCGGTCGCGTGCAAGACCGGTCACGCCGCGTTTGCCGCGACCGTGACGAAGGTCGAGCAGCACAACGATGCGGCGATCGTGCTCGAGCTCGACGTCGGCGCGGCCGCACCGGCGTTCCTGCCGGGCCAGTACGTGAACATCGGCGTGCCGGGCAGCGGCCAGCACCGGTCGTATTCGTTCTCGTCCGCGCCGGGCGACACGAAGGTCGGCTTCCTGATCAAGAAGATTCCGGGCGGCGTGATGAGCACGTGGCTCGAATCGGCGCAAGCCGGCGACACGCTCGAACTGAACGGCCCGCTCGGCAGCTTCTACCTGCGCGACGTCGCGCGGCCGCTGCTGTTTCTCGCGGGCGGCACGGGCCTCGCGCCGTTCCTGTCGATGCTCGAGGTGCTCGCGCGCAGCGGCTCGCAGCAGAAGGTGCACCTCATCTATGGCGTCACGCGCGATCTCGACCTGGTGCTGGTCGACGCGATCGATGCGTATGCGGCGAAGCTGCCGAACTTCAGCTACGCGACCGTCGTTGCCGATTCCGCGTCGAGCCACGCACGCAAGGGCTGGGTCACGCAGCACATTCCGGCCGACGCGCTGAACGACGGCGACGTGGACGTGTACCTGTGCGGGCCGCCGCCGATGGTCGACGCGGTACGCCAGTACTTCGACGACGAGGGCGTGAAGCCCAACAGCTTCCACTACGAGAAGTTCACGCCGAACGTGACGGCGAAGGCAGCATGACCATGCAACGATTCTCCGGAAAGGTCGTCGTCGTCACCGGCGCGGCGCAGGGCATCGGTCGCGGCGTCGCACTGCGCGCGGCGGCCGAGGGCGGCAAGGTGCTGTTCGTCGATCGCGCGGATTTCGTGGCGGAGGTGGCCGCCGAAGCGCCGGGCGGCAACACGGCGGGCTTCGTCGCCGATCTCGAGACCTACGACGGCGCGCGCGCGGCGATGGCGTGCGCGGTCGCGACGTTCGGCCGGATCGACGTGCTGATCAACGGCGTCGGCGGCGCGATCCGGATGCGGCCGTTCGCCGAGTTCGAACCCGAGCAGATCGACGCCGAGATCCGCCGCTCGCTGATGCCGACGCTCTACAGCTGTCACGCGGTGCTGCCGCACCTGCTGGCCGCGGGTGGCGGCACGATCGTCAACGTGTCGTCGAACGCGACGCGCGGGATTCGCCGCGTGCCGTACTCGGCCGCGAAGGGCGGCGTCAATGCGTTGACGTCGGCGCTCGCGATGGAATACGCGGAGCACAACATCCGCGTGGTCGCGACCGCGCCCGGCGGCACCACGGCGCCGCCGCGCCGCGTGCCGCGCAATGCGGCCGGCGACAACGCGCAGGAACAGGCGTGGATGGCCGAGGCGGTGCGGCAGGTGACCGACTCGACGTACTTCAAGCGCTACGGCAGCCTCGACGAACAGATCGCGCCGATCCTGTTCCTCGCGTCGGATGAAGCGAGCTACATCACCGGCACGGTGCTGCCGGTCGCGGGTGGCGATACGGGTTGAGCGGCGCGCCTGCCGATTTGCCTGCCTCACCCGTGCGCGCGCCGCAGCCGCGCGTGCACGCGACGACCATCATGACACTGACATAACGGGCCGGCGCGGCGAGCGCGGCCACGGAGACACTCATGCACAAACGCGAAGCGATCATCCCGGCCGGCATGGAAGCCGTGTACGAAAAAATCGGCTATGCGCCGGCGATCAAGGTCGGCGATACCGTCTACGTGTCCGGGCAAATCGGCCGCGACGCTGACATGCGGCTGGTCGCGGACCGCGAAGCGCAGATCGTGCAGGCGTTCGAGAACCTGAAGTGCGTGCTTGAGGCCGGGGGCGCGTCGCTCGACGACGTGGTCGACCTGACGACCTTCCATACCGACATGCGCGACCTGCCGCTGTTCATGCAGGTGCGCGACCGCTATTTCCATGCGCATCCGCGGCCCGCGTGGACCGCGGTCGGTGCGCACATGCTGGGCGGCTCGCCTGGCTATATCGTCGAAATCAAGGCCGTGGCGGTGCTGCAGGCGTAGTCGCGGCGGCGCGCGGCCCCGTCCGGCTGGAAGGTTCGGCGGTTCGGCCGTTCGCGTCGCAGGCCATCGTCGCGCAACCTCGCGGCGGGTGCGATTTCGTCAATCAGTTGTACATATAAACAGAATTATCCCTCATCAGGTATGGAGACAGCATGAGACTTCGGCATCTCGTCGGCGGAGCGTTGCTCGGATTCGCGACGGCCGGCTTTGCACAAGGCAGCGTGACGTTGTACGGCGTGATCGATACGGGCGTCGAATACGTGTCGCACGCGAATGCCCAGGGCAAGGGCGTCGTCCGGATGCCGTCGATTACCGGCGAGCTGCCGTCGCGCTGGGGGCTGCGTGGTGCGGAGGATCTCGGCGGCGGCTACAAGGCGGTGTTCGCGCTCGAGAGCGGCTTCAACGTCGGCAACGGCACGATGGGGCAGGGCGGCCGCCTGTTCGGCCGGCAAAGCTGGGTGGGGATCGAAAGCCCGTACGGCACGCTGTCGTTCGGCCGCCAGTACACGATGACGTACTACGCGGTGCTCGACTCGGACCTGCTCGGGCCGAACATCTACGGTCTGCCGTCGCTCGACGCGTACATCCCGAACGGCCGCGCGGACAACGCCGTCGCGTGGCGCGGCAAGTTCGGCGGTCTGACGGCCGGCGCGATGTATTCGTTCGGCCGCGATTCGGCCGGCACCGGCAATTCGCCGGGGCAAGGCACCTGTGCGGGCCCGACGCCCGGCGACATGACCACCTGCCGCCTGTGGTCCGCGATGCTCAAGTACGACGCGACGGCGTTCGGGGTGGCCGCTTCGTACGAGGAACAACGCGGCGGCGGCGCGACCGCGGCCGCGAATTTCTTCGACGGTGTCAAACCGGTGTCGCTCGCGTCGAACGGCGACCGGGACGACCGCGCGCAGGTCAACGGCTATGTCAACGCGTTCGGGATCAAGTTCGGCGGCGGCTGGATCGGCCGTTGGGTCGACACGGGCGCATCGGGCGGCCCGAACCTGCACTCGAACATCTACTACCTCACCGCGAACTACTACGCGACCCCGGCCTTCATCGTCGACGGTGGCGTCTATCACGTGAACGTGTCCGGCCAGGATGCGCGCGCGACGCTGGGCGTGCTGCGCGGTACGTACCTGCTGTCGAAGCGGACGGCCGTGTACGTGCAGAGCGCGTATCTCGCGAACAGCGCGCATGCGGCATTCACGGTCAGCGCCGGCGGGGGCGGCACGACGCCGGCGCCGGGGCAGAACCAGGTCGGCGTGATGGCCGGGATCCGGCACATGTTCTGAGCAGGCGGTGGCGGGGCGCGCATGGCGCGGCCCGCCCGATGCCGCGTTCCAAGTCGTTTCGACGATCCGCCGCGTTACGCGAGACGGAATTTTTTTCGCAGGCTCGAATCGACCGGGCCGGCCGGCATGAAGCGCCGCAACTGGCGTAAAAGCGATGCCTCGCCGGTCGGCGTGCGCCGCATGCGCCACGCGCCGAGCGCTGCGTCGACGATGGTGGCGGCCACGCCGCCCGGTTCGGGCGCGGCTTTCACACTGTTGACGATGGCGCGCGATGCGAGCGTGCGCTCGCGGTCGTAATCGGCGATGGTCGTGCTCGCGTGCGGCGCATTGACGTCCAGGTTGGTCCGTGTAAACGACGGCTCGACCAGCGTCACGCGGATGCCGAACTGGCGCACCTCGTGATCCAGCGTTTCGGACAACCCCTCGACGGCGTGCTTCGACGCCGAGTAGACGCCCATGTACGGAGCCGGCAAAAAGCCCAGCACCGAACTGACATTGACGATGCGTCCGCGATGTCGTGCCCGCATGTGCGGCAGCACGGCATGCACCATGCGCAGGATGCTCAATACGTTGGTGTCGAATAACGCCGCCGCCTCGTCCACCGACGTTTCCTCCACCGCGCCGACCAAGCTCGTGCCCGCATTGTTGACGAGCACGTCGATATGCGCGGCGCGCTCGACGATCTCGTGGATTCCGGATCGAATGGACGCGTCGTCGCGAACGTCCATTTCGATCAGCTCGACGCCGGCGACGGGCGCCGTTCCCGCGATATTGCGCACGGTGCCGAATACGCGGCACCCGCGCCGGGCAAACTGCTCTGCGGCGGCGCGCCCGATGCCGGACGACACGCCGGTCACGACGACAACGGTGGAATTCGACATGGCTGCTTCCTTCGATACGGTGAATGGAGGGGGGCGCAATTCAATCGCGCGCGTCGAGCGCGGGCACTGGCGCGGATGCGCCGGACGACGCTTCATGTCCGCCAAGGCGCGAGACGGCGGTATGGCCAGGCCGGATCCGGTACCAGATTGCATACATCGCCGGCAGGAACACCAGCGTGAGGATCGTGCCGGCGAACGTGCCGCCGATCAGCGTGTACGCGAGCGTTCCCCAGAACACCGAATGGGTGAGCGGAATGAACGCGAGCACGGCGGCCATGGCGGTCAGGATGACCGGGCGCGCGCGCTGCACGGTCGCTTCGACGACCGCATGGAACGGCCCCAGCCCCGCCTGTTCGTTCTGATGGATCTGTCCGATCAGGATCAGCGTGTTGCGCATCAGGATTCCCGACAGCGCAATGAGCCCGACCAGCGCGTTGATGCCGAACGGCTGTCGGAACAGGATCAGCGTCGGCACCACGCCGATCAGCCCGAGCGGGCTCGTCAAGAACACCATCACCATCGCGGAGATCGAGCGCACCTGGAAGATGATGATGACGAGCGTGATCGCCAGCATGATCGGGAACAGCGGCAGCATCGCCGTCGTCGCCTTACCCGATTCCTCGATGGAGCCGGCCTGCTCGATCCGATAGCCGCTCGGCAGCTTGTCGACGATCGGCTGCAGCGCCTTCGTGATGGCGGCCGATACGTCGGGCGGCTGCAAATCGTCGGCGATGTCGCCGCGCACCGTGATCGTCGGCACGCGATCGCGCCAGCGCATGATCGGTTCCTCCATTCGCACGTCGACCTTGCCGACCTGCGACAGCGGAATGCGCTGCCCGTTCGCGCCGGCCAGCGTGAAGTCGTCGAGCCGCGCCGGGTCGAGCCGCGCACCGCCGCTCGAACGCGCGATCACCTGCACGGTTCGAATATCCTCGCGCACCGCCGTGACGGGCACGCCGGTGAGCAGGAACTGCAATTGCTGCGCAACCGCGCCGGACGTCAAGCCGACCGCCTGCAGGCGATCCTGCTGCAACGTGAAATGCAGCGTCGGCGCGCGCGTGCCCCAGTCGGCATTGACCATGCGCATCATCGGGCTGCCGGTCATCACGCGGCGAACTTCGCCCGCGATGCCGCGCAGCGTGTCGGGATCGGGGCCAGTGACCCGATACGCCACCGGGAACGGCGAGTACGGGCCGAACACGAGCTGCGTGACGCGCACGCGCGCTTCGGGTGCGAGGCCGTCGGCCACGGCGCGGCGCAGCCGCGCCTTCAACGCGTCGCGTTCGTCCTGGCTGTCGGTGCGCACCACGATCTTCGCGAACGACGGATCGGGCAGCTCCGGCCCCATCGCCAGATAGAAGCGCGGCGCGCCCTGGCCGACGTACGCGGTGACGATCCTGGCTTCCTTCTGTCTGGCGAGCCACGCTTCGACCTTCGACGTGGCGGCGCTGGTTTGCGAAATCGACGTGCCGTACGGCATCTGCACTTCGATCAGCACCTCGGGGCGATCGGAGATGGGGAAAAACTGCTTCTTGACGATCGCCATGCCGAGAATCGCGAGCACGAACAGGCCGACGACCGAACCGGCGACCGGCCATTTGCGGGCGATCACGCGAGTCAGCAGTTGGCGGAAGCGGTTGTAGCGGGGCGTGTCGTAGATCGCATCGTGACCGCCTTCGAACTTCCTGAAGTCCGGCAGCATCTTCACGCCGAGGTACGGCGTGAAGGCCACCGCGACGACCCACGATGCGATCAGCGCGATCCCGACGATCCAGAACATGTTGCTGGTGTATTCACCCGCGGTGGAGCGCGCGAAGCCGTTCGGCATGAAGCCGACCGCGGTCACCAGCGTGCCGGCCAGCATCGGCGCGGCCGTATGGCTCCACGCGTAGGCTGACGCGGCCACGCGGTCGTAGCCTTCCTCCATCTTCACGACCATCATCTCGATCGCGATGATCGCGTCGTCGACCAGCAGGCCGAGCGCGAGGATCAGCGAGCCGAGCGTGATGCGGTCGAAGTTCTTGCCGGTCGCGGCCATCACGACGAACACCACGGCGAGCGTCAGCGGCACGGCCGCGGCCACGACGAGCCCCACGCGCCAGCCCATGCTGACGAAGCTCACCAGCATGACGACGAGCAGCGCGGCGAAGAACTTGATCATGAACTCGTCGACGGCCGAGCTGATGTTCACGGACTGGTCGGTCACCTTGGTCAAGCTCATGCCGAGCGGCAGCCCGGCATTGATCGCGCCGACTTCGCGGTCCAGCGCGCGGCCGAGGTCGAGCCCGTTCCAGCCCTCGCGCATCACGAGGCCCAGCAGCAGCGCGGGTTCGCCGTCGTTGCGGATCATGAAGGTCGACGGGTCTTCGTAACCGCGCTCGACGGTGGCGATGTCCGACAGTTTCAGCGTGCGGCCCTGCGCGACGATCGGCGTGTCGCGAATCTTCTGCAGCTTGTCGAACGCGCCGTCCACGCGAATGAAGATCTCCGGCCCGCGCGTCTCCACGGAGCCGGCGGGCGTCAGCGCGTTCTGTCCGTTGAGCGCGGCAAATACGTCCTGCGGGCTCACGCCGAGCGTCGCGAGCCGGTCGTGCGACAACTGCACGTAGATGCGCTCTGCCTGCTCGCCGACGATGTCGACCTTCTTCACGCCCGGCACGTGCAGCAGCCGTTGGCGCAGTGTTTCCGCATCGCGCACCAGCAGACGCTGCGGTTCGCCCTTGGCCTTCAGCGCGAACAGCGCGAACGTGACGTCCGCGTATTCGTCGTTGACCATCGGACCGATCACGCCGGCCGGCAGATCGTTCGCCACGTCGCCGATCTTCTTGCGTGCCTGATAGAACTGCTCCTGCACCTCGGACGGCGGCGTGCTGTCGAGCAACGTCAGCGTCGTGAACGCGAGGCCGGGGCGCGTATAGGTTTCGGTGCGGTCGTACCAGCGCAGCTCCTGCATGCGTTTTTCGATCTTCTCGGCGACCTGGTCGTGCATTTCCTGCGCGGTCGCGCCTGGCCACGCCGTGACGATGGTCATCACCTTGACCGTGAATGCCGGGTCTTCCGCGCGCCCCAGCTTGAAGAACGATACGAGCCCGGCGAGCGAAATCAGGCAGATCAGGAACAGCGTGACCGCGCGCTCGCGCACGGCCAGCGCCGACAGGTTGAAGCGGCGTTCGCTCACGGCCGTGCTCCTTCGCTTGCGACCGCGACGGCCTGCGGGGACACGCGGACCGGCTCGCCTTCGCGCAGCAATTGGGCGCCGAGCGCGACGACCCGGTCGCCTTGCTTCAGTGCGCCGGACACGCGGGCGCTGTCGTCGTCCAGATGCTCGAGCTTGACCGGCCGCCACGCCACCCTGGCCGGATCGCCCGCGACGACCCACACGCCGGGCCCTTTGCCCGCGTCCAGCAGCGCGCCGATCGGCACCTGCAGGCCGGCTGGCAGCGCCGCACGTGCGTCGTCCGCGATCCGGATCGTCACGGTCGCGCCCAGCGGTGCGCCGGCCAACGCGCCTTGCAGCACATAACGCGCTTCGAAGGTGCGGGTTCTGGCATCCGCGGTATCGGAGAGCTGGCGCAGCGTCGCGGGAACGCTCGCGTCCGGCTTGCCGAACAATTCGGCCTGCGCAATCGACCCGATCGCCGGGCGCAGGGTCTCGGGCAGCTGGATCACGGCCTCCCGGTTGCCGGCATGCGCGAGCCGCACCACCGGCTGGCCCGCGCTGACGACCTGCCCCGGTTCCGCGAGCGTTTCCATCACGACGCCGTCGCCGTCTGCGACGAGTTCCGCATAGCCGGTCGCATTGCGCGCGACATCGGCGTCTGCCTCGGCGGCGCTGAGCTGCGCTTTGGCGGCGTCGGCCGCCGCCTTGATCTGGTCATAGGCCGATGCCGATATCGCGCCGGTGCCGCGCAGGTCGCGGTAGCGGGCTTCATCCTCGGCGGTCTGCCGCGCGCGTGCCCGCGCGGCGGCCACGGCCTCGTCGCGTGCGCGTGCCGCGAGCTTCAGGTCGACGGGATCGAGCCGCATCAGCGGCTGGCCGCGCCGAACGGTTTGTCCGGTGTCGACGAGCCGCTCCAGCACCTTGCCGGACACCCGGAACCCGAGGTCGCTCTGCACACGTGCGGCGACGGTGCCGGTAAACGACCGCGACGCGGGCGCGGCTGCCTGCACGATGGCGGTACGCACGAGCGGCGCCTCCGTGCGCGGATCGGAAGGCGCCTTTCCGCTGCAGGCGGCTAGCGCGAAGGGCAGTGCGGAAGCGACTGCGAGGAGAGCGAGGCGACGCCGGACCATGAAAGACCCACTGACGAAGTGATCGGGGCTTTCATTGTGTATCTAGTGACTAAAATAGTCAATGGTCACGAATGGTGTCGGTTCAAGGGGCGAGGCTGCGGAGCACCAGGCTCGACAACTGCGCGGGCGCGGCGTCGGTCGTGTCGAGGTTGTACTGCAGCAGCAGCGGATTCAGGTACGGCCGCATCACGAGGTAGATCGCCGTTGCGGTTTCGTCCAGCGGCGTCTTGCGCTCGAACTCGCCACTTTGCCGGCCCGCCTGCAGCACCTCCTGCAGCAGCTTCTGCACGCGTGCCTCATAGGCCTGCACCGATTGCCAGTTGCCGGTGGCGGCCGACGCGGCGATGTCGTACAGCTTGCGGTCGCGGAAGAACAGCCGCAGGCTCGCTTCGGTAAAGACCTTGAACATGCGCCGCAGCTTTTCGGTGGGCAGTTCCGCTTCGGCGACGGCGGCGCGCACGTCGGTTTCGATTTCATGCAGGCAGTTCGCGCAGATCATTTCGCCGATCGCCTGTTTCGACTCGAAGAACTTGTAGATATAGGCCTTCGAAAAGCCGATCGCCTTCGCGAGATCGGACACGGTCGTCTTTTCGTAGCCGTACCGGCTGAAGTGCTCGGTGGCGGCGGCCACGATCTGATCCCGGACGTCATGATCGGCAGGTCCCCGCGCGGGGGCCGGAGAAGCGGCGGTTTTTTTCATGGGCTGCAGCGGATAGGATGGACAACTAGTGACCATTTGGTATTATAGTCACAACCGAATTCTTGCGAAAACCGTCATGCTACCCAAACCCATCGTTGCCGCGGTTCTTGTTGCCGTCCTGTCGGCGGGTTGCGCCGTCGGTCCCGACTATGTGCGGCCGGATGTCGCGATGCCGCAGCGGTTCCAGGGCCAACGCGCCGTGGAACAGCGCCACGCGGCTGCCGATGCCGATCTCGCGACGTGGTGGACGGGGTTCGGCGACCCGCAACTGACCCGGTTCGTCACGCTGGCGCTGGCGCAGAACCTCGATCTCGCGCAGGCGGCCGCACGCGTCGCACAGGCGCGCGCAGGGCTCGGCGCGGCGAATGCGGCGCTGCTGCCTTCGGGCAACCTGAGCGGTCAGGCGGCGCGGGTCTACCAGTCGGTCGAAACCCCGCTAGGACGCGTGTTGAATTCGACGCCCGGGTTCGACCGTCACGGCAACGACTACGAGGCCGACTTCACCGCGAGCTGGGAACTGGACGTGTTCGGCGGGTTGCGGCGCGGCCGCGAAGCGGCGCTCGCCGACTACCGGGCATCGGAAGCCGGAGCGGTGGCGACGCGGCTCGCCGTCGCCGCGCAAACGGCGGACATCTACATCACGATTCGCGGCTTGCAGGGACGGCTGGAGGTCGCGCGGCACCAGGTGCAGATGCAGCGGGATCTGCTGTCGACCATCAATCTGCTGTATGGAAAGGGGCTCGCGGCCGAGCTTCAGGTCAGGCAGGCGGAAGGTGCGCTCGCGCAGGTTCACGCAACGGTGCCGGTGCTGGAAGCGGCGCTGGACGCGTCGATGAATGCGCTGGATGTCATGGTGGGTTCGCAGCCCGGCACGCACCGGGCGGAATTGCTCGACGGAGGCGACATCCCGGTCGCCCCGCGGATCGTGACGACCGGCACGCCGGGCGAGCTCCTCAGGCGCCGGCCGGATCTGATCGTCGCCGAGCGTCGCCTCGCGGCATCCCACGCGCGCATCGGCGTGGCCATCGCGGAGTACTACCCGAAGTTCTCGCTGAGCGGTCTGATCGGCAGCGCGACGACCATGGGTGCGGGCAACCTGTTTGCCGGCGGCGCCAACCAGGCCGCGGGCGTGCTCGGCCTGCGTTGGCGACTGTTCGATTTCGGCCGGATCAATGCGCAGATTGCGCAGGCCAAAGGACAGGATGCCGAAATGCTGGCCGCGTACCGGCTTGCGGCGCTGCACGCGACCGAGGATGTCGAAAACGCGTTCTCGGCGCTCGTCAAGCGCGACGAGCAGGCGGCCGTTCTTGCCGACGGCGTGACGTCGCTCGGCCGCGCGCGGGCCGCGTCGTTCGCGGCGTATCAGAACGGCGTCGTCAGTCTGATCGAGGTGTTGCAGGCCGACGCAAACCTGCTGCGCGCCTCGGACGAGCGCGTGCAGGCACAAACCGAATCGGCACGCGCGGCGATCGCCGCGTTCCGGGCGCTCGGCGGCGGATGGCAGGCGCCCGAAGCCGACGCCGTTGCGAGTCGATAGGAAGCCGTTCCGCGTATTCGGCGATGCGCCGAAAGATGGCCGCTGGCAACGGTCCGCCACCTGAACGAGTGCTTTGCGGCATGCCATCCAAACGATTGACGCGGGTACAGCAACGCGAGCGGACGCGGCAGCGCCTGCTCGTTGCGGCAGCGTCGCGCATCGCGGCTGGCGATGCGCGTGCCGATCCGTCAAGCAGTACAAGGCAATGGCGAAATTGTCCCTCATGGGTTACAATCTCTTCATGTTCAAAGTCCTGACTACCCCCCCAATTCGATCGATGGCTCGACGGGCTTCGCGACCCGATCGGCAGTGCGGCGATCAGCCTGCACATCGAGCGGGCGAAGCTCGGCAACCTCGGCCAGTGGCGCGCGGTCGGTGACGGCGTCAATGAAATGAAGATCGACGTAGGGCCGGGATACCGGGCCTACTTCGTGCGGCGCGGAAAAATCATTGTCGTGGTGCTGTGCGGCGGGGACAAGTCGACGCAGAAGAAGGACATCAGGATGGCGAAGGAAATCGCCGGCGAACTGGAGGATTGAGTATGAAAATCAGCGAACTGGCCGAATTCGATGGCTCGAAGTACCTGAAGGACGAGGAAGCGATTCGCCACTACCTGGCGCAAGCGTTCGAAGATGGCGATCCACGCCTGATCCAGGCCGCGCTCGGGAACGTCGCGAAGGCACGCGGCATGACCGCGCTGGCGCGCGAATCAGGCGTGAAGCGCGAAGCGCTTTACCGTGCGCTGTCCGAAGGTGGGAACGCGGAGTTTGCAACGATCATGAAGGTTGTCGGTGCCTTGGGATTGCACCTGACCGTTGCGCCGACCGTGCAGGCCGCTGAAGCGGCGCCCGCGCCTGCACCGACCCCAAAACGCACGCGTTCGCGCGCACGCGCGGCGGCACACGCATAACGTTGTCAGAGGTCGGCCGCGAATATCGTGCGGGCCGAAGCTCGTCGGAGTGTGGCAGATTCAACCGCCGACGGCATCGCGCAAGGAGCGGGGCGCGGTACGCCGCTATCTGCCCGGCACCGCGATTCTCGAAACGGCGTTCGACACCGCGTCGGACCGCATCGTGGTCACCGACTGGATGAGCTGGAACGCGCCCGATCCGTGCCTGGTTCGCAGCGTGCGCGGCGAGCATGGAACGGTCGATATCGATCTCGGCGTGCGGTTCGACTACGGTGGCGCACTGCCGTGGTGCCGCCGCTTGGGCCGGCGCTGGCGGATGATGACGGGCGGCGATGCGATGTGGCGCGACACCGACGTGCGGCTCGACGTGCAGAGCGACCGGCTCGTCGGCACGCAACGGATCGCGGCGGGCGCGGGCGACACGACGATCGCGCAGTGCCGTCCCGCGCATCATCCGCTACGACTCGCGCTTGTCCTTGCTTCGACTTTCGACATCGATACGCAACTAACGGTCAGTCTAACCCGTGCCAGCGACTCGGATGCGAAAGCATCCTGGCCATCCGCATCCCCGATGGTCAACCATGAACCCGCCAGCAGGAGACTGCCCGGATCTTCTCCCCGCGCGGTTCGCGTTCCGTCGACGCCGCGTGCATCCGCGCTTCCGCTCCTGCGTGATCCGTTACGGCCGTCCGCGGTCCGCGGAATTTTCAACCGCTTGTCATTTCGGCCTCGCCGTTGCAGAGTAAAGCGCACCGGATGCCGCACCGGCGGGGCGCGCAACGCCGCCTGGTCGGCGTTCCGGCGAGGAACGGCACATGCTGCCCGTGACGACGAAGCCCGGCGGTTCCGGGTATCGACGACGGTGCTCGCATGACTTCCAGAACACGTTGGAACAACCCGCTGTTGAATCTGGCGGTGACCGTCGAGCACGGCAACGTGCGCCTGAGCGGGCAGGTGGAAGAAACGGAACGGTATGCCGTCGTCGACGGCGTGGCCACACTGCACGGCGTGAAGGCCGTCGAGGACGCGATGGGCGCGCGCAGCGGGTACAAGGCACCGCCCGGCGGTCCGATGCACTGACGGCGGCGGTTCGCGCCGGCGGGCGCGGTGAACGAAGCCCGACACGAATTCGGCGCATGCGCGGCTGCCGCAAGGGCGGTCTCGCGGCGTCCCATCCGGAGCACAGCTGATGACCGGTCACCCTTCCCCCGACACCAACCGTCCGGTCCCGCAGCCCGATGCGCACCACGCGCTCGAAAGCCTGCTCGGCAGTCTGCACCAGCACGGCTTCCTGCGCTTCGCGAACGAAGTCGTCAGCGCGAACGCGCAGATGGCCGAGACGTTCGTCGGCGCGTTCGACAAGCCCAGTACGCAAAGCGGCGTGCAGAACCTCGCCGCGCTCGTGATGGCGCTGTCGCGCATTCCGCCCGAGCAGTTCGGCAAGGCCGTGTTCGCGGCCGCCGACGCGATGCATCACATCGGCGCGTGGAAGCCGGCCGAGCACGAACACGTCGCGCCCGGCGTGCGCGGCGCGTACCGGCTGCTCCACGACGAAGCCTTGTGGGATGCGCTGACGCCGTTGCTCGAAGGATTGAAGGTGTTCGCGCAAGGCCTCGCGCGCGAACCGCACAGTCCGGCGGGTTCGTCGGTCGGCGAGCGTCCGACCGACGCGTGACGGCGGCGAGCCGCGCCAGGCCGGCTCGACGCCGGGCGCGAAGGCGGTCAGCCCGCCGCAGCCGTCACCCTCACCAGCCGAGACGACCCGCACACATAGCGCCGGCATAGCGGCGGCCCGCGCGCGGCATCGCGCTTACCGGCACGCGCGCGAGAATAGCAGCGAATCGGCGTCGTTGAAGCGGATCCGCACCGGGTCGGCATACCCGGCTTTCTCCGCGACGCGGATCGACGCGACGTTGGTTGGCGCGATCAGGCACACGCTGCGTTCGAAGCGGTGCTGCGCATCGAGCCAGTCGAGCGCATGCGCGAGCGCTTCGGTCGCATAGCCCTTGCCGTGCGCCCAGCCCGCGAGCGCCCAGCCGGCTTCCGGCACGCCACGAATCGACGGTTCGACCGCGCGGTGGAAGTCGGCGAAGCCGAGATCGCCGACATATCGGCCCGACGCCTTCTCGCGAAGCGCCCAGTAGCCGTAGCCGAGCAGCGGCCACAGCCCGCGATACGCGAGCATTCGCATCCACGAGTCGCGCGTTGCCGACGGCTGGCCGTTGAAGATGTGCGCGACGACGGTCGGCTCGGCCCACATCGCGGCGAGTGCGTCGAAGTCGCCGAGCGGATGACCTTCGAGGATCAGGCGGGGTGTTTCGATGACGGGTGGAGCGGAAACGGGCGGCAGGGCGCTGAAGGTCATCTGGCGTTCCAGGAGGAAGGAGGGCGAAGGCGGCGCACGGCGCCGCGCTCGGGCCTCGTACGATACCGCGGAACCCGCGGCGCGGTTGCAAACCCCCGTCTGCGTCGGGGAATGCGCACGCATTCCCCGATGGCCCTTGTCGCTGCCCATCGACGCCTGCCGGGCCGGCACAGGCCAGCGGCCGTCAGACGACATCGTGGCTGGACCGTGTTGCCGGCGCTCGAGGCCGCGGGGCGATTACCGGCAGCGTGTTGCGAACGTCGTGCGCGGCGGTCGGCTGTTTCGCACGCATCGACATGCCGGCGGCCCGCTTCGCGTGAAGCGGCATCGCGCCCGGGTTTTCCTACTTCCGGCTCTTCAGGAAGCTGCGCCCGTGCGCAGTGATCGACGCACCGGAGCGGCCATTCGCGGCATGGCTGACGAAGCCTGCGCCGACGAGTTCCTGTTCGACCGACCAGCCGAGCGCCGGCGCATCGCGGCCGTAGCGCACATCGGCGAGACGCTCGAGCGCCCACAGCGCGGACGCCGACAGGTTGGGGGTGTTGGACATGGCGTTGTCGTTCATCGCTTCCTCGGAGTGTGATGATTCAGGGTGAACGGCACGAGGCCGTGGGATCGGGCTGACGTGCGGTCAGCCCGCCTGCAGCAGCGGCAGCAGCGCCTGGAGCGCGGCTTCCTCGTCGGGGCCGGTGGCGAGCACCTGCGCGGACGTGCCGCCGTGCATCTGCAGCGCCGCGATGGCCATTGCGTCCTTCGCGTTGCTGCTGAGCCCGTTGGCGATCAACAGGATGTCGCTTTCGAAGCGGTGCGCCGCCGCGACGATCGCGTCGCGGGCCACGCTCGCGCGGCTGCGGTTCCACGCGGGACCGATTTCAACGTAGACGACGGTTGCCACGATGCGGATCAGCCTTGGGGAAAGTCGTCGGAACGGCGCGCAACGGCTGGCCGGCAGCGCCGCGGGCAGGTGCGGGAAGCGGCCTCCCGACAGGGCGCCGGACGTCGCGCGCCCCGCGCCGGTGCATCATTCATCTCGAACATGTCGACATCCTCAGCGAAACCGCCATCAAGTCCTGCGAATGATCGAAAGCTGATGATTATAATACGACATCGGGATCATGTGTATTGCATTATAATGCCGTGTGCGTGAAGCCCGGCCCGCCGCCCTGTCGGCGGGGCTGCGCGACGCGCGGTCCGGGTCACACGCTGGCGTGCCCGGCATTTTTTTGATTGACCCGAACCCCTACCGAATGGATGCTGCAATGAACGCCGCCCCCGCCTGCCCGCAATGCGCGATGGAAAACACCTACCCGGACGGCACGCTGTACGTGTGCGCGGACTGCGGCCATGAATGGTCGGCCGGCGCCGGCGCCGAAGCCGGCGACGAACCGGCTGGCGACGTCGTCAAGGACGCAAACGGCAACGTGCTGTCGGACGGCGACTCGGTCGTGCTGATCAAGGACTTGCGCGTGAAGGGCTCGTCGATCACGCTGAAGATGGGCACCAAGGTGAAGAGCATCCGGCTCGTCGGCGGCGATCACGAAGTCGATTGCAAGACCGACATGGGCGGCTTCATGCTGAAGGCCTGCTACCTGAAGAAGGTCTGACCGCGCACGGTTCGACCGACTTCCCCACTTCCCGGGCCTGCCGAGCATGAGCGAGGATCGAATTTCCTATGACGCATTCCTGCGGTTCCTGGCGGTGCCGTTGAACGACGGCCGTCCGTTCGTGCTCGAGACGAAGCACGCGGTGTCGCTGCACTTCGACCACTTCGGCACGCAGAGCTTCATGTCGCTGAAGGATCCGCTCCGGCTCGAGCTCGGCTATACGCGCGTGATGATGGGTTTCCTGCTGCTGCAGCCGGCGCCCGCGCGCATCTGCATGATCGGGCTCGGAGGCGGATCGCTGGCGAAGTACTGTTATCGGCACCTGCCCGACACGGCGATCGACGCGGTCGAGATCAACCCGGACGTGATCGCGTTGCGCGACATGTTCCGGATTCCGCGGGACGATGCGCGCTTCGCGGTGGTCTGCGCCGACGGCGCGGACTATGTGGAACGGCCGGAGGTCCGGGCGGACGTGATCCTGCACGACGCGTTCGTTGCCGACGGCACGCCCGGCAACTGCACGGGCACCGCCTTTCTCGATGCGTGCCGCGCACGGCTGAGCGAAACGGGCGTGCTCGCGATCAACTTCATGGACGACGATCCGGGGCTGCCGCGGCATCTCGAACAGTTGCGCGCGGTGTTCGACGATTCGTATGCGCTGGTGCCATGCGGCGACGACAACAACTTCATCGCGTTCGCGTGGAAGAACGGCAACCCGTTGCCGTCGCTGCGCATCCTGCTCGAGCGTGCGCTCGGGTTCGCATCGGCCGGCGAGCTCAAGTTGTCGTCCACCGCTCGACGCATGAAGGCCGGGGAAGGGATCGATCCCGCGCGGCTGGTCTGGCGCGCGCGTGAACATGCGCGATGGGAAATCTGCGCGTGACGGCGCCGCGGGTTCGACCGCGGCCGACGTCGACCGTTACTTCATCCGCTTGCCGAGCGCGCTCTTGGTCTTGTACGTGACGCCGTGCCGGTCGAGATACTCGCGGATCAGCTGACGCACGACCTGCGACGGCGTCAGATCCTGCTCCGCGCAGAGCATTTCGAACGCTTCCTTCTTGGCGGGATCGATCAGGACGGTCAGGCGGGCGGTTTTCGTTTCCATCGTGAGGCAGGGCTGGTGGATATGTTAATCAAATTATAATCCATCCGCTTTCGGCGCTGCGCCATTGCGGTGCGTGCGCCGGCTCAATGCCGGCGTTCGAACCACGCGAGCAGATCGTCGATCACGGGCATGGCCGCGAGCAGCACGAGCAGGCCCGCGAGCGGCACGGTCGACACGTAGCCGACATGCTTGAAGCCGATCGCGCCGGCGAGGCCGCCGACGAAGAACGACGCGAGCATCGTCGCGTGAATCCTCAGTTTCGAACGGTTGGCGATCACCGCATGCGCGTCCACGTCGATGGCCGACCGGTTCCAGTAGAACAGCTTGCCAAGCTCGATGCCGAGATCGGTCACGATGCCGGTCACGTGCGTCGTGCGGATTTCCGCGCCCGACAGTTTCGTGATCGTCGCGTTCTGCAGCCCCATGATGAAGCACAGCAGCGTGACGGTGACCGGCACGAAGAACGCCTCCCACAGCGCGAGATGGCTGCCGAGCAGCCCGAACAGGAGCAGCAGCACGGCCTCGACCAGGAGCGGCAGCACGAACTGGCTGTGCAGGCCACGGCGCCGCCCCCAGTTGACGAGGATCGCCGAGCAGCCGGCGCCGACCAGGAACGAGCCCAGCGAGCTGATGCCGGCCAGTGCGAACGGGATCTCGCCGAGCGCAGTCTGGTCGGCGATTGCCGACACGATGCCGCTCATGTGCGACGTGTATTGCCTGACCGCGAGAAAACCGCCGGCGTTGGCCGCGCCCGCGACGAAGGCCAGCGAGAACCCGAGCTGACGGTTCGCGGCCGCGCTGCGGTGTTTTCCTGTCAGGCTTCGAAAGTACTGCGCTGGCATAGGGGCTTCACAGGGGCTTGCAGGGCCTTCACAAGGATTTCGCTCGATCGCGCGGGGCAGGTGGGCATCAGGCGGCGGGCCGCCCGCAAAAGGTGCCGGATGGCTCGGATGATCTGCAAAACATGATAACGACATTATCATACTCTGTTAGCCGTATTTGTCTTTAAGTACAATGTTGGCCGACGTTGCCGGCGCTGGCCTGCCCGGCGTGGCGTCGTCATCCGCGTGGCCGGTCGTCCGGCTGCGTCCGGTTCCATCCGGCCCGTGCGTGCCGTCGCACGGCGCCGTCACATAGCCGTCACTTCGATATCCGCCTCATGACCCCGATCAAGTTCGTTCTTCGCTACACTGCGATCCCTTTCGCGGCCATCGTGGCCGTCGTGGTGTGGGCCGTCGTCCCGTCGTCGAAGGAGATCGACGCGCGGCAATATGCGGCGCTGTCGCGCGGATACGCGAGCTTTCCGCTACCGTTTCGACACGAGATATCGGAAGCGATGGACCAGGGACGGATCAGCGACCGGCGCTACCAGACGCTGGTGCGCGATTCGCTGGGTAATGGCGTGGCGCTGGACTGGCCGGCGTCGGGTGTCGCCGACGTCGCTGCCGAGCGGCAAAGACTGACTGAATTGCTGAAGGCCGATGCGGGCCTGGAGGAGCATCAACGATGAAGATTGCGCTGGTTTCGGTGGCGTTCGCGCTGATTATCGCAAGCCTGATTTTCGCGCTGTATTTCATGAATCACGACCGCGGCAGGAGCAAGCGGATGGCATGGTCGCTTGCGGCGCGCGTCGGGATGTCGATCACGCTGTTCCTGTCGCTTCTGATCGCATACAAACTCGGGTGGATCGAACCGACCGGGCTGCCGATCGGGCGGTGACGCGCGAGCGCGCCGTCCGGAGGGAACGTGTTTCGGTGCGCCCGGGTTTCGCTCTCGAATCGTGGTGTTGTGATAAGAATACTTATCCTGATAACGTCGGCGCGAATGCATATCACGATTGAAATCGCCGTCCGGGATCTTCGTTCGGAGCGGGTCGCGCCGAGGTTTCAGGGCGGGGTCGACGCGGACACCCGCCCATCCCGGCTCAACCGCCCGCCTGCCGAAGCGCCCGCCCCATCTCCGCGATCGGCATCGCGACGATCGAATTCAGCAACCGCGTCTCCCCGGCGTCCGGCCGCGCGATCTGGCCTCCCCTTGATTTCGGTGCAGTTTGCCGGGGTAGGCGATCCAGGCATGACAAGGCGTAGCGCTCAGCCACTGAAATAATAATCAATCGAATCAGCCACTTCCTGACTGTTTTTCCATCGTTCCTCAACACCTCGTCGCCGGCCTCCCATCGGCGGCAACCAAGTGCACGTTGGAAGAATCGGCAAGCATTTCGACGCCTCGTCGGGGGTCGATCAGGAACTGGCTGGGGATGTGTTGGGAATTATCGCCCTAGGTGCGATCGATTCTCCTCTGGTCTCGCGAAGCATTGCCTCATACAGGTTGTACCCAGGATAATGTTGACTCTCGTTTTGACCGAAAGGCTGGATGACAAACTCCCTTACCCTGCAGGGTGACGAAGACTATCGTCGATGGCTTACTGAGCTCAAGCAGCGGGTTGAGCTTGCCCGAGCACGTGCTGCTGCAAGCGTTAATCGCGAGCTGGTGACCCTGTACTGGCAGATCGGCAGCGACATTCTCGAACGGCAGCAACGACAAGGGTGGGGCGCGAAAGTTATCGATCGGCTAGCACAGGACTTGCGGGCTGCCTTTCCCGATATGCGTGGATTCTCTCCGCGCAATCTGAAATACATGCGGGCTCTGGCACAAGCATGGCCATCGCCGGAATTTGTGCAGCAGCCTGCTGCACAATTACCCTGGTTTCATCTATGTACCTTGCTCGACAAAGCCAAGGATGCGGCGGTCCGCGACTGGT
>Ga0154006_1000197_pt1 | contig 20103 bp, 17 predicted proteins | sample TSFL090MetaG_FD_104747 | JGI IMG/M metagenome (GOLD analysis project Ga0154006, IMG submission 104747) | Attine ant fungus gardens microbial communities from Florida, USA - TSFL090 MetaG | ecosystem: Host-associated > Fungi > Mycelium > Unclassified | place: USA: Florida, Wakulla State Forest...
AGTCGCAGTCGCAGTCGCAGTCGCAGTCGCAGTCGCAGTCGCAGTCGCAGTCGCAGTCGCAGTCGCAGTCGCAGTCGCAGTCGCACCAGCACCAGCACCAGCACCAGCACCAGCACCATATTCGAACGCAGATCGCCGTCTTAGAGAAAGAGGCATCAAGATCGAATATCAAATTCGAATGTTCCCGCCGACGCGTAATAGTGACCCGCCATCCACCATATCGACTTGTCACGTGACAACCGCTGAATGCGACTTCACTTAGGCCGTGAAGTCGCCATCAAATTGCGCAAGCACTTCCAAATCGATCACGAAGCCACGTGCAGAATCAGAGCTGCAAGCTCATGACGCGAAAGCAGTCAGAACCGATCAGAACCTTCCACTCGAATGAAATTGCCATCATTTTTATTTCTCATTCGATTTAGGCGACAAATAATTTACTAGCCGTTTGGCCTGCTTGTCACGTGACAACAACATCCCCTCTAACTGCATCTTTTCATCGAACATTTTTTCTGGACTTTTCAACAACAACTGCATATATTACGCAAAACTCCTTGGAGGAATTTAATGGCTTTCAAGATCGCCGTCAGCAATCAAAAAGGTGGTACGGGAAAGACGACCATCTCCGTCAATATCGCGGCGGCCTTCGAGGCAGGCGGCAACAAGGTCGCCTTGATCGACGCCGACCCTCAAGGCACTTCGGTCAGATGGGTCACGAGTGGAGAAAACACGCTCCCGATGACGGTCCTGTCACTCGCCCCTGCGGGCCGCGGTATCGGCGGCGAGATCAGGAAGCAGGATGCGAATTTCGATGTGATCGTCGTCGACTGTCCTGGCAACCTCGAAGACCCTCGCATCGCGTCCGTGCTTGAAGTCGCCGATTTCTGCCTCGTGCCGTTGTCGCCGTCGCCAGCCGACCTGTACAGCACGGTTGCGATGATTCGCATGATCGAGTCAATGCGTGCCGTTCGTAACCCGAATCTTTCTTCCGCGCTGATGCTGAATAGCGTCAATGGAAAAACTAAAATGCGTGAAGAAATTTTAAAAATTCTAAGGGCAGAAGAAATAGGGGAGCATCTGCTCGACAGCCAGATCGCGCAGCGCGAGGTCTATCGGCAGACGTTTGCCCTCGGCACCACGATCCATCATCACAATCGATACCTGAAGGGGCTGAAGGAGGCCCGCGCGGAAATCGAGAGACTGGTCACCGAAATGGCCCAATACATCGCGTCGACGCGCGCAACCGGAGCCGCTCATGGCTAAGGACACATCGAAAGAGAAGAAGCCGACCGGCAACCTGCATCTTGCGGCCGGCCTGCTGCGCGGGCTCGCGCAGGAAAACGCGGCGCTCGAAACGCGCCTGCCGGAGCCGACACCGGCATCGAATCCTGCCGTCGAAGCCGCAGCCCCCACCGCCCCGATCCCGGCCACGCCGACGGACGCGCTCGATCTCGGCGCGCCGCAGAAGGTCGCGGTCAAGGACTGCATCCCGAACCCGTTCAACCCGCGCGTGTTTTATTCGGAGTCGAGCCTGCACGAGCTCGCGCTGACGCTGAAGCGGGAAGGGCAGATCGAGCCGATCAAGGTCACGCGGCTCCCGGATTTCCCCGGCAAGCTCGTCGTCATCGACGGGCAACGCCGCTTGCGCGCGACGAGCATCAACGGCGACGAGACGATCACCGCGACGTTCCGCACGGACCATACGCCCGAGCAGCTCTATACGATCGCATATCGCGCCAACCACGACCACGAACGCCAGACGATCTTCGACGATGCCGTCGCGTGGAAACGTCTTCTCGACGAAAAGGTCTTCCCCGACCAGAACACGCTTGCGGAGAAGATCGGCAAGGACAAGGCATCGATCAGCAAGACGCTGTCGCTCAACGCGCTGCCGAACACGCTGCTCGAACGAATGGCCAGCGCGAACGACGTGGTCGGCCTGCAGGCGGCCTATTTCCTGAAGCTGATTTTCGAGCGCCTGGGTGAACCGGCCGCCGATCGTCTGCTCACGGCCGTCATCGACCGGAAAAAGTCGGTGCGCGACCTCGAGAATTTCCTGCGAGCGCAGAGCGACGGCAACAAGAAGACGGGACGCACGCGCTACAGCGTTCGCCACGATTTCGCGCTCGAATCGCGCGCGGTGGGTCAGTTGAAGACCTATCCGGACGGGCGTCTGGATCTGCAACTGAAGGGGGTGGACGCCTCTCATCAGGAAGCGCTCGCCGATCAACTCAAGACGGTGATCGACGCCTACGTCGCGGAGCTGGCGACAGCCGCGCAAAAGTAAGCGCCAAAAGCAAAGGCCTCGCACCGGATTACGCCGTGCAGCCGGATCAAGTCCGGTGCACGACGCATGTCAGGCTGCGAGGCCTTGATCAGTCAGTTCGTCGCGAGGCTGCTTTTCAGCAGGAATTCCAGCAAGTCGTCCGAGGTCGGTTCGCCCCAGGTATCGAGTGCCAGCCATCGGAAGAAACTGGTTTGCGCCAGCTTGCTCGCCTTCTTCTTCGGCGACAGCGTGAGATCCTTCGAACCGGCCACCGTCTCGTTGTAGCGCTCGATCAGCTTGGTCTGGTCGTCGATCTCCAGCTCGCGGAAATAGGCACCGGCTTCATCGACCTTCGCCGCCAGGTATTTGTCGCGGATCTGTTCCTGCTTGCTCTGCGCGGATTCCTTCGCCGGCGCGGTGGTTTCGGTCCCTTGCCCGTCGGCCAGCGTATAGCCGTGCGTCAGCGCCTTGCGGAAATACGCGGCCACGTTGTCGACCGGCGCGGCGTTCTTCTTCGTAGTCCGATTGAGCGTATAGGCGATTGCCGCCTTGATACGCTGCACGCCGTACTGCGTGATCAACCGGCGCGCTTCCGAACGCGGGATGCCGAACTTGGCGACCTCGTCGACCAGCGCTTCATTCTTGACGTCACCTTCCTCGACCGTATCGGCGCTCTGCTTGCGCGTCACCTTGAACTGAACGGCTTCCACGCTGCGCCCGGACTTGTGTTCGATCAGTTCGAGCGTATGGTCGGAAACTTCGTTCACCTCCTGAATGCACGGCACCAGGACCTTGCTCTTGAAGAGCTTGTACTCCTTGTACGACTGCGATGCCTTGTCCTGACCGAGAATGAGATCGCGGAATTTCGGCAGCGGAATCTTCGCCGTAATGCCGATCCCCTCGTAGCGCACCGTGTTTTCCCACAGGGCCAGCGAGTGCGAGCGCCGAAACTCGCGCGCGATCCGCATATCGATGAGCGCGTAAATCTCCGGATTGAGCAGTTCGCTGCGAATCTGGTCGGAGAAACTGTACTTCAGCACCGATTGCTCGAGCTCGGCGCCGGCGAGCAGGCCCGACGCCTTCCACACCGTCGAGCGGTCCGCGGCCAGGTAGTCCCAGTTGACGACGGTACTGATCAGCGAGTTGACCGTGTCCTTCACGTACTTCGTGTTGTTGCTGTTCAGTCCGCTCTCGTGCGAGAGCGCCGCGATCGAGATCGAGAAGCTCGTCCGGCCGGGCTCGAACGCCTCCTGACGAAGGGCGTTCTTGATCAGCGAGCTGAACATCTTGCGCTGCTGCAGACCGATCTTTCCGGACTTCGGAGCGATATGAATTGCCTGGACCGCCTTGCGCAGCAGATCGGGGGGCTCGGGCGTCTGAAATAGCGAAACCTGCTTGTCGGAGCCTTTGATTGCGGGCTTGCGCGGCATCGTGTTGTCCGGAGAAGGTGACCTTGGTGATGGCGGACTTTATACCTTTTCACGCCGCCAAGCAACGTCTCTTTCTCCAGCATCACTTTCACTATCTACGCTAACTTATTGCCAAGAAAGGAAAACTCCATGTTTTCTGATTTGTGCGGAGCCCCATATCCATATACCTTTCAGTCAAAATCAGCTCCCAGAACCTGCTACCTGTGTCGTCTTCCATCGGGATCCGGCACGGGACTTGCCCTACTGAAGGTACCCATTCATGGGAAGCAATCCACCGAAACAGGATTCATGAACCCGATTCGTGGTGCCGTGCAACATGGTCGGTTTTATTCCCCATAACGCGCTACCTTTAATGCGTCCCATGGAAGGGTACCTGTCGAGATCGGGCAACTTCGCATTTTGTCGCGACACCCACCCGGACGCTCAAAATGTCCCCCATGGATGGCTACCTGGAGATTCCCCCACAAGTGGTAACCTGTGCGCCGTCCCGATCCTGTTTATGGGAGCCCGCATCTCGACAGTCGATCGAAAACGAGATCACAGTGTCTGTGCAGGCCCCCATAACCGGCTACCTGATATCCATCCCATAACCGGCAACCACACATAAATTGCCGTGCTGCGGGCCACGGACGAACCGCCTGGAACGCCCCCATAAATGGCTACCAACGTATTCCCCCATAGAGGGCTACCTGAAGCATTTTTGGGCGGAAATCCCATAACAGACTACGCGTACCCCATATCCACAACCCCTATTTCCCACAACGCGGTACCCGATTCCCCAAATCCACAGACCTGAAGCCCCATACTCTTCCGCCTGTGCTCCCATAAATGGGTACCGAACACCCTTCAAACCCTTGCCAGACAAGGCTGTGAGCCGTCTAAAAGTAGTTAAAGAAGTAAACGTTGTTTACCAAAGATGTAAACACACGTGTGCCTGTGCAGAAAAACAACCCCCATAAACCGCTACCAAAACGTACCGCCCGTGCCCGACTCACACAGTAATTCCTGCCCACAGCCTGTGAAACCCCCCGGGATATCCCCTTGTTCTGCAAACCCCCCAGGCCTGACAAGGCTTCCCACCGAGGTGAGTACACACTCACAAACGACCAAACGTAGAAACTTATGGGAAGAAATCCGTGTTTTCAGGACATAGGTTCCCACTTATGGGACCCGAAAACGTCCACAGCGGCCTCGGTTCTGCGCGGGATTACCCGTAGGCGCTAGTCACCGAGGCCGGTACGGGAATATCGTCGCATTCCCTCCCGGCAGTAAGAAATCGCCAAAATTCAGCCACAAGCGGATTGTTTGGCATCCGTGCTGCCGCTTCCATGGATAAGTCTTCGGCGATCGCATGTTGGTCCATTCGGCACTTCCCGGTCTATAAACAGCGCGCGGACGAAATTGCCTGATGAAAGATTCGCTCGGGTGAGCGCGCAGTTTTCTACCTTTGGGCACGTACCGAAATCGGTGTGTGCCGGGATTGGCAGGACGCGAGTTGAATTCCTGTGCAGGGGCCCGACGGCGGCCGAGGGCAACTCGGTCACGACAATCGAACCATGGTCCGGAACGTGAGGCTCGCACCGTGAATCGCGCTCACCCTCATCGAATCCGCAGCCGGATCCCGAATATCCTCACCTGCGGCAAATTACCGAGTCCTGTAAAAGCTCACCACTGAAGCGGCTTTGCGGATTGGCGACTCGCGCACGCGATCCCCCGCAGTGGATGCCGTCACAGGATGAAAACGCTGTGACGCATGTGCGTCGCCGGACATGCGCGCATCCATGCCGCACCGGTTCAAGACTCAGGACTGTATCGACACAACGGCGAACCTCGTGCGCCTGATGCCTGTGCGCAATCGTGAACGAATGCCGAGCGGAACGTTCACCGTGTCCGACGATGTCGTCTCTGGACACAAACGTGATATCCCGCAAGCGGCGCTGAAAAAGCGCTGAAAGGTAACCAGGCACGCAGTGATCGGGTACCCGATCGTTCGCGCTGCATCGTGTCGGCGTCCGGCAATCAGGCCGCGCTCGACACAGAATGAATCGTGGTCGTTTATGGGACGAACCGGCGTTCACGCAGCGGCACGGCACAACATCGCACACAGGTCCGCGATTGCGTTGATGACCGCGCCCATGAAGCGCCGATCACGTGGTGCGAGCGGCAAATTCCACGGGTGAAACAACCTGCATCGTCCAGATGCGCGACGCGCCGAAACGGATCTCATCCTCAACGGCAACCGGCATTGCATTGACGTGACAAACCGGTCCGTCAAACGGTTGCCGCGATCGTGCACGCCGCGTCGTTACCAAAGTGCATGTATCGGCACGGTCGCGGCGAAGCGAGGGCCGGCCCCTGGCGCCGGGTATGCGTTGCAATTCGGGGTATCCCATACGTGTATCCCCAAGAATGTATGCGCGATGGCTCCACATTATTCACAACGCGGTTATGATGCAAAGGCCCTGTTCGCGACACGAAGACCGACCAGGGGCAGGGGCGGTATCTCTACGTACGTTCACTCCGTGACCCATCAGAAAAGAGAGTTCAGCGATGCGAATCCAGTTCAGAAAACTCACGCTGGCTGCTACGGCAGCCGCTTTCCTCTTCGGCTCGGCAGCTCCGGTGTTCGCGCAGACTGACGCCAGCGCACCGGCTGCACAGGCTGCACCAGATGCGAAGGCTGCAAAGCGTGAAGCACACAAGGCAGCACGAGCAAAACGCAAGGCCGAACGCAAGGCAGCGCGCGCGAAGAACAACGCCGAACTGAAGAAACTCGAAGACGCTGGCTACAAGCCGGCGGCCAACGATCCGAACTATCCGCAGAACCTGCAGAACGCTCAGAAGAAGGCGGCCGCTGCTGGCGCAAGCCAATAAGTGTCCACCGTGCGATAAACCCCGGCACCGAGCCGGGGTTTATCGTTTGTGCCGCGGAAATGCAATGCGTATCCGCGATATCACGCGGTACCACATTCGCCAAAATTGATCAGGTATCCTTCGTTATAAGGTGAACTGTAACCCACCCTTGAAGCAGCTTTGCGATCTGTTCAAAAATTTGATCGTCATGGATTCGCATGCGCTGCGGATCATGAACGATCATCCTTTGTATTCCTGAATGATTGTCTGTAGCGGATGACGATGAAAGTCGCCACGCCTTGAGCCGTTTTGCGCTCAACAGACCAGATCGGTGTCGAGCATTCCCGATCTAAAAGGAATCCTGCGGAATCAGCCGAATCGCCGGATGAATCATGCGACGATAAACGGTCGGATGCGGACGCGCCGAGTCGGCCAACAGCACCCGCAAACCGAGCCAACGTACAGCCAACGTACCAACGGCCGCCAACATGATCAGCGCCGTGCGTTCGCCGCTGCCGCGCTCCCCGTCGCCTTCAGCCAGTCCTTGAATGCCCGCACGGCTTCGTCGTCCGCGCGCGCGGCCGCCACGTAAGTGAAATAGCGCCACGGCGGCAGTGCCGGTTCGCTGAACGGTTGCACCAGCCGGCCTTCGGCAATGTCGTCCGCGACGAGCGCGATCGGCCCCATCGCGACGCCGAGTCCATCGAGCGCGCCTTGCAGCGTCAGGTAGAAATGCTCGAGCGTGAGCGAGTGCCGCGGCACCAGATTCGCGTGCCCGGCCGCCGCGAGCCATTCGGGCCACATGCCGGGATAGGTCGCCGCATGCAGCAGCGTGAAGCCGGCGAGGTCGGCGGGCGTGAGCAACGGCCGGCCCTCGAGCAGCTTCGGCGCGCACACGGGCAGCCGGACTTCGGACAGGAATTCCTCGGCGACGTAACCGTCGATTGCCTGCGGGCCGCCTCGGACGATCAGGTCGACCTTGTCGCGCAACTTCTCGATCGGCTCGTTCGACGTCGACAGCCGCACCTCGATGGCCGGATGCGCGACCTGGAACGACGACAGCTTCGGCACGAGCCAGCGCAGCGAAAACGTCGCGGGCGCACTGACGCGCAGTACGCGTTGCTGCCCCTGGCCGAAATGTTGCGCGGTGGCGAGCGCGATCCGGTCGAACGAGGCGCCGACCTCGGCGAGGTACGCGCGGCCGGCGTCGGTCAGTTCGACCCGCCGGTTGTGTCGTTCGAACAGCGGTCGGCCAAGCCATGCCTCCAGTTGCTGGACATGCCGGCTGATCGCGCCATGGGTTACGCACAGTTCGTCGGCGGCAAGCGTGAAACCGCCGAGCCGGGCCGCGGCTTCGAACGCACGCAGCGAATTCAACGGAGGGAGTCGTCGGGCCATTCATCGTTTCGCGTGAGATTTATTCACGTGAATACTCAGATTTAATCGGTTGATCGGGCAATCGTGCTCCGCCAATATGGCACACAAACGGCCGAAGCGGCCGGAAGATGTGTCTGAATTTCTCACACGGAGTATCGAGCATGCCGAACGTGGTGGTGGTGGGCGCCCAATGGGGCGACGAAGGCAAGGGGCGCGTCGTGGACTGGCTGGCGGCGCAGGCCGATCTCGTCGCACGCTACAACGGCGGCCACAATGCCGGCCATACGCTGGTCGTCGGCGGGAAGACGTACAAGCTCGCGCTGCTGCCGAGCGGTATCGTGCGCGGCAAGCGCGGCGTGATCGGCAACGGCGTGGCGCTCGATCCGGAGGCGCTGCTCGCCGAGATCGGGCGGATGGCCGAGCTCGGGCTGTCGGTGACGCCGGACAATCTGTCGATCGCGGAGAACGCCACGCTGGTCCTGCCGATTCACCGTGCGATCGACCAGGCCCAGGAGCGTCTGCGTCGCGAACCCATCGGCACCACGTTGCGCGGCATCGGGCCGGCCTACGAGGACAAGGTCGGCCGCCGCGGGCTGCGGGTCGCCGATCTGGCGGAACCGGGCCGGCTTGCCGACAAGCTCGACGTGCTGGTCGATCACCATAACGCGTGGTTTCGCGGCCTGGGGCTCGAGCCATGCTCGCGCGACGCGATGCTCGCAACGCTGACCGACATCGCGCCGAAGATCCTGCCGTTCGTGCGTCCCGTGTGGGCCGATCTCAACGACGCGACCGACCGCGGCGAGCGCATCCTGTTCGAGGGTTCGCAGGCCGTGATGCTCGACATCGACTGGGGCACGTATCCGTTCGTGACGTCGTCGGGTACCGTCGCGTCGGCCGCGGCGGCCGGCACGGGGCTCGGTGCGTCGAAGCTCGGTCACGTACTGGGCGTGACCAAGGCGTACGCGACGCGTGTCGGCGGCGGCCCGTTCCTGACCGAGCTGACCGACGCGACCGGCGAAACGCTGCGCGCGCGCGGGCAGGAGTTCGGCGTCAACACGGGCCGGCCGCGCCGCTGCGGATGGCTCGATGCCGCGCAGTTGCGGCAGGCCGTACGGATTTCGGGTATCGATTCGCTCGCGCTCACCAAGCTCGACGTGCTCGACGGCTTCGAGTCGATCGAGCTGTGCGTCGGCTACGAACTCGACGGCGCGCGCGTCGACCATCTGCCCGCGAGCCTCGATGCGCAGTCGCGCGCGATGCCTGTCTACGAACGATTCGCCGGGTGGGAGGGCACGGTGAAGGGCGTGCGCGAGCGGGCGGCGCTGCCGCGTGCCGCACAGGATTTCATCGCGCGCGTCGAGGCCATCGCGGGCGCGCCCGTGTCGATGATCACGACGGGCGCCGAGCGCGACGACACGATCGTGCTGAGCAACCCGTTCGACCCGGCCTGAGCGCGACGCGGCACGTGCAATGCGTGCCCGGCGGGCCGCGGCGACGCGGCCTGCATCGATCCGGTGCCGGTCGTTCGTCGACACGGGTTGTCGCGTGAACGACGGCCCGCCGCCGCCGCGCACGGCAAACTGGACACGTCCGCACCGCTGCGGTACTGTTCCGCACAATTCGCGCCAGACCGGACCGTGCCGGGGCGGGCGCCGCTGCGAAGCGATTTCAATCCCGGGGACATGTCGATGGACACGTTACAGATGATGCGCATTTTCGTCCGGGTGGCGGAGGAGGGCAGCTTCACGAGCGCGGCCCAGCGCCTGGACATCACCACCGCCTACGCATCGCGTTCGGTTGCGCAACTCGAAACGCATCTGCGCACGCGTCTGCTCAACCGGAGCACGCGCCGCATCGCATTGACCGATGCCGGACAGCGCTATCTCGACCGGTGCCAGCGCATCCTCGGCTATATCGACGAAGCGGAGGCCGAGGCGGCGGACGCGCAGGCGAAGCCGTCCGGGCGCCTGCATGTCCACGCGACCACGAGCTTCGGCCAGGCGTACGTCGTGCCCGCGGTCGTGCGCTACCGGCAGCGCCATCCGTCGGTGGCGGTCGAGCTCACGCTGTCGCAGCACGTGCCGGACATCATCGACGAAGGCTACGACGTGTCGCTGCAACTGAGCGCGACGGAGCTACCCGATTCGGGGCTGGTGTCGCAGCGGCTCGGCGATGTGCACAGCGTGCTGTGCGCGTCACCCGCGTATCTGAAGGAGCGTGGCACGCCGCGCACCGTGCGCGATCTCGAATCACATGCGTGCCTGCAGATGGTCACGCCGATCTTTCCGCGCGATCGCTGGCATCTCGACGGCCCCGATGGCCGCGAGACGTTCAACCTGCCGCTGTCGGATTTCCAGGTCAACATCGCCGACGCGCTTGGCGCCGCGCTGCGCGCCGGCCTCGGGATCGGCTCATTGCCGATGTCGAGCGCGGTGCCCGCACTGGCGAGTGGCGCGCTGGTTCGCGTGTTGCCCGAGTACCGGTTGCAGAAGCTGACGGTCTACACAATGTACGCATCGCGCCAGTACCTCGATGCGAAGATCCGGACATTCGTCGATTTCCTGCGGGAATGCGTGCCTGAAATGCTGTCCGCCGACGAGGCGGCGCTGCGCGGTTCCTGCGAGTCCTGAACGAAGGTGGACGGCGTGTGCCGGGTCGAGTGACGCGGCACCGGTGACGTAGTCGACGAATCGACGTTCGGCCGTGCCGGATACTTCGCATACCGAAATTGATGGCGCGGATGGCGGCATGCGACGTTTCCGATCGGCTGCATCGCTCGATGCACGCCTTTATGCAAACCGCTGCTTTCGATATCGAGCATCGTTGGTTCGGCGCGAAGCGACGAACTCATAGAATCGATTCGACTCGCGCTTGCGCATCCATGCGACAGCTTTCTTGTCGTGAACCGGACGCGCGCGACCCGCTTCTCCGCTTTCTTCCCATCGAACACAGGACATCATGGCAGACCGACTATCCAGATCCCGCCGCCAGCTCATCCAGGCCGGTCTGGCGATCGCGGCAGGCGTTGCCGCCCAGCCGCGCTTCGCGCTTGCCGATGCTGCCGGCCCGCGCACGTTGCGCATCGGCTATCAGAAGGGACCGTTCAGCCTGCTGAAGGCGCGCGGCACGCTGCAGGGCAAGCTCGCGGCGCTCGGCGTGAACGTTACATGGACCGAGTTCCCGTCGGGGCCGCCGCAGCTCGAAGCACTCAACGCGGGATCGATCGACTTCGGCGATGTCGGCGAGGCACCGCCGATCTTCGCGCTCGCGGCCGGCGCGCCGCTCGTCTATTACGCGCAGACGCCGGCGGGACCTGCGGCCGAGGCCGTGGTCGTCGCGAAGGATTCGCCGGTCAGGACCTTCGCGGATCTGCGCGGCAAGCGCATCGCGCTGGTGAAGGGATCGAACACGCACTTCCTGCTGGTGCGCTTGCTGCAGGCGGCGAAGCTCGACTACGCGGACGTCAAGCCGATCTGGCTCGCGCCGTCCGATGCGCGCGCCGCGTTCGAGAACCGCTCGGTCGACGCGTGGATCATCTGGGATCCGTATCTTGCGGTCGTCCAGCAGACCTTGGGCGCACGCATCGTCGCGGATGGCACCGGGCTCGTCGAGAACCACAGTTACTATTTCGCGTCGCGTACCTACGCGCAGCGCAACGCCGATGTGCTGGGCGTGGCCGTGTCCGAGTTGACGGCGATCCAGCGATGGCTCGATGCGAATCGCGCGCAGGGTGCGGCCGAGTTCTCGACGCTGTGGGGCATTCCCGAATCGGCCGTGGCGCTCGCATTCCGTCGTGCGCGCTTCGGTGTCGAGCCCGTGACGCGCGAGACGCTCGCGTACCAGCAGCGCATCGCGGACGTGTTCTATCAGGCGGGCATCCTGCCGAAACGCGTCGACGTCAGCCAGGCAGCGCCGCCGACGCTCGCGTAACGCATTCATCTCCGCAAACGACAACGCCACGGATGCAAGTCCGTGGCGTTTTGCTTGACGTGCATCGCTGCACGGCAGCGGTGCGGGCCCGCTGCGGTATTGTTGCTGCTACTTGTTCCAGAGCGTGCGCCCGAGGAACGTGAGCGTGCGATCCCACGCGAGCTGCGACCACACCGGATCGAACTGCGTGCCGCCGATACGGCCGGGGCCGACGGCCGTTTCGTTCGCGAACGCGTGATGCGCGAGATAGCGGTGGAATTCGATGTCGACCTTCGCATCGGTCAGCTTCTTCTCCAGCGCATCGACCTGGTCGATCGCGAAGAACGCATCCTGCGTACCCCAGTGCCCCATCAGCGGCACCTTGAGCTTCGACGGATCGAGGTAGTCGAGCGGCGGGAAGCCGTACCACGTGACGCCGGCGTCCGCTTCGGCGAACTGCAGCGACAGCAGCGTGAGTGCGCCGCCCATGCAGAAGCCGGTGACCGCCACGCGCGATGCGCGCGTCTTCAGGTATTGGACTGCGCCCGGAATGTCCTGCGATGCGGCGTCGCCGAAATCGAGGCCGGTCATCAGATGGTGCGCTTCTTCCTCCTCGACCGTCGACTTGCCGCGATACAGGTCGGGCACGAGCGCGAAGTAGCCGCAGCGCGCGAGGCGATCGGCGACGCCGCGGATCTGGTCATTCAGGCCCCACCACTCCTGGATGACGACCACCGCGGGTGCGCCTTCCGTCTTTTCCGGCGTCGCGAGGTAGCCCTGCAGTTCCTGGCCGTCCGGGCGGCGAAACGCGATCATGGAACCGGATGTTTGAGACATGAAACCGCTCCTTTTCGAAAAATGCGATGCGTGCGGCATCGGGTCGGCCAGCGAGTGCGGTATGCCCGGTGACTCGAGGTTTCGCTCGCGTTCGCTTCGGCCGGCGCCGACCACGCGGCCATTCTATGCGCAAACGCCGGCGATCAGCGTGAACCGGGCCGTGCGACGCCCGATCCGCGCGTTCTCGCATCGATCCTGCTTCGCGCAGCGCGCATGTCAGGCGCCGAAAATGCAACACCCCGCCCCGATGAACGGGAGCGGGGTGTGTCGTCGGCAGCGGACGTATCGAGGTACGCCGCGTGCGGCCGGTCTTACTGACCGAAATAGATCGAGTCGCGAGCGTCTTGCTTGACCGCGATCGCGCGGCCGGCACGCACGCCGGCGGCCGCTTGAGCACCGTAACCGGTTTCGTCACCGTTCGTCACGCGTGCCTGCGCGGTCTGCAGCGCGTTCGGGTAGTGGGCGTCCGCGAGTTCCGGCTTGTAGCCAGCCTGCTCGAGCTGGACGAGTTCCGCGCGGACCTGGGCGCGCGTCAGTTCGCCCGACGCGTTCGATTGGGCGAATGCGCCAACGGATGCGGTAAGGGCGGTGGCAGCGGCGATTGCGTAGATGAACGACTTCATGGTGACCTCCGGTTTTTCGTAGATTTCGCGCTTTGCTTGTTGCGTTGAGCGGTTGATTACATCGTAGCGATAGCGATACCGGTCGGAAATACGCGTTCCAGCGAATAATTATTGCAACTGGGTAAACGATTCGGCGGGAAAGCGGGTTTTGTCTGATGATTGATGGCGTACCCGACGGTAGTGGGGATTCCGGTGAGCAGCTTGCCGTCGCGTTCAAGGTCTGTCGGCGGCGATTCGCAAGAGAAGTTGTTACGTGACAAGCGTGTGACGCCGAGCCGTAACGCGGCGCCATCGAAATGCCGACGACCAAACCTGCCCCAGTGCGGCAAAACGCCTATAATGATTGGGCAAATTGCCGGAGAAGAGTCATGAGCACGATCGCGTTCCACCCTTCGGGCGTCGCACACCCGCGCCAGGCCGAATTCACGATACTCGAGCAGTTGCTCGCGATTCGCGTGCGCTCGGGCGCCGATCTTGCCGAACTGGCGAGCGCGCGCGTCGACGTTGCGGTAATCGACCGGCTGTCGGAACGCGGTCTGAAGTCCGACGAACTCGCCTTCATCATCCCGCGGCGCACGCTGAGCCATCGCCGCCAGGCGCACGAGCGGCTGTCGCCGGAGGAGTCCGACAAGGCGATCCGGCTCGCGCGCATCGTCGCGCAGGCGACGGCCACCTTCGGCGACCAGGACAAGGCGATGGCGTGGCTGCGCAACGGGCTCCAGCGCTTCGGCGGCCGCACGTCGCTCGACATGTCGAGCACCGAGCACGGCGCGCGACTCGTCGAGGAGGTCCTCACGCAGATCGACGAGGGGTACTTCGCTTGACGACGCTGTGGCGGATCAGCAATTACGCGGATCTGAAAGGCATCGGCGGATTGCGGGCCGGCGGTCGCTGGCATTTTGCCGGGCAGCCCGTCGTCTACCTCGCCGAGCATCCGGCGCTCGCGCTGCTCGAGACGCTCGTTCACTTCGAACTCGCCACCGTCGCGCAATTGCCGAACGGATACCAGCTGCTTCGCGTCGAGGTGCCCGAGTCGGTGGACGTTGCCGAGATCGCGGAAGGCGATGCGCCGGCCGACTGGCGAGACAACGTCGACTGGACCCGCAGCGCCGGCACCGAGTGGCTGCACACGCAGCCGAGCGCCGTGTTGCGCGTACCGAGCGTCGTCGTGCCGCACGCGCATAACTTCCTGTTGAATCCGCTGCATCCGGCCGCGTCGGCAATTCGCATTGCCGAAGTCATGCAGTCGCCCTACGACAGCCGGATTCTGCGGCTGATCCAGTCGAACCAGAGCGAATAGGGTCTGTTGCGCATCGTCGCATGCGCAAGGCCGGCCAGCGTTCGCGCGCAGGTTCAGTGACGTTGCACACACAACGTCCGGTCGCGTCGCCCGATTCTCCGGGTGCACAAAAAAATCCGTTCGTGGGACTATCGATTGCGATCGCATGCTGGCCAGCCGCGACGCGCAGCTGTTCGACGCGCGCTGGATGTCGGCATTCGACGAAGTTGACGGCGATCCGGGGGTGGCGCTCGACAAGCCGGCCGTCGACGCGCTCAGGGAAAAGGCGTTCAGGCTCGCGTTCCGCGCATCGGGCAATGCCGGTATCGCGGCGTGCGTGTCCGGCGACATCGAGCTGATCGCAAGCAGCCGGCTGTCGGGCCGCACCGACGGCTGGCCGACACACGTCCTTTGGGATGCCTGCAGGAACGGTCGCTTTCCCTGCTGATCCAGGCGTTGCACCGGGCGCGCGATGCCTGCCCGTCGGGCGACGCCAATCACGAGTCGATCTCGATGATTGTCAAACAGTGTGAGTCAATCGTCAGCATTTGCAACCGAAGTAACAGTCCCCGCAATTCGCTGATTTTGGACGTTGGCGCCGCTACATTGGCTCCACCTGCCGCACGTCGCGGTAAGGCATGCGACAAGCCGCACGAAGGCGGCCCGCAGCAACAACGTCTTTGGGGAGAATGAACATGAACAAGATTCGCACGATTCTGCTGGGCGCCGCGCTGACGGCAATGGCATCGGCCGCTTTCGCACAAACGGCCCAGACGGGCGCGGAAGGTTCCGCCGGCGTCGGCGCACAAGTCCAGACGCCGCTGCTCGGCGGCGGCGTGGGTTTGCAGGCAGGTGCAGGCGCGAATGCCGCGGGCTCGGGCTCGGGCGCAGGCAACCTCGTCGGCGGCGCGCTGCACGGCGTCGGCACGACGGTTGGCGGTGTCGGCTCGGCGGCTGGCAATGCGGTCGGCGGCGCGACGCAAGCGGTCGGCTCGGCTGCCGGTTCGGCCAAGGATGCCGCAGCATCGGCTGCGCATACGACGAAGGCACACGTGAAGCACGTCGCATCGTCGGCAAAGAGCCATGCGCAAGGCGCGGTGTCGACGGCGGGTGACGTCGCAGGCGGCGCGAAGGCGAAGGCCGGCGAAGCGCTCGAGGGCGCGGCGAACTCGGTGCAGGGCGGCGCATCGGTCGGCGTGAAGGGTTCGGCGTCGGCACAAGGCGGCGCGCTGTAAGCGAAACGCTTCCAGCGAAAGCCCGGCCCGCTTCGATGCGGGCCGGGCTTTTTTTGCTGTGTGCACGAAAAAGCCACGCAGGCACGCGTGCATATCTACCCGGTGTGGCGAGTACCTTGTTCCGTCGGGAACTCGACGTCGATCACGCCGCTTCGCCAGGCGGATTCCTCGACATGCTCGAACCCGTTCGATCCGAAACGGTCGATCGTGCCGTTGACGATCCGGATCCGGCCGCGCCATGCGGCCAGGCGGTAGCGATCTCGGATGCGCGACAGGCGGTTCGCGCACCGTCTGCCCATTGCCTGCCCGCCATGCTTAAATAGCGGGGCTCTCGATTGCCGGGCCGTTATCGTGGCCGCGCAGGCCGATGCACGCGATCATGTCCGATCGGCATCGTGACGACAGACGGCACCAACGTACCGCTGCGGCCTGCGCGAGCTGGCCGCCGCCGGCATCGGACGGTCGTGCCGTGCGAGCGGCGGCGCGACGTATCGCGTGTACCGTGTTTCGAATCGCCGGTTTGCCGAGTCCGCGTCGTGACGTGGGCGTGGGCGGCGTCAGGCCGCGAGAATGCGTGTCGCCCGCTTTCAGGTACCATCCCGACCCGCCGGCGACGGGGGTACATCGGGCCTGACGTGCGTCGCATCGCGATGGCGTACCCGGCGGCGGTTCGGCTCGCGACCCGCGGCCGCGCCCCGCATTCGACAGCGCACCATGCCGGTCGACATCGCCCCTTCGTCATGAAACAGAGGAATTTTCGTGAAGTTCATCCACGCGGCAGACATTCACCTTGACAGTCCGTTGCACGGCCTGAGCGCGTATCCCGACGCGCCGGCCGCGCAGTTGCGCAACGCGTCGCGCGAGGCGCTGCGGCAACTCGTGGATCGTGCGATCGAAGAGGAAGTCGCGTTCCTCGTGATCGCCGGCGATTTGTACGACGGCGACTGGAAGGACCACAACACCGGCATTTTCTTCGGCCAGCAGATGGGCCGCCTGCGCAAGGCCGGCATTCGCGCATTCGTGCTCGGCGGCAATCACGATGCCGAAAGCGAGATGACGAAGAAGCTGACCTTGCCCGACAACGTCACCGTGTTCGGCCACCGCAAGGCGGAAACCTTCAGGTTGCCGGAATTCGACGTCGCGCTGCATGGGCAGAGCTTCAAGGACAAGGCCGTCGTCGACAATCTCGCGATCGGCTATCCGGATCCCGTGCCGGGCCATTACAACATCGGCGTGCTGCACACCGCACTCGAAGGCTACGCGGCGCACGCGAACTATGCGCCGTGCTCGCTGGCGGAACTGCATGCGAAAGGCTATGACTACTGGGCGCTCGGCCACGTGCATGAGTTCCAGCAATGGTCGGGGCCGTCGATCGTCGTATTTCCCGGCAATCTGCAGGGGCGCCATATCCGCGAGACGGGCCGCCGCGGCGCGGTACTCGTGACGGTCGAGCAGGGCCGCACGCATGTCGAACGCCTGTACCTCGACGTGCTGCGCTGGGAAGCCGTACCAGTCGACGCGTCCGACTGCCTCACGGTCGCCGATCTGTCGAGAAAGATCGGCCAGTCGCTGGAGGCGCTGCTGAGCGTCGATGGTCATGTGCCGCGCGCGATGCGCGTGACGGTCACGGGACGCACGCCTGCGCACGGCCTCTTTTTCGGTCGCGCGCCGCAACTGCGCGCGGAGGTGCTGAACCAGATCGGCATCATCGGCAACGAACGGCTGTGGCTGGAGAAGGTCCGGCTCGCGACCTCCGCGCCCGAGCAACCCCAGGGCGAGGGCGAGCAACTCGAGGCGCTGGCGGATCTGAAACAGATCCTGGCCGACGCCGCGCACGATCCGGATTTCCTCGCGCTGCTCGAACGCGACCTGAAGCCGTTCGTGGGCAAGGTGCGCAGCGACGTGAAGGAGGAGGTGCCGTTGTTGACGATGGCGCGCGCCGGCGAACTCACGGCGCTCGTCGAGCAGGTCGGTCCCGCGTTGCTCGCGCGGCTGGCGAGGGGGGAATAAGCGATGCGCATCAGCCAGCTCGATCTGATCAAGTACGGCAAGTTCACGGACGAGACGTTGCGCTTTCCGTCGGCCGGCCAGGATTTCCACGTGATCGTGGGGCCGAACGAGGCCGGCAAGTCGACGGTCCGGACGGCCGTGTCGGAACTGCTGTTCGGGATGAAGCTGCAGACGCCGCTCGACTTCCTGCACGCGACCCCCGAACTGCGGATCGGCGGCGTGCTGGAGAGCGGCACCGGCGCGCTCGCGTTTCATCGCGCGCGTGGGCGCAGCCCGTTGCGTACCCCCGCCGACGACAAGCTGCCGGACGACTATCTCGCCGCGATCCTCGACGGCGCGACGCGCGAGTTCTTCGAGCAGATGTTCGGGCTCGACCACGGGCGGCTCGTCGACGGCGGCCGGAGCATTCTCGACGCATCCGACAAACTTGGCCAGGTGCTGTTCGAATCGGCGGCCGGCGTCGGCACGCTCGGGCCCGTGCGCGAGGAACTCGACGCGCGCTCGGGCGAGCTGTGGGCGCCGCGACGCAGCGGCAGCGCGTTCGCGCAGGCCGAGGCGTCGTTCAACGACGCAGTCGGCGAACTGAAGGCGGTTCAGGTGCGTACGCGCGACTGGGTCGATCGCAAGGAAGCGCGCGATGCCGTCGAGCAGGAAATCGAACAGGCGCGCGCGGAGCAGCGCCGCCTCGAAGCGCTGCGCTCGAAGCTCGAGCGCGTGCGGCGGCTCGCGCCGTACCTGAAGGAATTGACGATCAAGGAAGCGGCGCTCGCCGAACTGGGCACCGTCGTCGAGTTGCCGCCAACTGCCTACGCAGACCTGCTGAAAGCGCAAGGCGATCTCGCCGCCGAGCAGAAGGTGCTCGAAGAGCGGCGTGCGGACCTGCTCGCGAAGCGGCAGGCGCGAGATGCGATCGAGCCGGATGCCGATGCACTGGCGCTCGAAGGCGATATCGAAGCGCTCGACCGGCTGCGCGGCGCTTGCATGAATCACGCACAGGATCTGCTGTTGCTCGGTGCGGACGTCGAGCGTCATCTGACCGCCGCCGGTTCGGCCGCCGCGCAGCTCGGCTGGCCGACCGACGAGGCGTCGCTGCGCGCGGCACTGCCGAGCGCGCTGTCGCTGAAGACGGTCGCGAACCTGTTGCGCGACCACGGCGCGCTGCATCAGGCACTGGCCGGCGCACGCGAATCGCTCGACGAGCGCACGCAGGAGCTTGCGCAGGCGCAGGAGCAACTGGCGCGCCTGTCGACGGTCGACGTGCCGGAGGTGCTGCGCGCGGCGCTGGCCGACGCGCAGGGCTTTCGGGGCAGCGGCCAGCGCGAGCAGGCGCTCGAGCGCGACATCGCCGCCGCCGAACGCACGCTGGCCGACGCGCTCGATGCGCTCGGCCAGTGGCGCAAGCCGGTCGATGCGCTGCGGGTGCTCGACGTGCCGTCGACGGCGCGGCTCGGTGCACTGCTGAACGAAGCCGGCGAGCGCGCGAGCGCGGTGGCGGCCGCACGCGATGCACGGGACGGCGCGCAGGAGGAGCTCGAACGGCTCGAATTGCAGGAGAAGCATTTCGCGGAGACCCACAAGGTCGTCACGACTGCCGAGGTGCTGGCGGCGCGCGCGCGGCGCGACGGTGCGTGGGGCGACATTCGCAGCGGCGCGGTCGATCTCGCAACGGGCGCGCCGGCCGTCGACGATGCGATTCGCCTGGCCGACGAACTCGTCGATGCGCAGCTCGGCGCCACGCAAGCGGCGGCGACGCTGCAATCGCTGCGTCAGCAGGTCGAGTCCGCGCGCGCGGTGTTGACGCGCCGGCAGGCGGCGCTGGACGAGCGCGATCGCGAGCTGGCCGCGCATCGCGATGCGTGGTCCGGACTGGCGACGACGGCGGGCGTGCCGGGCATGCCGCTCGCGGCGATGGGCGACTGGCTCGCGAAGCGCGACACGGTGTTTGCCGCACAACTCGAACTCGATCGCCAGCGCCGCGATTTCGCGACGATCCGCGATGCGCGGGCCGGCGCCGAAGCCGCGTTGCGTTCGGCGCTGCGCCTGGTATCCCGCGGCAGCGATGCCGACGCGCTGGCCGCACTCATCGCGATCGCGGAGACGTTCGTGCAGTCGGCCGAGAAGACGCTCGCGCAGAAGGACAGCCTCGACGACCGCGCGCGCGAATCCGAACGCGGGTGCGCGACGGCTCGTGCACGCGCCGGCCAGGCCCAGACCGCCTACGATGCGTGGCACGTGCAATGGCGCGACGCGCTCGCCGACGCAAAGCTGTCCGCGAGCGCGGTGACGC
>Ga0154006_1000198_pt1 | contig 20095 bp, 13 predicted proteins | sample TSFL090MetaG_FD_104747 | JGI IMG/M metagenome (GOLD analysis project Ga0154006, IMG submission 104747) | Attine ant fungus gardens microbial communities from Florida, USA - TSFL090 MetaG | ecosystem: Host-associated > Fungi > Mycelium > Unclassified | place: USA: Florida, Wakulla State Forest...
AGAGCTTCATCACCAGCCTGGTTGCGGGTGCGCTGCTCACCGGCCATTGGCAAAACGATGCAGCCTTCCTGCAAGCATTGCAACGCCTGCCCGACGCCCTGCGCACGGCCGCGCATTGCGACTGGTCGCCAGCCGTCGAGGCGCTGGTCAACAGCGATCGGATCATGGTGGTGGGACGCGGCATCGGTTTTCCGCTGGCGCTGGAAGCCGCATTGAAATGCAAGGAAACCTGCGCCATCCAGGCCGAAGCCTTCAGCGGCGCCGAGATCAAGCACGGCCCGATGGCGCTGATCGACGACGGCTATCCGCTCTTGATGTTCGCCACCCGTGGCCCGGCCCAGGCCGGCATGGTGCAACTGGCCGACGAAATGCGTCATCGCGGCGCCAGGGTGCTGCTGGCCGCGCCGGATGATATCGCCCAGCGCGACCTGACCTTACCGGTGGCGGCCACCCCGGATCTCGACCCCATCGTGGCGATCCAGGCGTTCTACATCATGGCCGCGCAGCTATCGGCGGCGCGGGGACTGGACGCGGACAACCCGCGGCATCTGAACAAGGTGACCAGGACTAACTAAATGGCCCCATGGCCCGTTCGGGCTGAGTCGCCCGAACGGAGACTGAATGACAGTCGTCCAACAAAGAAGAATCACTCTCCGCCGGTGACAGCCTTGCGCGCATAGAACGCCGCCACCGTCTCGATCTCCTCGGCCGTCATGGCATGCGCCACGTTGCGCATCTGGAACATGGCGTCGTTGCTGCGCTCGCCCTGCTTGAAATGCGTCAGTTGCTGCACCAGGTAATCCTTCGGCATGCCTTCCAGCCAGGGCGCGCCGATCTTCTGGTCGACACCGCCGTGGCATGAAATGCAGGGGGCGATGTTGCGGATCGGATCGCCCACGCGCACCAGCGCCGGCAGGCTTTCATCATAGGTCGCGGGAGACGTCCGGGCCTTGGGCAGGCTGGCGTAATAGGCGGCCAGGTCTTTCATGTTCTGGTCGGAGAGATTCTGCGCCAATGCCGCCATGATAGCGCTGGAACGCTTGCCGCTCTTGTAATCTTCCAGTTGCTTGATGGCCAGGTATTCGCCGCGACTGATGATGTCGTTGGAAACCTGGCGGGAAGCGGGCTTGCTTTCAGGGAGGGGGTCTGGGCGTCTGCGCGCGCCGCCGGCCATTGGATCAGCATGACAGCCGCGGCGAACACTGCGCCGAGGTACCTGAATACGGCAATAGACCGGCTTGAATATGAAACCATGAGCGGTGCCTTGGAGGCGGATGCTTAAGCTGTTATTGAAAGAAGGGCGAAAGCAATAACAAATGTCGTCGTTGATGTCGTTGTGGTTGTTAGTGGACCAAGGTGTCTGTCACGACATAAAAAATGGCGTGCAATACCCATGCGATTGAAAGGGCGAAGTTGCCACATGCAATGCCCCCAACTGTCGCGCTTTCCCTGCGGCCCTGGATAAAACAACGCTTCAACAGGAACCGCATACGGATTGTTCCGTATTCACCGCGGGCCTCCCATGATGGGCATCAAGTTTTGTGGCGAAACACCCACTGCCCATCAAAAAAACTATAATAGTCGGCTCCTTGGATGAAATACGCCATTTAGAATCCATAGACCAAGCCAAAACGCAGTTGTCGACATCGACCTTCGTACCGATAAAAAGTCAAAGCCTGGACTCATGCCCAGGAGAGTTGCTTGTCCGTCCTTTCCTTCTCAAGAAGGAAAGGTCCGGTCACTATCAAACGTTGATGTATAGCCAGGTCTTTAGCAGCAGGCATTCATCGTAATGCTCTGGCAAATCCAATATTGTTTTAGATAAAGACCCTGACATGCACTTCTCCCCCCTCCGTTTCACCGGACGCCCCCGTACCGTTCTTTCCTGCAGCATTGCCGCCGCGCTGCTGGCCTGGTTCCCGGCCATCTCTCAGGCGCAGGACAATACCGCCCAGGACCGCCAGACCGGCACCGCAGACACCGGTCTGGAAGCGATTACCGTCACCGGCAACTGGCTCGACCAGCCCAACCAGGAAAAGGTGCTGGAACATCCCGGCGCCCGCACCATCGTCGACCGCAAGCGCATCGAGGAATCGGGCGCATCGAACATCCGCGACGTGCTGCGCCTGGTGCCCGGCGTGCAGGTGCAGGACAGCAACGGCACCGGCGGCAGCGACGTGTCGCTGAACCTGGGCGTGCGCGGCCTGACGTCGCGCCTGTCGCCGCGCTCCTATGTGCTGCTCGACGGCGTGCCGGTGTCCTACGCGCCCTATGGCCAGCCGCAACTTTCCCTGGCGCCGCTGCAACTGGGCAATCTGGAATCGGTGGACGTCATCCGCGGCGCCGGCTCGGTGCGCTACGGCCCCCAGAACGTGGGCGGGATCATCAACTTCGTCACCCGCGCCATTCCCGAGAAATTCGCGGCACAAGCCTCTGTCAATACCGAGTACTACAGCCAGAGCGACCATTTCAAGACCTCGCCGAGCGCCTTCATCGGCGGCACCAATGACGCCGGCCTGGGCGTGGCCCTGCTGTATTCCGGCACGCACGGCGAGGGCTGGCGCAAGAGCAACGACAGCAGCGACATCGACGACGTGATGCTCAAGAGCCAGTACAAGATCACGGCGCAGGACACCGTGGCCCTGAACCTGCATCACTTCGAAGGCAAGGGACGCATGCCGGGCGGCCTGACCACGGCGCAATACGCGGCCGATCCGTTCCAGAGCACGCGCACCTATGACGAATTCACCGGCCGCCGCACCGACACCTCCTTCAAGTACACCCACAAGGACGGCCGCAACAGCGCCGAATTGCTTGCCTATTACGTGGAATCGTTCCGCGGCAGCTATATCGAGCGGGAAGAAGCCGGAGGCCAGCGCTCCCTCTATGCCGCACCGCGCAACTATCATTACTACGGCATCGAGCCGCGCTATTCGCGCCTGTTCGAAACCGGCCCGCTGGTGCAGGAAGTCAGCGTCGGCTATCGCTACCTCAAGGAAAGCAGTTCCGAGACCGCGCTGAAGACCGGCAAGTACACGCCCGGCCAGGTCGATCCGATGCAACTGCCGATGAATGCCTACCAGACCAGCCGTGGCGGCACGACGGCCAATGCCTTCTATATCGACGACCGTCTCGACATCGGTAACTGGACTCTCACCCCGGGCGTGCGCTACGAGCGCATCCGCTCCTTCGACGACGTGACCGACATCAGCAATGGCGTGGGCACCCTGCGCTCCCCGAACGCCGAGGCCGATGCCTGGCTGCCGACCCTGTCGCTGCTGTATCGCCTCACCCCCCAGTGGTCGCTGTTCGCCAATGCCGGCAAATCCTTCGGTCCGCAGCAATATGGACAGATGTCCTCGACCCTGGAAGGCTTGCACCCGGAATCGGCCAAGACCTATGAAGTGGGCACGCATTTCAATGGCGATGCATGGCGCGGCGAATTCTCGCTCTACCAAATCTCGTTCGACAAGGAACTGTTCCTGGCGCGCGGAGACGGCGGCATCGCCATCTGGACCGACCTGGGCGCGACCCGTCACCGTGGCGTCGAGTCTTCCCTGAGCTACGATTTCGGCCACGACTATCAGGCGCTCAAGGGCTTGTCGGCAGGCGCGACCTATTCCTATACCCAGGCCCTCTCGCAGGCGGGCGACTTCGCGGGCCGGGATCTGCCGCTGTATTCGCGTCATACCGGCCAACTGTTCGCCCGCTATGAGCACCAGCAATGGACCTATGCCGGCGATATCAGCTTCCAGTCCAAGCAGCGCTCACCAGGTAACGGTCCGGCCTATATCACGCAGGAAACCGCCGACGGTGAATATGGCGACATCCCCGGATTCGCCACCCTCAACGCGCGCATCGGTTACACCTTCGACAAGTCGCTGCATAATGCCCGCATCGCGGTCGGCATCAAGAACCTGCTGGACCACCGTTATTTCACCCGTTCCACCGATAACAACGGCGGCAAGTTCGTGGGTCAGCCGCGCACGATCTACATCCAGGGCAACTTCCCGATCTGAGCGGCCCGATGACACAGGACGTCACCGGGGCAATTTGACGGCGGCGGCGCCAGCAAAAAAGCCAGGCAAATGCCTGGCTTTTTTGCTCCCCCCATCAGAAACGCCCTCCGCCGCAATGACTCCCCCCAGAGCTTTTTTATACGGCGAAACGTGCGCCCCCCCTTCTCCCCCCTGCATTCAGCCGATACCGGCTCACGCGAACCCGACAGCCGGATAGTGCGCATGCACCTCTCTCAGTGACGCGCCATCGATGCCCATCGGCCATCGCCAGACTTCAGCACCAGGGCAATCAGCGCGACAATGGCCCCGGTGATCGCCGCCCCCCGCAATCCGAATTGCATTTCGATCACATCGGCGACATGCAGACTTGCCTCTTCGACAATTCTCTCCATTCCATGCGCATGACCGGATGACTGTCCCTCGATGAAATCGCGGGCGGTTTGCAGCATCACATCGACATAACGTTCCGCGCATTCGGCACGGATCTGCGGAGAATGATCCGGCCCCGGCCGTTCGAGCATCATCCTCACCAGAGACAGATAACGCTGTTGTTCGAGCGGGCTGGAGGCCGGCCACTGCAACAGATATCGGGTCGCCGCCTGTACATGGGCAGGAAATGCCTGGGTCAGGCGCAGCAGTGCCGAAGAAATACTTGCATCATTTTCAACATTCCATCGCACGGCATTTTCATCGATTTCCATCAATATCTTTCTATAGAGCCCCAGGGTCTGTCTTCCCGCACAAAGATGCTTAAGAACGTACAACCCTAAGCTGCCCTTCAGTCCCGCCAATGTCTCACGATTGGCAGCTGAAATGACGATGAAAGAAGATGATCAATGCCATTCCGGCGTTATACCAACGCCAAACGATACAAAAAGAACGGTTTGCCTGATCCACATCAAGTAATCAGCGATTATTCTCGCCATGGTTGTTGGAACTCATTTCATCAATAGACGCCAACCACGGCACGGCCATCCCGTTTCAGGATCCGGGGCGCTTCAGGTTCCGTTCGACGAAGGCGACGAAATCGGCGTAGGGCAAGGGCTTCGAGAAAAGCCAGCCCTGTCCGTATTCGACCCCGCGCGACAACAGGTAATCGGCCTGCTCCGGGGTCTCCACACCTTCGGCAATCGTCGTCAGATGAAGCGACTTGGCCATGTCGATAACATGGGAAGTGACCGAACTGGTGGCGGTGTCACGACCAATGGTATCGACGAACGACTTGTCGATCTTCAAGGTATCGATCGGCAGATCCTGCAAGTATTGGAGACTGGAATAGCCCGTCCCGAAATCGTCGATGGCGACCTTGTGACCTTCGGCGCGTATGGTCGACAGCGTGCTGCATGCCGCCTCCACGTTCATGAAGCCGCGTTCGGTCGCCTCCAGCCAGATCTGCCGTGCGGACAGGCCGGCATCCTTGCGGTATTTCCGGATGACCTCCAGGATCCGGCCGGAATGGAGATCATCGGAGCACAGGTTGATGGCGATGTGAAGATCCGGATACTTGTGCAGCAACTGGCTGGTTTCCTGGGTGACCGACCTGACCAGCAGATCGGTGATCTCCCGGATCTGCCCGGTGCGTTCGGCCAGTGTGATGAAGATATCGGGCGGCACCATCTTGCCGCCGGGCTTTCTCCAGCGGAGCAAGGCTTCGGCACCGACACAGATTCCCGTCTCCAAGGCGATGATCGGCTGATAATGCACCAGGAATTCCCGCTTTCTGATGGCGAGATCCAGCTCCCCCTGCAACGACAGCATCTTCCGGGACCAATAAATCACGCCGCCCACGATGGCCCCCGCCAGCAGCAAGACGAAAGGCACGAGGAAGAGCGGCTCCTGCTGATGCGCGGCGAACACCGTACTGCGCGGCTTGGTGGCGATGGCGATCCAGCCCCGGCTGCGGGCCACGGCATAGATGTATTGATCGCCCAGGGCGCGATTCACATCGGCAGGCCCCGAACGGAACAGATCCGGCACCGGGAAATTGACCTGCGCGATCGCACCGTAATGATCATGGAAGATGCCCAGCCCGATATCCGGATCGGCAATCACGTTGGTGATCTGGGCCGGATCGACCAGGGAGCTATGCTGCCCCATCGACAGCTCCATCACCTTCGAACGCGGACTGATCAAGGGGGTAACCGCGAACGAGACATTGACGCCGTCTTCCGTCACGTAGTCGATCGGGCTGCGCACGGCACTCTGCGTCACCAATCCCCAGGTGGCGCATTTCAACCGGCCTTTTTCGTAATACCCCAGGGATTTGATCACCTGCGATTCGATCGTCAATTGCCGCAGTTTGGAGATATGCTCCCGACTGCAAGGCATGCCCGAATATAGCTCGGCCTCCCGCAAGCCTTTCAGCGTTTCCTTGTAAGTCAGCGTATTGCGGATCAGCAACTGATCGGCCAACTTCCCCAGACGTTCCTGTTCGTTATAGATCGATAATTTCAGTGCCGCATAAAACATTCCCGTAAAAAGCACCAGAATGCCGATAATCGAAATCAGAAACCCGACAATGACAATTTTTGTTCGACGGTTCATAAAAGCAATGCGCTTTCGACTTTATTAGGTAGCAGCCTCAATCCCCCCCGGATTCATACGTCGCTGCCAGACGGATTCCATATTATTGGATGCCAAGTAACGTCAATATACTAATAAACCGCCTTATTTACTTACTCATCATTTCAACGGTGACATGAACCTCCCCGAAGGGAAGGTTCATCGTGATTCATCGGGATTTTTATTTTCCTTCCGACCAGAATGGAAATATTTTGCGGCTGAATCCTGACGAAATATAAAATTCGGAATAGCGGTTGAAGTTCTGACAACAAGAAATCCGGTGTAAATTCTTTTAAGCGATTTACCGCTACCTTGTTGACGGTGCGGGGGACAACCAGTGCGATTTCCGGAGACGTATAAAAGATGGCCATGAGTACGCTCATCGGCCGTTCATGGCCGATAAAAAACGACATGGCATTACAGTTAAATCCGCAAGGCATTCCGACATGGTACGGCAAGGAAATCCATCTGCCGCCAAAAGAACGTTCAGTATTGGCTTTGCTTCTCGAATCCTATCCCGATCCCATCAGCAAGGATGCGCTGATCCAGCGTGTCTGGCTGGACAACAGGACCGTCTCCGACGACAGTCTGGTGCGCTGCATCAGCCAGATCCGGAAAGTACTTCCCGAGATCCGCATAGAACCGATCTATGGATACGGCTATCGCCTGCTCTATCCCAAGCTGGCGCCACTTGAAAAACCTGGGCATACCCTGCCCGCTTCGGTGGCCATGGATCAGTACCTTCATGCCTCTTCCCTGGCGCAACAACATACGAACAAATCGCTGAAGCAGGCCATTTTCGTCTTCCATTCGCTGGTCGCCGATTACCCGGATTTCGTCGAAGCCAGGCTGGCCCTGGCAAGAACCATCATTCACGCAATCAACATCGGCGTCGACAAGGAAATCAGCGTCACCCAGGCCAATGCCGAGGAAAACATCCAGTACGCCGAAAAGATCCATCCCGCGACGGCTTCGGTGCTGTCGGCGCGTGCCTGGCTGCTGGATGCGCGCTGGCGCTTCCTGGATTCGGAATGGCTGCACCTGGAAGCACTGAAAAAAGCGCCCGACAATGCCGATGTCCTGCATTCCTATGCCCTGCATCTGCTGGCGACCGGCCGGATGCAAGACGCTGTCTTTCCGCTCAAGCGCGTCCTGTCGCTACGCCCGTTTTCCATCCACGCCCGTACCCTCCTTGCCAGGGCGCTGGGCCTGCTGGGCCGTTATGACGAAGCCATGGAGCAGATCGTCATCGCGGAAGAGCACGAATCCCTGATGCCAGGCCCGATCATCGAAGGCGTCAAGTTGCTGATCCAGGCGGCGAGCGATCCGGGCGAGCAACTCATTGCCATCGCGGAAAGACTCGACAGCCTGGATCAAGTCCCGCCTTATGCAAGAGTCCTGCTGCCGTATGTGCTGGTGCGATGCGGTCATCCTGAACGGGCGCTGGAGATTGCCCGGGCGCGCCTGGCCGACTCGTCGATTCCGGTCTACAACCGCATTTTCCTGGTCAGGGATCTGGCGGCCGTCGGCGAACTGGATATCGCGGCCCACATACTGCAAGAGGCGTACAGGCAGCATCACGGCTACCTCCCCTTCATCCTGCACTGTCCCGAAATCGGCGCCCTGGCACAACACCCGATCTTCAAGGACATCCATCAGCGCCTGTTCGCCGGTCTGGAGGCCGGAAAGAATCCCACTGATCACACATGACATGCCCGACGCCGCCACCCCATCATCTTCATTGACCAGCCCATGTCGCCCATAATGCTGCATGCCACCTATGATGGCCTGTTAGTCACCGCTTCACTGCTGGTCGCCATCCTGGCCTCCTATACGGCCCTGGACATGGCCGGGCGCATCAACTCGACCAACAGCATGCAGCCAGGCATCGCACCCTACTGGCTGATCGGCGGCGCGCTGGCCATGGGTATCGGTATCTGGTCGATGCATTTCATCGGCATGCTGGCCGTGCGCCTGCCGATGACGCTGGGCTACGATCCGGAGATCACCGCCCTGTCGTTTTCCATCGCGGTGGCCACCTCCGGCTATGCCTTGTGGATCGTCACGCGTCCGCGCTTGCCTCGGCATCGTCTGGCATGGGGCGCGATCTTCATGGGCGCCGGCATCGCCAGCATGCATTACACCGGCATGGCGGCCATGCGCATGCACCCCGCCATCGAATACGATCCGTTGCTGTTCGGCCTTTCCGTGGTCATCGCCATCGCCGCCGCAGGCGCCGCGTTGTGGATTGCCTTCATGCTGCGCAATAACACCCCGCGCATCCGCACGGCGCGCGGTATCGCCGCCACCGTGATGGGCATCGCCATCGCCGGCATGCACTACACCGGTATGGCGGCCGCCAACTTCGCCTTCGACAGCGTTTGCCTGGCCGCACCGGAAGGCTTCAACCCGCGCTGGCTGGCCATCCTCATCGTGGTGGTGTGCCTGTCGGTACTGGGCATCGCCTTGCTGACGTCGGTGCTGGAGTCGCGCACGGCCAAGCTGGCCCGCTCGCAGGCGCAAGCCAATGAAGAACTGACCCAGATGGTGCTGCGCGATCACCTGACCAAATTGCCCAACCGGGCGCTGCTGGAAGATCGCCTGAACCAGGCTATCCACAAGGCAGCCCGCCATGCCAGCCGTTTCGCGGTGATGTTCCTGGATCTGGACGGTTTCAAGGCCATCAACGATTCCCTCGGCCATCATCTCGGCGACGAACTCCTGGTGAAGGTGGCCGAGCGGCTCGACAGCATCATGCGCGGACACGACACCGTGGCCCGCCTGGGCGGTGATGAATTCGTCCTGCTGATCGAATTGCGTAAGATCGAGGATGCCGTGTCGGTTGCCGAAAAGGTCGTCAAGGCGATCAACCGCCCCTTCACGCTGAGCAACCATGAACTGCGGGTCTCCACCAGCATCGGTATCGCCATCTATCCCGACGACGGCCAGTCCAGCCGCGATCTGGTGACCAATGCCGACTCGGCGATGTACCACACCAAACGCAGCGGCCGTAACGGCTACAAGTTCTTCGAGCCGTCGATGAATGCCAATGCGCACAACCAGCTCCAGCGCCTGCAGGACTTGCGCACGGCCATCGACAAGAACCAGTTCTGCCTGGTCTACCAGCCCAAATTCGCCGCTCCCGACGGCCGGGTACTGGGCGCGGAAGCCCTCTTGCGCTGGCAGCATCCGACCGACGGCCTGGTCAGCCCCGGCGAATTCATCATCCTGGCCGAACAATCCGGCCTGATCATCCAGATCGGACAATGGGTACTGGATGAAGCATGCCGGCAAATGCGCCAGTGGCACGACCTCGGCCACAAACACTGGAAGATCGCGGTCAATCTGTCGGCCCTGCAATTCGCAGACCCCGGCCTGCTGGAAGTGATCCGCACGGCGCTGAAACAACACCAGTTACCGGCCAGTTGCCTGACACTGGAGATAACCGAATCGACCGCGATGCACGACACCTCGGTCAGCCTCCAGACGCTGCGCAAGATTTCCGACCTGGGTGTGGATATCTCCATCGACGACTTCGGCACCGGCTATTCCAGCCTGATGTACCTCAAGCGCCTGCCGGCCAACGAACTCAAGATCGACCGGGGCTTCGTCCGCGACCTGGCGCCCGGCACCGAAGATGCGGCCATCGTCACCGCCATCGTCGCGCTGGGCCACGCGCTCGACCTGCGCATGGTGGCCGAAGGGGTCGAAACCAGGACGCAGCAGGACTACCTGACCGCGCTCGGTATCGATGCCTTGCAAGGCTATCTGCTGGGGCGGCCGATGCCGGCCAAAGAATTCATCAGGGTGGTAAGCCGGCGCTGATGTCAGCGCGATGCCGCCAATTGCAACATGTGGTTGCCCATCTGCCGAAAACTGGGATGGCCGGACAGTTGCAGTTCATGGCCGATTTTTTTCATGAATGCGGTAGTGGCGCTTGCGGGAATCTTCGCCAGCCAGACATTGGCATCATCGATACGGCCCCGCTCGGCCAGCATGCAGGCATAACTGTATTGGCCACGAAAATCGCCGCCTTCGGCCGAAGCGCGGTAGTACTTGAATGCCGTGGCGCGATCGGCCTCGACCACCACGCCCTCTTCGTAGTAACGCCCCACCAGGTTGAGCGACTTGGCATGCCCCAGGGTCGCTGCCTTGCGATACCACATCAGCGCCCGTGCGTGATCCTGCTGCAATACGCGACCGCTGGAGAGAAAATTCGCATAGTTGTACATGCCCCAGTCCAGACCCGCCTGGGCCGCCCGCAGATACCAGCCGGCGGCCTGTAGCGGATCAGGCGCGACGCCCCAGCCATGCTCCAGGCAGCGGGCGCGCATGTTCATCGCCATCGGCAGCCCCTGATCGGCGGCACGCGCGAAACAATCATAGGCATGCGCCGCATCCCGTTCGACGCCACGGCCATCCAGCAGCAATTGTCCCAGCATGGCTTGCGCCTGCGGATGGTCGAACCTGGCCGCGGCTTGCAGCCAATGCGCCAATTCTTCCACCGGACCGGTGAAAAGGGCCTGCCATTGTCCGGCGGTCACCGCATCGAATGCTTCCCGGTTGCACGGTAGCGGCGGAGGGCTTGTCATGTGTCGCCCCACTGACGGATCAGGTTGTGATAGACGCCGATCAGCGCGCGCCGCGCTTCCTGGTCGGCATCGGTGGCATTGAGCGTCTGGATGGCGTTATCCATGTCGAACAGCAAGGTACGCTGCGTATCATCACGCACCAGGCTTTGCACCCAGAAAAAGCAGGCCACGCGCATGCCGCGCGTGACCGGCGTAACACGATGCAGGCTGGTGGAGGGGTAAAGCACCATATCGCCGGCCGCGAACTTGGCGCGATGCAGGCCGTAGGTGTCGTGCATCTCCAGTTCACCGCCGTCGTACTCGTCCGGTTCGCTCAGGAACAAGGTCGCGGAAAGATCGGTGCGTAAGCGACGGCCATCAGCCAGGATGCGGATGCTGCCATCGATATGGTCGCCAAAACCCATTCCCTCGCCATAGCGGTTGAACATGGGCGGATAGATAGCATTAGGCAATGCCGCGCTGATGAAGGTGGAATGGCCTTCCACCGCCGCCAGCACGATCTGCTGGCATTCGCGGGCCACCCCGGAGCGCTCGTCGATCTGCTGGTTGAACTTGACCGGCGCCCCCTGATAACCGGCCGTGACGCGGCCATCGACCCAGGCTGCGCCTGCTTCTCCGAGGCGTTCCCTGAGCATCTTGAGCTCATTCTGGTCGAGTATCCCTGGAATACGAAGCAACATGGCGTTCTTTCTGGAGTCTGTTGCGCGCGACAACGATCCGTTATGGCATCAGCGCAACAATATGAGATTTTTTATAGATTTTAATAAAAGTAAGAATGATTGTCATTTATAATTAAATGTAACAAAAATTAACGGTTTGCAGATTGAGTCCCATCGCGCATCCCGATCCGGGAAACACCCCGTTCAGTGCCTGTTTCCGCCAGCCACTTCGTTCCTCACGAACCGCCAGCTTTTTTGTCGAGCAAGCATCGGCCGCCATGTCATGGCGCGATGCCTCCGTCTTATCATCAAAAGGAAAAAATATGGACCGTCGGTTCACGCCCGTCGTGGCAACCCTATTCGCCGCCATCAGCACCCCTGGCATGGCTCAGACCAGCAGCGCCGCCAAGGATTCCTCCACCGATGCCAGCCTGCCGGACGTGGTCGTCACCGATAGCGTGGTCAGCACCGTGAAGGTGGACCAGACCTCGTCCGTGAAGGCGACCGCGCCACTACTTGACACGCCCAAATCGGTCACGGTGATTCCTTCGGAAATCATCAACCAGACCGGTTCGACGTCGCTGGTGGAAGCATTGCGTACCACCCCAGGCATCACCTTCACGGCAGGCGAAGGCGGCACGCCGATGGGCGACCGCCCGCTGATTCGCGGCTTCGATGCGCAAAGCGCCACCTATGTGGATGGCGTGCGCGATACCGGCGCCCAGACGCGCGACATGTTCAACATCGAATCGGTGGAAGTCACGCGCGGCTCGGACAGCTCGGCCGGCGGGCGCGGCGGCGCCGGCGGCAGCATCAATCTGGTGACCAAGCTGCCCAAGAAGGATGCCTTCAATGAGATCAATGTCGGGCTGGGCACCGACAGCTACAAGCGCACCACGCTCGACAGCAACATCCTGCTGGGCGACAACGCCGCCTTCCGTCTCAATGCGCTGTATTACGACAGCGGCGTGCCGGGGCGTCCGAGCGCCGTGGATGTCAATCGCTGGGGCATCGCGCCTTCGCTCAAGTTCGGCCTGGACGGCCCGACCTCGGTCACATTGAGTTTCTACCACCTGCAATCGGACGACATGCCCGACTACAGCACGCCCTATAGCAAGAGCGCGAACCGCAGCAAGGCCAACCCCGACAGCCCGGTGGATGTGGGTCGCCAGTTCTACGGCCGCACCGCGCTGGATTTCCGCAAGACCCAGTCCGACATCGGTACGGTGCAGGTCCAGCACGATTTCGGCCAGCAGCTTTCCCTGCGCAACACCACCCGCTACGGACGCAGCAGCCAGGACTATATCGTCACCAATCCGGATGACAATGTCGGCAACATCAACAACGGCCTGGTCTACCGCTCGCCCAAGTCGCGCGTGTCGGATACCACCACCATCACCAACCAGACCGATCTGACCGGACAATTCAATACCGGCCCGATCAAGCACAAGTTCGCCACTGGTATCGAATTGACCCACGAAGAAACCAATGTCGGCGGCTATACCGTATTCCCCAACGCCAACCTGAGCGGAAACCAGCGCCTGTGCAGCGCCGCCATGCTGGCTTCGGGCATGTGCACCAGCCTGTACAACCCGAATCCCAACGACCCGTTCACCGGTAGCGTGGTGCGCTCGCCGAACTCGACCAATACCGTCATCACGACCAAATCGATCTACGGCTTCGACACGCTGGAACTGACCAAGCGCCTGTACCTGAACCTCGGTTTGCGCTGGGACAGCTACTCGACGCGCGTCGTCACGCCGTCCTATGTCTCGATTGCGGGCGCGACCGCCGGCACCACCGTGGCGGGCACCAACTTCTCCAACAACGACCATTTCTGGAACTACACCACCGGCCTGGTCTATAAGCTCACGCCGGACGCCAGCGTGTATGTTTCCTACGGCACGGCTTCCACGCCAGCAGGTGCCAGCGCGGGCGACGGCGGCGACAACCTGTCGGCAGCCAACCAGGCCTTGCCCGCGGAGCGCTCCCGGACCACCGAAATCGGCACCAAATGGGATGTACTGAACAAGCAATTGTCGCTGACCGCGGCGGTGTTCCGTATCGAGAAGAACAATGCCCGCGTGGCCATCGACGCCACCACCCAGGCCGTGGTGGGCAAGCAGCGCGTCAACGGTTTCGAACTGGGCGCGTCAGGCAATCTGACGCGCAAGTGGACCGTCTTCGGCGGCTACACCCATCTCGATGCCAAGTTGCTCGACAATGGTCCGCTCGGCAGCGCCAACAACGGCAATGCATTCCCGAACACGCCCAAGGATGCCTTCAGCCTGTGGTCGAGTTATGAAATCCTGCCCAAGCTGACCATCGGCGGCGGCGCCTTCTATGTCTCGCGTGTGTTCGGCAACACCGACAACAGCGTCTATGTGCCGTCCTACACCCGCTTCGACGCCATGGCGACCTACGCGCTGGACAAGAACGTCACCCTGCAACTCAATGTGCAGAACCTGACCAACAAGCTGTACTACGACCAGGCGTTTACCACGCACTATGCGCATATGGGCCCCGGACGATCGGCGGTGCTGAGCGCCAACATCCACTTCTGATCCCCGCCATGAAAAATCGCCGCGACGGAACCGATTCGTCGCGGCGATCTTGCGTGGGCACGATGAAATACCCTCCGCTTGCCTATCCCCCATCCAACTGCACATTCCTCCCCGCCAGCCACCCCATCACCGCCGCCGCTAGCGCCAATACCGTACACACCAGCAGCGGCACCGGCCAGCCGCCCAGCGCGTCATGCAAGGCGCCCATGGCGATCGGCCCGGTCGATGCCAGCAGATAGCCCACGCATTGCGACATGCCGGACAAGGAGGCCGCCTGGGTCGCGCTGCGCGTGCGCAAGCCGATGAACGCCAAGCCGAGGATGATGCCCGCGCCGGTACCGATACCGAACAGTACCGACCATACCACGGCGTAGCGCGGCAGCCACCAGAACCCCAGCAAGGCGATGGCCGACAAGCCGCAGGCGGTAGTCGCGGCCAGGCGCTGGTCGCCCATCTTGCGCAGGATCGGTCCCAGCAGCAGGCCGGGCACGGCGGTCGCCAGTTGCAGCACGCCGTGCAGCGAGCCGGCTTGCGTGGCGGGCATCCCGGCATCCACCAGGATGGTGGGCAACCAGCCGATCACGACGTAATAGATGGTCGAATTCAGGCCGAGAAACAAGGTGATCTGCCAGGCCAGCGCGGCATGCCAGACCTTGCCGCCATGCGGCGTCGTGGCGGTGCCCGAGGCCGGACGCGCATGCCGGGCCAGTTGCGCGATCCAGACTGCCAGCGCGGCCAGCGGCAAGACCAGGAAGGCCAGTAGCGCGTGACGCCATCCCAGCGCCTGCCCCAGCGGAATGGCCACGGCCGATCCCACCGCGGCGGCCATGCCCATGATCAGGGCATAAGCGCCGGTCAGGGTAGCCACATGCTGCGGGAAATCGCGCTTGACCAGGCTCGGCAGCAGCACATTGCCCACGGCAATGCCCATGCCGATGATGGCGGTGCCCGCATACAGGCACCAGACGGCATCGGTCGAGCGCAACAGGATGCCCAGGGCGATGGCCGACAGCGCGCCGAACAAGGCGCGCTCCAGCCCATACCGGCGCGCGAACGCGGCGCTGAATGGCGACAGCAAGGCAAAGGCCAGCAACGGCAAGGTGGTCAAGGCGCCGACGGCCAGCGTTGACAAGCCGTCATCGGCGCGGATTGGCCCCAGCAAGGGCGCCAGAGCCGTGAATGGCGCGCGCAGATTGGCCGCGATCAGCATGATGCCCGTCAGCAGGGCAAGGTGGCGACCAAGGGGCCGCGCGGTCGAAGTCGTCACGAAAAGTCGCCTGCAAAAAAATCAGAAGAGCAAACTTTAACGGACAATGGCTCGGCGCGCAGCGCCAGGACGAAAAGCACGACTAGCCTCCGCTCCTCGATCGCCCCCCATGGTCTGGAACAAGGTCGCCGTGTCGGCCAGCAGGTTCGCAGTGGCGCCGAGACGGGCATTCAGATACTGTTTTTCACTGCCGCGCACATGACCGGCGCGACGGCGCCCAGTACCACCCGGCGCCGCGCATGGGCTCACGACTGCTCGCTGTGGGCGCGCGCGGCAGCCGCCGCCTGCTGGGGCCTGGGCATCCTGCGTCAGTGCGCCCAGCGCTGCGTGGCCGCGAAGGAGGCGTGCTCGGGCAGGCGCACATCGACGGCATCGACAACACGATAGCCGGCTTCATCATGGGCAACAAGTTCTGCCTATCCGCTCCCTGCCCCCTGCGTCAGCCCGAAGCGCGGCATTCATCCTGCCCGAACACGGCATTGGGCAATGACAAATTCCTTCCGCCGACATTCACTGGCATCCTGTCTCCGACAAGAACTCGCCTCTTTCATGCACTTAGTGATGAGGCCATGCAAATACGATCATGGAGACCAGGATGCCGCAAGCAAGCGCTTACCTGTTTGTACCGGGTAACCGGCCGGAACGTTTCGCCAAGGCATGCCTGGCCGCCCCGGGGCTGACCATCATCGACCTGGAAGATGCCGTCCCACCCGACCAGAAAGACGGCGCGCGCGAGGCCGTACGGCAATGGCTTGACGGCAGTCACCAAGTGATCCTGCGCATCAATGCCGATGGCTCCGACTGGTTCGGAAAGGATCTGGAATTGACCCCGCTACCCGGTGTCGCTACCGTCATGCTGCCCAAGGCCGAGACCGTTCAGACCTTGCGCACCATGACGGGGTCTGGCAAACCGGTGATTCCCTTGATCGAAACCGCCATCGGCATTGCACAGGCACGCGCACTGGCACGCGAGGCCGGCGTAGATCGGCTGGCCTTCGGCTCCATCGACTTGCAGGCCGATCTTGGCATTAGCGGCGATGGCGAAGAGTTGCATGCCTTCCGTAGCGAACTGGTGCTGGCCTCGCGCCTGGCGGGTGTAAAAACCCCCATCGATGGAGTCACCACGGCCATTGATGATATCGACATACTGCGCGCCGACGCTTTGCGCGCCAAGCGTTTCGGATTCGGCGCCAAGCTATGCATTCACCCGAAACAACTCGATGTGGTGCGTACCGTGTTTGCCCCCACGTCGTCGGAAATCGACTGGGCCACCCGGATCCTGGCAGCCATCGAAACCACCTGGGGTGCCGCTGTCTCCGTGGACGGCAAGATGGTCGACAAACCCGTGGTCGAGCTGGCTCGACGCATCATGCGCGCAGCCTGAGTCTGCCTTTCAAAAACATTTCATCGACTTTTCGATTCCCCTCACCATGCATATTCACGAACTCCAGAAATGGATCGGCCGCATCGAAGAACGCGAAGACGTCGCCACCGAGGCGCCGCTCCATCTGATGGCGGCCACACTCGATCACGCCATCGACAGCCCGCTCATTACCGTGCCACCACTGTGGCATTGGCTGTATTTCCTGCCTACGGCGCGCCTGTCCGAAGTCGGCGCCGATGGCCATCCGAAACGCGGCGGTTTCCTGCCGCCGGTGGACCTGCCGCGTCGCATGTGGGCAAGCAGCCAGTTCCGCTTTCATCACCCACTGCTCGCGGGAGACCGTATCCATCGGCAATCCGTGATCACCGACGTTGCACACAAGGAAGGAAAAAGCGGCGAACTGGTGTTCGTATCGATCCGTCATACGGTCTCGGACAGCCAGGGCGTGGCGCTCGTGGAAGATCAGCAGGTGGTGTATCGCGATGCCGTCTCCGCTTCCGGCACACCTTCTCCGGGCAAACCTCTACCGTTCGAAGCACAGTTCTCACGCGCGGTACACCCCGATCCTGTACTGCTGTTCCGTTATTCCGCACTGACTTTCAACAGCCACCGCATCCACTATGACTACCCCTATGCCACACAGGCAGAAGGGTATCCGGATCTGGTCGTTCACAGCCCGTTATGCGCCACGCTCCTGATGGAGGAAGCACAACGGCAGTGCCCGGGCCGGACCATCGCCACATTCGAATTCAGGGCGCTCAGTCCCCTGTTTGCCAATCGGCCATTCGGTATCGGCGGGCACATCGAGGGGAATACCGTGCATGTGTGGACGCAGACGCCGGACGGGTACCTTGCCATGCAAGCCAAAGCCGAACTGGCATAAGTGCCATGTGATGAATATCAGCAAATGGAGAAAATACCCATGATCGCCACAGTCGACGATGCATTCCAGGACATCCGTGATGCCGTGCGGGATTTGTGCAAGGAATTTCCGGACGAATACCACCGCAAGATCGACGAACAAAAAGCCTATCCCGAAACGTTCGTCGACGCACTGACCAAGGCCGGCTGGCTGGCCGCCCTGATTCCGCAAGAGTACGGCGGCTCCGGGCTGGGGCTGACGGAAGCCTCCGTCATCATGGAAGAAATCAACCGCAGCGGCGGCAATTCAGGCGCCTGCCACGGCCAGATGTACAACATGAATACCCTGTTGCGTCACGGTTCGGAACAGCAAAAACAGTTCTACCTGCCGCGCATTGCCAGCGGCGAATGGCGCCTGCAATCGATGGGCGTTACCGAACCCACCACCGGCACCGACACCACCAAGATCAAAACGACTGCCTTCAAGAAAGGCGACAAGTACGTGATCAATGGTCAGAAGGTCTGGATCTCCCGTGTTCAGCATTCGGAATGGATGATCCTGCTGGCACGCACGACGCCGCTGTCGGAAGTGAAGAAGAAATCCGAAGGGATGTCGATTTTCATGGTGGATCTGCGCCAGGCCGAAAAGAATGGCATGACAGTGCGTCCGATTGCCAACATGGTCAATCATGAAACCAATGAACTCTTCTTCGAGAACCTGGAAATCCCGCAAGAAAACCTGATCGGCCAGGAAGGCATGGGTTTCAAATACATCCTCGACGGACTCAATGCCGAGCGCACCCTGATCGCCGCCGAATGCATCGGCGACGGCTACTGGTTCATCGACCGCGTGTCGCGTTATGTGAATGACCGTGTGGTATTCGGCCGTCCGATCGGACAAAACCAAGGCGTCCAGTTTCCGATCGCCGAATCCTACATCGAAGTGGAAGCGGCCAATCTCATGCGCTTCCAGGCCTGTGCCCTGTTCGATGCCAACAAACCCTGCGGCGCCCAAGCCAACATGGCCAAGTACCTGGCCGCCAAGGCCAGTTGGGAAGCCGCCAATGCATGCCTGCAATTCCACGGAGGCTTCGGCTTCGCGCATGAATATGACATTGAGCGCAAGTTCCGTGAAACCCGCCTGTATCAGGTGGCGCCGATCTCCACCAATCTGATCCTAAGCTACGTGGCCGAGCACATCCTGGGCTTGCCGCGCTCGTTCTGATGCATGCGGGATTGCCCCGGCTCTGTGGATAACGACAACAAGGAAGAGACATCATGCAAGACTTGCCATTGTCCGGCATCACGGTCATTTCGCTGGAACATGCCATCGCCGCCCCTTTCTGCACACGCCAGCTCGCTGATCAGGGCGCGCGCGTAATCAAGATCGAACGCCCCGGCGCGGGCGACTTCGCACGCGCCTATGATGAACGCGTCAATGGACTATCATCGCATTTCGTGTGGACCAACCGCGCCAAGGAAAGCCTGACTCTGGATCTGAAACAGGCACCGGCGCGGGAGATCCTCGACCGACTGATCGGCCAGGCCGATGTGCTGGTCCAGAATCTCGCACCGGGCGCCGCGGCGCGCATGGGCCTGTCGCACGATACGCTCTCCAAGGCGCATCCACGCCTGATCGTCTGCGACATTTCCGGCTATGGCGACTCATCGGTCACACCCGGCCCCTACCGCGACAAGAAAGCCTATGATCTTCTGATTCAAAGCGAATCAGGCTTTCTCAGTGTCACCGGGCCGGAGGACACGCCCTCCAAGGCCGGTTGCTCGATTGCCGATATCTCAGCGGGTATGTATGCCTATTCCAATATCCTGGCCGCCCTGATCGAACGCGGCAAGACCGGATGCGGCCGGCGTATCGACATCTCCATGCTGGAAAGCATGGTGGAATGGATGGGATTCCCGCTCTATTACGCCTTCGAAGGCGCCACGCCACCACGTCGGTCAGGGGCTTCGCATGCCACCATCTATCCCTACGGCCCGTTCCCGGCAGGCGATGGAAAAACGGTCATGCTGGGCTTGCAGAACGAGCGCGAATGGCCGGTCTTTTGCGAAAAAGTACTCGACCAGCCGTCACTGGCCAGCGACGAACGATTTTCCTCCAATAACCGGCGCTCGACCCATCGCGATGCCTTGCGCACACTGATCGTCGATTGCTTCGCGGCCTTATCG
>Ga0154006_1000199_pt1 | contig 19968 bp, 19 predicted proteins | sample TSFL090MetaG_FD_104747 | JGI IMG/M metagenome (GOLD analysis project Ga0154006, IMG submission 104747) | Attine ant fungus gardens microbial communities from Florida, USA - TSFL090 MetaG | ecosystem: Host-associated > Fungi > Mycelium > Unclassified | place: USA: Florida, Wakulla State Forest...
CGAAGCGGCCCGTTTCGGCCGCATCGACATCGGCTACTACGGCCCCATGTCCTACGTCATGGCCAAGACCCGCGCCAACATCGAACCCCTTGCCGTACTGGTGGCCGATGGCACGCCGACCTATCTGGGCTGCATCATCGCCAGCAAGGCCGGTGGCGTGAAGACGCTGGCGGATGTACGCGGCAAGACCTTCGGTTTCACCGATCCGGCCTCCACCTCGGGCCACCTCCTGAGCCGGACCATGCTGCTCAACCTGGGGCTGGTGGCCGGCAAGGACTACCAGTTCCAATTCATGAACGGCCACGATGCCCTGGTGCTGGCCGTGCAGAACAATCGCGTCCAGGCTGGTGCTACCACCTGCCCGCTGCTGGAGTCGTTCATCAAGCGCGGGATCGTCGATGCGAACAAGATCGAGATCATCGGCCGTACGCAACCGATCCCCAACTACCCCTGGGCCGTACGCAGCGACCTGTCGCCTGAACTGAAAGACAAGCTCAAGAAAGCCCTGCTGGATCTGACGGATCCCAAGATCCTCGGCGTCTTCCGTGGCGAACGCTTCGACGCCATCGACGACCACGCGTTCGACCAGCTCCGCGAAGCCGCGACCAAACTCAATATCGATACCAGCGGCAAGGTGAAATGACCTGCCCGCAGGCCTGCCTGAAGCGATGGAGGAAAACATGCTTGAACAGATGAAGGGCGTGATGCCCCCGCACCAGTACCTTGGCATCATCAATGAAAGCCGTAAGGCCGCTCAGCGTATCCATGTGCGCGTGGCCGTCGTGGTGGTGATCTGTCTGCTGTCATTGTGGTCGGTCGGTCTTTTCGATGCGGAGCGCCTGATCAGCGGCGTCCCCGCCTGCTGGAAGATCCTGACCGAAATGATGCCGCCGGATTTCAGCAGATGGCGCGACTGGCTCCGGCCCCTGGCCGATACCTTCTTCATGAGCATCGCCGGCACCACCATCGCCGTGGTGCTGGGTTTTCCTCTCGGACTGTGCGCCGCGCGCACCACGGCGCCCCATCCAGCGGTCTATATCCTGGCCCGCTGGACGCTCAATCTCCTGCGCGCCGTGCCGGAGCTGATCATGGGCATCTTCCTGGTCGCGGCGGTCGGTTTCGGCGCGCTGCCCGGCGCACTGGCGCTCGGCCTGCATTCGCTGGGGATGGTGGCGAAGTTCTTCGCCGAAGCCTTCGAGCATGCCGATCCCAAACCCATCGAGGCGGCCCAGGCCAGCGGCGCGACACCCATGCAAGTCATCTTCCATGCCTTGCTGCCGCAGGTCACGCCGCAACTGACCGACACCATTTTGTATCGGTGGGAATACAACTTCCGGGCCTCGACCCTGCTGGGGATCGTCGGCGCCGGCGGCATCGGCTTCGAGTTGATGGCCTCATTGCGCATCCTGATGTACCAGGAAGTCGCCGCCCTGATGCTCATCATCTTCGCCGGCGTGACCCTGGTCGATTTCCTCGGTAGCCTGCTGCGGCGTCACCAGCTCAAGTAAGTCTGTCGGGAGCCCGGGCTCCCCCTCACCTTAAAGTCCATCCATGAAACCGAACGTCCAAAGCAACCAGCGCGCATACCGCTGGCCCACGGCGCCCGTGGTCGTCGTCTGCGTCGACGGCTGCGAATATGAATACCTCTCGGCCGCCGCCGCGGCCGGCGTCGCGCCCTACATCGCCACGCTGCTGGAAGGCGGCAGCAGCTTTCTTGCCGACAGCGTGGTGCCCACTTTCACGAACCCCAACAACCTGTCGATCGTGACCGGCGTACCGCCCTCCGTACACGGCATCTGCGGCAATTACTTCTTCGATACCGCCACCGGCGAGGAAGTCATGATGAACGATCCGAAATACCTGCGCGCCGGCACATTGCTGGCTGCCTTTGCCGATGCCGGCGCCAAGGTCGCGGTGGTCACCGCCAAGGACAAGCTGCGCAAGCTGCTCGGCCACCAGCTGACCGGCATCTGCTTCTCGGCGGAAAAAGCCGACCAGACCACCCTTGGTGAACACGGCATCGAACATGTGCTCGAATTCGTCGGTCTGCCGCTGCCATCGGTCTACAGCGCCGATCTCTCCGAATTCGTCTTCGCCGCGGGCGTCAAACTGCTCCAGCAGCACGCACCCGACCTGATGTATCTCTCCACCACCGATTATGTGCAGCACAAGGCCGCGCCCGGTACCGAAGAGGCAAACCGCTTCTACCACATGATGGATGGTTATCTGCGCGCGCTGCACAACGCCGGCGCCGTCATCGCCCTGACGGCGGACCATGGCATGAATGCCAAACATGCCGCCAATGGCGCACCCAATGTCATCTACCTGCAAGACGTATTGGACGCACACATCGGCACCGGGCAAACCCGCGTCATCTTGCCGATCACGGATCCCTATGTGGTGCACCACGGCGCACTGGGTTCCTATGCCACCGTGCACCTGTCGTCCGCCACGGATGAGGCAACGGTGATGCGCTACCTGGCCTCGCTGGAAGGCGTGGAACTGGTGCCATCGAAAGCCGATGCCGCCGCCCGCTTCGAGCTGCCGGCGGACCGCATCGGCGACCTGGTGGTGATTGCACGACAGGATACGGTGCTGGGCACGGCCGCGGCGCGTCATGACCTGTCCGGCCTGGATGTGCCGCTGCGCTCGCACGGCGGCCTCTCCGAGCAGCGGGTGCCGCTTATCCTGAATAAACAAGTGGTGGGCGTGACGCCTGGACGCCGACTGCGCAATTTCGATGCATTCGATCTGGCGCTCAACCACATCGCGTGAGACCCGGGGAAAGATTGCCTGCGCAGCAGGATGCCGCACAGGCAATCCCTTATCTTCATCCCTCACTCAACAATGCAGCCGCGGCTTTCTCATCGGTGATGAGCACATGGCAAAGGCCCGCGCATATCGCGCCCCGGATGATGGGAACCTTATGCACGCCGCCCGCCGCCAACACCAGGGAAGGAATCTTGCGCAACTGCTCCAGTTCGGGATGAATGACACAGTTGGCGACAGGATGGGAAATGAGCGCGCCATGCTCGTCGAGGTAATGCCCGCAGACATCGCCTACCGCGCCCGCCGCGCGTAGCGACGCGCAAGTTTCCATGGAAATGACATCGTATTCGAGCGCCTTGGACAGCGCGGACAGGTCGATGGCGCTCAACAGCGCGATATCGACCTGCCCCACCCTGTTCAGTACCGTGCGTACCGGCTCGCTGTTGGTCAGCGCCGCTTTCAGTGCTTCGTTTTCCGCGATGAGCGGCGCCGTCATGTAGTAACAGGTCGCGTCCAGCGAACGCGACACCAGCGACGCATTGTCGAACGGATTGATTTGCGTGCTCTTGGACAAGCCGCCGCACATCAGCACCACCGTGTTATCCGCGCCTTGCCGTCTGATCATGTTCTGGGCGGCGGCATTGATGGTGCCGCCCCAGGAAATCCCCAGCGTTTGGCCTGCCGCCAGATTGTCACTGATGTATTTTCCCGCGGCCGCACCCACGACCGTTCTGACATCCGTTTCTTCCGAAGCGATCGGCACGACGATGGCATGACGCAGTTGGTACTTCTGTCGCAGGCCGGCTTCCAGTTCCATGCATGCGCCGAAGCGGCTGTTGATGGAAATCTGCACGAAACCGCTGATGCGCGCGTCATTCAGGATCCGGTTGACGCGTTTGCGCGTGAAGCCAAGGTGCTGCGCGATCGTTTCCTGGGTCAGCCCTTCCTTGTAGTAGTGCCAACACACGCGCGCCATGATCTGTGCGTCTTCCCCGCCGTTGTCGCGCTCGGTCTCACCCGTTGTCGTCATCTCTTGGTGTCTGTCTGGTTCATCTTTATTCGTCACCCCGGCGCCTGCCGGATGACATTGCGCCGCAAGTGTAGGGCAATCCCTCCGGGGGAGCAAATGCGTCATCAATATTACAAAAGCGCCTCTATCTGAGGCACACATCATGCTCGTCAGCGCGGGAACCGGCAGGCTTTCCTCCAGACAATTTCCGCCCCGAAAGCGCGCTCATCATCAAAACGGCCGCCTTCTTTCCAGACAGCCGGCCGTTCCGCTTTCCAGACCAATACAGATCACGGATTCAACGCCCCTGTTCATCCTCGGCATCCCGATGCACCGCCCCCACACCCAAGCCCATCCCAAGACCCATGCCCGCGCCGCCACCCATACCGCCTTGTCCGCCGCCCTGCTTGCCGCCCCCGCCGCCATCACCCTTGCCCCGACCGGCGCCGCCTTGCGTGCGGGTCGGGCCTTGCAGGGGAATGGTGACGTCGGCGGGAATCTCGCCCAGATCGAGCGCTTCCCGGATGAAATTACGCAATGACACGACCAGCTTCGCGGTTTCCACCGGACGGCCGGCGGCCATGTCCAGCGCAGCCTGGCTGGCGAGGCGGACGTGTTCTTCGGTGCCCAGCAGGATGATGTCGGAGAGCGCAGCCTCGACCGCATCGCGGATGCGCCGCGCCCGTTCTGAACTGGCGCGCGGTGCCTCGGACGGGTCGCCATCGGCTTTCATCTCGCCGCGCTCGGTCATGCGCAAGTCGCCCAGATGGGTAGGATCGACCGTCAATCTGCCGGTGAAAGAACCGCCGAGGGTGCGATAGGCAGAGATCAGCGTCTTGAGCCGCTCATTGATCTGGCGGTTCATGCGCTCGCGCCGCTGCTGAATGGTTTGCATCATCAGCACGCGGATGCCCACGCCCATCAGGGTCACGAAGACCAGACCAATCAGGCTGGTCAGGATGGTTTGCCAGGAATTGAAATCGATATTGCGCATGGGGGCTCCGGAAATGAGTGCTAGTCGCCGCCGGTCGCATCAGGGCAGCTCAATGGACGAACATTCGCCGAATCCCTGCACGTCCACCGGCCACTCGTGCGCCGATGCCATGGCGCGGCGGCCATGTTGCGCAATATAACCCACCGCGCGGATGACGCCGGCATGGGTGATCCATACCGCCTCGCGCCGGTTTGCCGCTTTCAGGTCGTCGATGGCACTGGCCACGCGTTGCAGCACATCACTGGCGCTCTCGACGCCGCCAAAGCGATGCCGGGCAAAATCCTGCGTCCACTGGTCGATGGCCGCTTTCGGAATGTCGGCCCATGGCACGCCTTCCCAGATGCCGAAATCCATTTCATTCAACCGGATCTCTTCCGTCAGGCGCAGATCCGGGCGCATCGCCAACAATGTGTCCGCCAAGGCCCGCGCCCGGGACAAGCCGGAAACCTGCACCGCCAGATCGGAAGGCAACAGTCTGGCCAACGCTGCGGCAGCGTCCAGTGTCGCCTGCCGGTCGGCCGCGACATCCAGCCGGCCATAGCAGATGCCTTTGCCGATCAGGGGCCGGGCATGGCGCGCCAGCCACAGTTTCATGCCGCACCGCCGAAATGCAGGCTGACCAGCACGCCGAAGTAAAACGCCAGTTCGCAGACTTGCTGCGTCGCGCCGAGGGTGTCGCCGGTAAAGCCTTGCAAGCGCCGCCGCAACAATCCAAACATGATGAACCAGGCCAGCCCACTGGCGGCAACGCCGCCCAGCCAGAACATCCCGGCATGCCAGCGGTAGGCGATGACCAATACCAGCACCGTCCAGAAAATCGCCACCGCCAATATCGTCCCGCCGGCCTCCGATGCCGTCGCGGCGGATTTGGAATCCGCGCGCCCGCCGACATTGGGCAACAAGGCAACGATGAAGATCGGCATCATCCGCGAACAGACATGCGCGGCAAACAGGGTAACCGCCACCAATGCCACATCGACCTGGGCCAGCACACCGATGAATGCAGTCTTGAGCAGCAGCGCCAGCACCAAGGCCGATGCGCCATAACTGCCGATGCGCGAATCCTTCATGATCTCCAGCGCGCGCTCGCGGCTGACCGCACCGCCCAGACCGTCCGCCGTATCGGCCAAGCCGTCTTCATGGAAGGCCCCGGTCAGCATCACCGTCAGCGCCGTGCTCAAGAGGGCGGCCGCCCATCCCGCGCCGCTCACCGCTGGCAGCAGCGCCTCGACCACCACAAACGCCACCGCCGCCACACCGCCCACCAGCCAGCCCACCAGCGGAAAATACGCCAGGCTGGCGCGCTGCATGTCCTTATCGAAACCGACCCAGGCCGCCACGCGGCCCGGCAACGGGATACGTGTGAAAAATTGCAGCGCCAGCAGGAAATGTCGGATCGGATTCAATTCAACCCTCCTGGCGCGACACGCCCGCCGATTCGAAGCTCGCCATCTCGCGCAGGATCGCGCAAGCCGAATCGAGCAGCGGCCAGGCCAGAGCCGCGCCGGAACCTTCGCCCAGACGTAGCTGCAAATCGAGCAGCGGCTGGGCTTGCAACACCTCCAGCATCAATACATGCCCGCGCTCGCCCGAACGGTGCGCGAAAACGCACCGCTGCAATACCAGTGGCGCCAGACGGCTGGCGACCAGCACCGCCGCGCTGACAATGAAACCATCGACGACGATGATCCGGTTTTCCGATGCGGCTTGCAGGATGGCGCCGACCATGGTGGCGATTTCGAATCCGCCAAAGGCGGCCAGCGCGTCGAGCGGTTCCCGGGCATCGGCGTGCAAGGCCAGCACGCGCTGTAGCACGTCGGTCTTTCTGGCGATGCCGGCCTGATCCAGCCCGGTGCCGGCGCCGGTGCAATCCATGATGTCGATCTGCGCGAGCCGCGCCAGCAGCAAGGCGGCGGCAGAGGTATTGCCGATGCCCATTTCGCCCAGCAACAGCACATTGCCCGGCAAGGCAGCCAGCAGTGCCTTGCCGTTGTCCAGCGCCTGGTCGCACTGTTGCGGTGTCATCGCCGGGCCGTGCAAGGCATCAGCGGTGCCGGCGGCCACCTTGCGGATCAGAAGGCCGTCGCGCGGCGCAAATGCGTGCATCACGCCGCAATCCACGACACTCAGCGCAATGCCGTGCTGCCGCGCCAAGACGCTGACCGCCGCGCCACCGGCCAGGAAATTTTCCACCATCTGCCAGGTCACGTCGCTGGGATAGGCCGACACGCCATTGGCCGCCAGACCGTGATCGGCGGCAAACACCACCAGTTGCGGCGCGCGCAATACCGGCGACTCGCTCTTGAGGATCATCCCCAGTTGCCGCGCCAGGATTTCCAGCCCCCCCAGTGAGCCGACCGGCTTGGTCTTGTTGTCGAGCACGTGCTGCAAACGCGCGGCCAGGGCGGGGTTGTTCAGGTCTTCGATGGGGGGAATCAAAAAGATCATACTGGTTTTCTTGTGGTGAACAAGATTCAGGAAATCAGGGCATGCAGCACATCGGCTGCGATGTGCTGCCGGAGAAAACCGGCCAGTCCGTCGAACACGCTCTCCAGCGTCGGCGCCTGGGCGCCGAACAAGGCGTGCAGGACGGCGGGGTCTTCGAACAAACCATGCAGATACACGCCGAGTACATTGCCTGGGGCATTCTGCCATGCCAGGCCGGGAATGACTTCTTGCGCGGCGGAGCCGATGGCCTCGGTCTGTCCGTGGTGAATTTCATAACCCTGCACCTGCACGCCGGACAGTGTTTGCCAGGCGCCATGCAAGGAAGCGAATGTCGCAACACTGCGCCGCACGGTCTTGGCCTGCGCGAAAGTCGTCGTCAGCGGCAGCAAGCCAAGGCCTTGGGCGTCGCCGTCGATGCCATGCGGATCGCGCATCCGTTCGCCCAGCATCTGCAAGCCGCCGCAGATACCCAGCACGGCGCCGCCGCGCGCGGCATGCGCGGTGATCGCCTGCTCCAGCCCCTGCGCGCGCAGCCATGCCAGATCGCTACCGGTGTGTTTCGAGCCGGGCAGGATGATCCAGTCATCCGCCCCCAGGCCGGCAATATCGGCGGGACTGCGCGCCCACAGCAGACGGATACCGGCCACATTCTTCAGCGTCTGGAATTCATCCAGATTGCTGATGCGCGGATAAGCCACCACCGCCACCGTCCGCGTCACCGTGCCGCTTGCGCGCGAGCGGTCGTCGAAGACACCATCTTCTTCCGGCAAACCATGCTGCCACCACATCGGCAAGACCGCCACGGTCGCAATGCCGGTCAGCGCCTGCAATTGCTGCGGCGCCGGCGCCAGCAAGGCGGCGTCGCCCCGGAACTTGTTGAGCACGAAGCCGTGGATGCGCGACCGGTCGGCCTCGTCCAGCAAGGCCCAGGTGCCGTACAGATGCGCGAACGCGCCGCCACGGTCGATATCCGTCACCAGCAGGCAGCGCGCATCGGCATGACGCGCCACGCGCATGTTCACAATGTCGCTTTGCATCAGGTTGATCTCGGCCGGCGAACCCGCCCCCTCGATGACGACCACATCATGCTCCGCGCGCAAGGTATCGAGCGCCGCCGCGATGTGCGGCCAGACCTTCTCGCTGCGTTCGCGCCACGGCGTTTGCGTCAGGCCGGCATCGACCTCGCCCAGCAGCACGACCTGGCTGCGCGTATCGGCTTCTGGTTTCAACAGCAGCGGATTCATGCGCACGTCCGGCTCGGCCCGTGCCGCCAATGCCTGGAAATACTGGGCCGATCCGATCTCGCCCATGCCTTTAGCCGACGCCACCACGCGCGCATTATTGCTCATGTTCTGCGCCTTGAATGGCGCAACCCACAAGCCTTGCTGCGCATACCAGCGGCACAGCGCGGTGGTCAGCCAGCTTTTGCCGGCGCCGCTGGTGGTGCCCAGCACCATGACGCATTGCGCGTTCATGCCGCGCCTGCCGGGGAGTGCCGGCCGTCCATCAGTCCTCGATGCCGCGCTGCGCCGGTACGCCGGCCTCGAAGGCGTGCTTGATCATGGTCATCTCGGTCACGGTATCTGCCAGATCGATGATCTCTTGCGGGCAGCGGCGGCCGGTCAGCACCACATGCACCGACGCCGGACGCGCGCGCAGAGTCTGCAAGACCTCTTCCAGCGGAACCCAGCCGTAGATCAGCGGATAAGTGACCTCATCGAGCACGACCATGAAATACTCGCCGCCCAGGATCGCTTCGCGCGCCTTTTGCCAGCCATCCCGCGCCAGTTGCGCCGAACGCTCCAGATCCTGGCTCTTCCAACTGAAGCCGTCGCCCAATCCTTCGATCGGCAAGTCGAGCTTTTCGAACGTGCGGTGTTCGCCGAAGCGCGCCGTCGGCACTTTCATGAACTGGAAAATCTTGACCGCCTTGCCACGTCCCTGGGCACGAATCGCCAGACCGAAGGCGGCCGTGCTTTTGCCCTTGCCATCGCCGGTATTGACAATGACCAGGCCGCGCCGCTCGCCTTCGCGCTTTTCATACGGCGTTTCTTTTGGGGGTTGTTCGACTTGCATGTACTGTTCCTTTCAGATGCGGGGAAGACAAATCCATTGATCTCCCAGGCGCTGGATGTGGATGCGATTGTCAAAAACCTGCTCGATGACGGCGTGCGTGGCCGGCGCGCCGCACGTCCCCTGATGGCACACGCGGCCATCGGCTACCACGACAATCTCGTCCGCGTGCAAGGCCAGGGAAATTTCATGCAAGATGCTGATCACGGTTTTCCCCTGCGCGACCAGATCGCGCACCAGGGATAGCCAATCGACCTGATGCGGCAAATCGAGATTGGCCAGCGGCTCGTCCATGAGCAGGATATCGGCCTGCACCGCCAGCGCACGCGCCAGCAGCACGCGCTGGCGTTCGCCGCCGGATAACTGGCTCAGGCTGCGTTCACGCCACTGCCAGGCCTGCGCCATCTCCAGCGCGGCCTGGACGGCGGCTCGATCGATTTCACTGGGCGATGACAGCCACGGCTGGTGCGGCAGGCGCCCGAGCATGGCGATGTCGTAGACGGTGAGATCATCGGCGCCGCGTTCATTCTGACCGAGCCAGGCAAGATGTCGCGCCTTTTCGCGCGCACCCGGCGGCTGGGTGCCCAGGCCGGGGAAATGTACTTCCCCCTGGTGCGGCATCAATCCGGCCAGGGCTTTCAGTAATGTCGACTTGCCGGCGCCGTTGGGGCCGATGATGCTGGTCCATTTACCGCGCGCGAAGGCGATGTCGATCTCCCGCAAGACGGTCTTGCGGCCGAGTTGCGCATGCAGACCGCGCGCCTGGATCGCCACTTCGCTCATGCCGCCTCCATCTTGCGGCTCTGCGCGTGCATCAGCCATAACAGATAGGCGCCGCCCAGCAAGGCCGTCAGCACGCCCACCGGCAATTCATCAGGCGCGATCAGCCAACGCGCCAGCAGATCGGCCAGCAGCAACAGCAAGCCACCCATCAGGCTCGACAGGAAGATGAGCCGTTTGTGCGTGGTCTTCACCACCGAACGCACAAGATGCGGCGCGGCCAGGCCGACGAAGGCAATCAGGCCGGTCTGCGCCACGGCGGTGCCCACCGCCAGCCCGAGCACGGCGATCAACAGGCTGCGCAAGGGCGCGATCCGCAAGCCCAGGCTGGTCGCCGTCTCTTCGCCCAGGGTCAGACCATCAAACACGCGCGCCAGGCTCCACGCCACGATCGCGCACACCACCCACACGCCCGCCATCAGGGTCAGCGCGCTCCAGTCGACGAATCCGGTATTGCCCAGCTTGAAGGCCTGGGTCGCCAGCATCACGTCCGGCGACAGCAGCATCATGAGCGAGTTGAGCGCGCCCAGCACCACGCCCACGATCACCCCCGCCAGCAGCAACCGCAAGGTGTGCTGGACGCCGCGCGCCAGCAGCATGGTCAGCAAGACGGCGCCCACCGCACCCAGGAAAGCCGCGCCGGTCAGGCCCAGGTTGACCATCCAGTGCGTTGTGGCCGGGGTGCCGCCGATCAGGGACAAGACCACCGCCACCCCCAGCGACGCTCCCGAACCGCTGCCCAGCAGGAAGGGATCGGCCAGCGGATTGCGAAACAGGCCTTGCGCCAGCGCGCCCGACAAACCCAGCAAGGCGCCGGCGCACCATGCGCCGATGGTGCGCGGCATGCGGATATCCCACACGATCTGCCAGGCCGCCGGATCGCCATATGCATGCCAGACATGCTCGACACCGGTGCTGCCGATACCCGCGCCCAACAGACAGGCGAATACCGCCACCGCGATCAGGGCCAGGGCCCAGGCGTTGGCCCGCCGATGTTGTGCCGACACGATCTTACTCACTTCTTCACATCCTCCAGGCCCTTGTCGGCAATGCATCGCGCCATGATGCGCGCGGCTTCGGCGATACGCGGCCCCGGCCTCACGGCGACGTCGGACTGCGCATCGGAAATCACGCAAATGCGCTGCCCGCGCACGGCACGGATGCCGCCCCAGCCCGGCCGCTGCAACATGCCGGCGAAATTGCGCTCGCTCACCAGGATCAGATCCGGATTGGCGCGTACGATATATTCAGGATTCAGTTTAGGGAAAGGCCCCAGGCCAGCCGGCACGATGTTCTGCACGCCCAGCCGCGTCAGGGTTTCACCGATGAAGGAAGATTCGCCCGCCGCGTAACCGCCGCGCGCCACCTCGAAATACACGCGCAGGCGCCGCGCCCGCGGCGGCAGGGATTGCGCGGCGGCGGCCACCCCGGCCTCGGTCTGCTGCCAGACCTGCTGCGCGGTATCCACACCCAGCACGGCGCCGACCTTGTCCAGCACACGCCGCACATCGGCATAGGTCTTGGTTTCCAGCGCAACGACCTTGATGCCCAGCGCTTCCAGGCGTTCGGCCGCGCGCGAGGCGGAGGCCATCAGCACCAGATCGGGCTTCAGCGCGACCACGGCTTCGATATTCGGATCCATGCCGCCGCCCAGACGCGGCAACTGGTTCACCGATGCCGGATACGACGAATAACGGTCCACGCCGACCAGCCGCTGGCATTGGCCGAGACCGCACACGGTCTCCGTCAGCGACGGCAAGAGACTGACCACGCGTTGCGGCGGCGCGGGCAGGCTCACCGTCACACCGCGGTCATCGGTCACCTGCACCGCATGGACGATGGCGGCATTGAGCAATAACGCCAGGAAAACCAGGACCCGCTTCATGGCGTGCCTTTCAATGTCAGCGGCAATCCCGCCGCCACCAGCGTCACGCGTTCGCAGGCCGCGGCGATACGCTGGTTCAACACACCCAGCGCATCGACATAGGCGCGCACTTCCCTCCCCAGCGGAATCACCCCCAGACCGATTTCATTGCTGACCAGGATGATGGGGCCGCGCGCATGGGCAATCGCCTCGATCAGGCGGTCTGCTTGCCGTGCATGAACGGTATCGGACAGGACATCGGTCGATGCCGGCATCAGGCAATTCACCAGCCACAGCGTGATGCAGTCGATCACCAGCAAGGTGCCTGGGGCGCTGAAATGCGCGATCCTGGCCGCCAGCGACAAGGGTTCTTCCATCGTCCGCATGCCCGGCACGCGTTCGGCGCGCTCGCGCCGATGACGCGCGATACGCTCCCGCATTTCGTCATCATGCGCCTGACCGGTAGCGATCAGCATCGCCTGATGCGCGGACGACAACGACAACCATTCGCGCGCCAACAACTCCGCCCGCCGCGACTTGCCGCTTTTCTGTCCGCCGAGGATCAATTCGCTGCGGGCCAGCGTCATCTGCGTCTCCATGCAAACACATCTCGCAAGGGTAAGTCACTCTTGCAAGAATGCAGGTAAGGAAGCGGCAACGAACAGCCCCGGCAGGTAACGGATTTCATACATGACAAGAAAGGAATGCTCTTGCCGGATTCCCCGCCAGCGTGGAGCGATTGATCCGAAGCAGCCCGGATCCCTTCGTTGGCCGGTATCCGGGCTGGCGAAATGGCTCTTGTCGCCTTCCCGGCCGCCCATTTCTGGCAACCAGTGGCTTGCAGTGACAAGATGGAACCGGTGAGGATCCGTCCGCCTTACCGTTGCGGGGGCAGCGCAGGTTACGCGGTCGATGACACGCGTCCTGCTTCCCGTTTAACTTCGACACATGAATGGTATCGAGAGCACCAACGGGCGGAATTGTAACCTTGTTAGGTGCGGCGAGGGGAGGCTCCCGCGTACGGACGGGCAGTATTTATTAATCAGGAGAAACAGCCAGCGCGGCGTCCGTGACGGCGGCGGATGCCATCTCATCTACCGCCGAGCGCCAAGCCCGGCGGTAGTCCGCCAGACCATGCAGCGTCGCCGCCGGAGAGCGCACCAACCCCGGCAACTTATCCACCACATCCCCCCGCCCCCACTGCCCCAGCAGCCATCCACCAATGGTGGTGCCGCTGGCATCGGGCGAGCTGCTGACGCGCCGGCCAGTCAGTGTGGACAGCACGGCGGCAAAATGCGGATTGGCGGTAAAGCTGCCTTCCACCACGACATCGCCCGGAGCATCCAGCCATTCCAGGCAATAGTCCGTCATCAGCGCGCAGTACAGCGTGGCCAGCGCATAACGGCTGGCGGGATGCGTCGGCAATGTGCCCAGGATGCTGCCGGCGCGGCTGGCGAAGGGGCCGCCGCAGCCGGAAAAGCACGGCAAGGCCATGACCCTGGCATCGATCAAAGCCTGTAACACCGTCATATCGCAGACCGGCGCGTCACCCGCCAGTTGCGCGAATTCGCGCCCGCCCATGAAGCGCATGCAAGCCACCGGCGCGCCCGCCACATTGACGTTGGCCAGCATGTCGGCCTGTTCTTGCAGATGATCCAACTGTCCATCCAGCGCGGCGGCGATCAGCCAGGTGCCAGTGGACAGCACCACGCGCGGCCCCGACGTCGGTGCACGCAAATACCGCAGCAGCGAGGCATTGCTGTCATGCACGCCGCACAATACGGCGCAGTCCGATGGCAGGCCGGCGGCCAGCGCGACTTCCGGGCGCACGGTGCCAAGTACTTCCCAGGCCGGATGCAAGGGCGGCATGAGATGCGACCAGCCGAGCGCCTGCGGCAGCGACGAATAGCCGGCATGCGCCGGCTCCCACAAGTCGGTATGGCAGCCCAGCGAACTGACCTCGGCGGCCGCCACGCCGGACAAGCGCCATGCCCAGTACTGCGGATACATCAACAGATGACGGGCGCGCGCGAGAGCTTGCGGGAAGCGTAGCGACTGCCAGTACAACTGGCGACCGAGATTGAGCCCGACGCCCAGCAGCGGCGAAAAACTTTGCGCGAACGGTGGCCGGATCGTCTCGTAAGGCGCCTCCTCCGCGGACAAGGCAAAGTCGAATTCATAGTCGGCGATCGGCAAGACCAAGCCGTCTTCATCCACCAGCGCGGCGGTGGCGCCATGCGCGACCGGGACGATGGCACGGATGGGCCAGTCGCGCGCCAGTTCGGCCAGGTTATCCAGCAGCCAGCTCTCGATGCGCGCAACGTCGTGATGCGGATACGGACCGTCGTTGCGCACCTGATTGGCGCAGCGGCGCACGGCCAGTTCCCGGCCCTGATCATCCACCAGGGTCAGTTTGATGTTGGTCTTGCCGATGTCGAATACGGCAATCGCTTCAGTCATTGCACATGTCCGAAAGAAGTGGGTGGAAGCCAATCATGCCGATCATGGCAAATGGAACACCGACGCGAGGGATTGCGTCAGCGGCTGGTGGTCGGGCGCGGTTTCCATCAGATCCGCCATGAAGGTCCACCAGCGCCGCATGACGGGATGGCCGGGCAAGTCATCCATGGTGTGCTCCGGTATCCGTCGCAGCACGGCAAACAGCTTGCCGCTGCCTGGGTCGAGGAAGATACTGTAGTCGCGGATGCCTGCCTCGTGCAGCAGCGCCGACAGTTCCGGCCAGATGGCGTCGTGGCGTTGCCGGTATTGTTCCGCGCAGCCCGCGCGCAGTTGCATGGTGAAGGCGATCTGCTCCATCAATGGCCCGCTGTCCGCTTGCCGTTCTTGCCGCCCAACAGGCGCGGCACGGCGATGGTCGCCAGCAACAGCGCGCCGACCACGATGGTCATGATGATGCCGGGAATGTTCGCCAGCGCCAGTCCGTAGGTCACCATGCCCATGATCAGCACCGACAGCATCACACCACCGATGGTGCCGGTGCCGCCGGCGATGCTGACGCCGCCGAGGATGACCACGGTGATGATTTCCAGCTCCCAGCCCATGGCGATGTTGGGCCGCGTGCTACCAATGCGGCCGGTGAGGAAGAACCCCGCCAAACCGGACATGGCGCCCGTCAGCACGAACAGCGCGAGCCGGTAACGATCCACCGCGATGCCCGAAAAACGCGCCGCCACCGGGTTATTGCCGATGGCATAGATGCGCCGGCCCCAGCGCGTGCCATGCAAGGCCAGCGCGAACAGCGCCGCCGCCAGCAGCCACACGACGAAGGGGCGCGGGATCACGTCGAAAAAGTAACCTTGCCCCCAGTCGCCCAGCGCTTCCGGATAACTGGTGAACGCCTGATCCCCCAGCACCACGCTGGCCAAGCCGCGAAACAGCGACATCGAACCGATGGTCACGACGATCGACGGCAAACCCAGCCGCGTCACCAGCACACCATTGAGCAAGCCGCAAGCGGTGCCTGCGGCGATGCCGATCGCCAGCAGGCCCACGGGCGGTACGCCATGCTGGTTGGCCAGACCCATCGCCACCGACGACAAGGCAATGATCGCCGAGACCGAAATATCAATTTCGCGGCAGACGATCAGCAAGGCCATCGGTAAGGCTATCATCGCCTTTTCGCTGAAATTGAAGGTGCTGTCGGCCAGGTTATACGGGTCGAAGAAATTGGGTTGCAGCACGCCATTGACCAGGCACACCACCGCCAGCAGGGCCAGCAGCAATGCCTCCCAGTGCCGCAGCAGATCGCCGGGCCGGAAGCGCGCGCGTTCTTCGATGTGATAGCGCGAGGTCTTGGCGCTTGCCGGTTCTGTCATGGTGCTCATGCGGAATTCCTCGGGGTAGATGCCGGCTGGCCATGCAGCGGCAGGATCTGTTTGCGGCGGCCTTTGCCGCCACGGGCGTTGACCACCACCGCGCACAAAATGACCAGTCCGGTCAGGGCACTTTGCCAGAACGGCGAGATGCGCATGATGGGCAAGGCATTGTTGATCACCGACAGGAACAGGGCGCCCAGCACTGCGCCGCTGACATTGCCGACACCGCCGGCGATGCTGATGCCGCCGATCACGCAGGCCGCGATCACCGTCAACTCGAACCCGTAGGCAATCTCGGTATAGGCCACCGCATAGCGCGCCACCCACAGGTAACCGCACAAGCCTGCCATCGCGCCAGACAGGCCATAAGTCCACAGCAAGCGCCGGGGCGCGGCGATGCCGACATAGGCCGCCGCCGCCGGATCATTGCCGATGGCATACAGGTCGCGGCCGAAGCGGGTATGGCGCGCCACGAACCACAGCGCCAGGATGGCCAACGCGGCCAGCCAGACCAGATGCGTCATGCCGCCCAGCCGCGCCAGCGGAAAGGCGATGAAGTCGACCGGCATATTGCGCGACGACACCCAGGCGCCGCCCGACAGCACGAATACCATCCCGCGATAGACGCTCATGCTGCCCAGCGTCACCACGATCGGCGGCAGCGCCAGGTAACCGATCAGCCAGCCATTGATCAACCCCAAGGCCAGGCCGATGCACAAGGCGGCGGCAATCACCAGCCCGATCGGCAACTGCGGGAAATGCATCGCCAGCAGCGCCGACATCATGCCCGACAGGGCCAGATTCGACGCCACCGACAGGTCGATGCCGCGCGTCAGGATCACCAGCATCTGGGTCAGCGCCAGCATGATGGTCACGGCGCTGTCGGTGAGCAGGTTGTCCATGCTTTGCGCGCTCAAGAACACCGGCGCGCGCAAGCCGACCAGCAGGATCAGCACCACCGTCAGCGCCGCCAGCAAGGGCTCGCGCTGGCGCAGGAATACGCCCGCGCCGATGCCGGCCGAAGCGCTTCGGCTCGCGCGCGACATCAGGGATGCGCTGGAAATCAATGCCATGTTGCAGCTCCTTGCGAAGATTCGTCCAGCGCGTGCCGGCTGCCGGAAGCGGCGGCGGCCAGCCGTTCGGCCGTGGCCTCCTCGCGCGAGAAAACGTGTTGCACGGTGCCCTGGTGCATCACCACGATGCGGTCCGACATGCCCATCACTTCCGGCAGTTCGGACGACACCAGGATCACCGCCAGCCCCTGCGCCACCAGTTCGCCGATCAGGCGGTGGACGGCGGCCTTGGAGCCGATATCGATGCCCTTGGTCGGTTCATCCAGGATCAGCACGCGCGGCTGGGTCGCCAACCACTTGGCCAGCACCACCTTTTGCTGGTTGCCGCCCGACAGTTGCGCCACATGCTGGTGGAAATGCGCGGCCTTCAATTCAAGCCGTTCACACAAGCCGCGCGCGATCTGCAATTCTTGACGGCGATGCCGGCGCAGGAAGAAACCGATGCCCGGCAACACCGGCAAGGTGATGTTCTGGAAGATCGGCAGGGACAACAAGGCCCCTTGGCGCTGGCGGTCTTCCGGCACATAGGCGATGCCATGCGCGATGGCCGCGGCCGGCGAATCCAGCGCCACGTCCTTGCCATCCATGCGCAGGCTGCCGCGCGCTTCCGGCGACAGGCCGAACAAGGCATGCATCACTTCGGAACGACCGGCGCCGACCAGGCCGTAGAACCCCAGGATTTCGCCGGGCCGCAGGTAAAAACCGACATCGCGAAATTCGGTCGGATGCGACAGATTCGCCACTTCCAGCACCGGCGCGGCGGCTTGCCGGGCCTCGCCGGCCGCGGGGCGCGCAAACACCTCGCCGACGTCGCGTCCGACCATCAGCGCCACCAGTTGGCGCTCCGTGATGTCGGCCAGCGCGCCGCTGGCGATGAAGCGGCCGTCGCGCAGGACGGTGTAGCGATCCGCCACGGCATAGATTTCATCGAACTTGTGGGAAATGAAGATCACGGCGGTACCGGCCGCGCGCAATTGCCGGATGATCCGGTACAGCTCGCCGATCTCGTGGTGCGACAAGGCCGCGGTCGGCTCATCCATGATCACCACCTGCGCTTGCTGCGACAACGCCCGCGCGATTTCCACGAAATGACGCTGCGCCACGCTCAAGTCCTTGACCTTGGCGCGCACCGGCAGATCGACTTCCAGCCGTTCGAACAAGGCGCGCGCCTCGTCTTCCATGCGCCGCCAGTCGATGCGCGGCGGCATGCCGCACAGGGGCTGGCGGCCGATCCAGATATTCTCGGCCACGCTCAGTTCTTCGAACATCACGGTTTCCTGGTGCACGGCGGTGATGCCACCGCGCATCGCGTCCTGGGCGCTGGCGAAGCGCACCTCGCGGCCATCCAGCGTGATGCTGCCCTCATCGGGCTGATGGATGCCGGTCAGGATCTTCACCAGGGTCGACTTGCCCGCGCCGTTCTCGCCCAGCAAGGCCATCACCTCGCCCGCGCGCACCGAGAACCCGACATCCTGGAGCGCGACCACGCCCTGGAAGCGCTTGCCGATGCCCGACAGCGCCAGCATCGGCGCATTTGATTGGTCAACGGCGGCACGGACGGATTGCCTGGCCTGGAGCGGCGGCGGATGAAACAGCGAGCCTTGAGCGGGCAAAGCGGTAATGGACATGAAAAGACCGTGAATGTGGATAAGGAAGGTTCAGCACGCCAATCGGCATGGAGCGCCGCCAGGCGACGCCCCCGCCGGATCAGAAGATCTTGGCGAATTTGTCGACGTTGCTGGCGTCATAGGTGAACGGCGGCGCCAGCGCGGCTTCGCCCGAGGCATCCAGCTTGATGCTGCCCATGCGGCCCACGGCGACGCTTTCGCCTTCCTTGCCCTGGTTCTTGCCCTTCACGAACTGATAGGCGGCATAAGTCGCGGCATAGCCCAGGTCGATCGGGTTCCAGATTGCGAAACTCTTGACCGCGCCGCTCTTGACGTGGCCAGCCATCTCGGACGGCAGGCCCAGACCGGTCACATACACTTTGCCCACCAGCTTTTCATCGACCACGGCCTTGCCGGCCGCGTTGATGCCCACGGTGGTCGGCGCGATGATCGCCTTGAGCTGGGGATGGCTGCGCAGCAGGCCGATGGCTTCACGGTAGCTCTTGTCGGACTGGTCGTCGCCATACACGGTGGCCACCAGCTTGAGCTTGGAAAACTCCGGCTTGGCCAGGGCCTTCTTCATTTCACCGATCCAGATGTTCTGGTTGGTCGCTTGCGCCGTCGCCGACAGGATGGCGATCTCACCGGCGCCGCCGATGGCGTCGGCAGCCATCTCGATCTGCTTGACGCCGATCAGTTCGGCATTGGACGGATTGAGTTGCATCAGGCGGCCGCCCTTGGCGATGCCGCTGTCGAAGGACAACACCTTCACGCCGCGCTGCATGGCGCGCTTGGTGATCGGCACCAGCGCATTGGCGTCATTGGCCGAGATCACGATGGCATCGACCTTCTGGCTGATCAGCGAATTGACGATCTCGATCTGTCCTTCGGCCGTCGGCGTGGTGGGGCCGGTATAGATGACATCAACATCGCCCAGCTCCCTGGCGGCTTCCTTGGCGCCTTCATGGGCGGCATCGAAGAAGCCGTTGCCCAGGCTCTTGACCACCATGGCGATACGCACCTTGTCGGCGGCATGGGCCGGTGCGGTCGCGGTCAAGCCGATGGTGCTCACGACGAGTGCCAATGCCGCGGCGCGAAGTTGTCGTCCCGCCGTGCTGATTTTATTCTTGGTCATGCGGTGTCTCCTTGTTATGGATGAGTGATAGACGGCCCCCGCCAGGGCAAGCGCCGTTTTGCTGCACATGGGCCGGAACAGGCCGGCCATGGATGTCGAATGGATCAGCCGACCAGGGCCAGGCGTTCGTGTTCGGGCGCGACCGTCACGACCTTGACGCCGGCCTGCTCCATCATCTGCGCGTCGGTGTCCGAAATGCCGGTGTCGGTGATGAGGCAACTCACGCGGCTCAGACCGCACAGGATGAGCCCGGCCTTGCGCGAGAACTTGCTGCTGTCGGCCAGCACCACCAGTTGCTCGGCTTGCCCCAACAGGCGCTTTTCGGCCTGGATCAGGAGCGGGTCGGCTTCCATCAGGCCCAGCATCGACAGGCCGTAGAC
>Ga0154006_1000200_pt1 | contig 19908 bp, 27 predicted proteins | sample TSFL090MetaG_FD_104747 | JGI IMG/M metagenome (GOLD analysis project Ga0154006, IMG submission 104747) | Attine ant fungus gardens microbial communities from Florida, USA - TSFL090 MetaG | ecosystem: Host-associated > Fungi > Mycelium > Unclassified | place: USA: Florida, Wakulla State Forest...
CAAAAACAAAGAGTGGAATTCAAATAAGAATTATGTTTTTTGCCAACTATGCTATAGAACAACAACACCCTTCCCTTCTCAAGTTCAGTTTGTTTTTTTGTCCAATTGGTGTGTGTGTGGGGGTTACTCTTCCTGTATGTGCTCCATTGACCCCAATGTTGTTTTTCAGGAATGTGAATTGTATTTCAAATAGGATGATAATACGATCTTGAAAAGCCCTTTGTTGTAAGGAGGCTGGAAGAACAACCGTGTCAGTCGATGGTTCTTGTTGTGAATCTTCTCTCTGAATTTTCCATCAGTTTCAGATCCTCATAGCTCAGGTGAGTACCAATGTTATGATTTCTGCTTAAATCACGACTAGACTTGGTCTCAAATACATTGATACACTTGCTGCTGTCCGAAAATGTTGAATATCAAACGCTATACTAAAATCAGTTGATTGATTTCATGTCTTGATGTTGAAGGTAAATTGGGCGTTTCACTTTATTGTCTTCAGCTAGATATCAATAGTAGTTTATAGACGAGACTCGTTGTGCGATTCATAACTCAACAGAAAATCATTTGTGGAGACTAAGATGTCAACTAGATAATGATTGGTATAGTTTTACGTCTCATTTTGTATCTACTGTTTTGTTTTATTACCTGATCAAGCACGGTTCCCCATCTATGAGTTGGGGGATGGGACTATTGCAGCCTCTTCATGTCACATACAAAATAGAGTCTCTGAAGATGGGATTAAAATAGATTCGAAGTCAGATTGGTTAACAATTAGCTTGCCTGATTTTCAGAAGTTGAAGGGCGATCGATCCCCACGATTATTATCTTTTCTGACAGAAGGAGTGAAAACAAGGCTGTGTTACAGTCTACTCTGCGCTTGTTCCCGTTTTCTTCTGAATTCCCTTTGTGTCCTCTAATCAATTCGTCATCTTCCACGTGGTCCTTTTCTGTAAAGAATTGAAATGTCACCCGATCTCCACCGAGAAGCTTTGACACCAGCCATACGTCCATCCAACTGACTCATGAAATATTTCTACCAGTATCTTGATGCGTACTGTGCGGATCCACAAACAAGAATCAATAATTGATCAAATCCTGGTGAATTCCTCTGACAGTAGCCGTCCGTTGGATATCCAGACTACGAGATACATTCTTCAATGCAGGGCTTCAGCGACTCGGAAAGGTTGATGGAGCACCTTCTATTCCTGGTAATATCAATGTTGCCTGGGAACCATATGAAGCTGGGATTCCCGTGCATCAATTCCGTGGGCCTTACCCGTTGTCCCTGATTGAATTTTCCCCACTTCAAGCCCCAAGGATGGTTGTTAGGACTTGCCCGGATGATCTCTAGGGTTAGTCCTAATCAGAGGTGCCATGTCCTGAGGGGAAAGCCAATCTATCCCATTCACGATCCAAGGCACACGATCGCCGGTGTCGTTTCCTGTCGATGCCCAAACGATATCGTGCTCAGACTCCATCCCCCTGAATGAGTCGTCATCGGAGCCTAAATCCTTTCACATGTACTTCCTCTTTTTTTTCTCCGAGTCGGAGAATCAATTTAGCAAGTATGGATCAATACTTTCATGACAAGTGCACAATGCACAATGCACAACCATGGCTCTTCAGCTCTCCCACAAGCATTTCCGCAGGCTTGCCTCCCAAATTACACGCTTAAATCCTTATCTGGTGAGATATCAATTTAACAGCCTTCATGTATCCAGAACACTGTTACGAAGTGCCCTTCGTCAGGTAGTACCACTCTGGCTGTGTAATATCCATACAAATGAAACCCAGGGCGGAATGTATTCTGGCCTGTATTTGACCATGACGCCAGAGGATACACGACATAGACTCCGGCGATCCCTTGACAATGTTTCTGCAATCATTGATGATTAGCGTTTGAAGTTCTTTCACAGATGACCAGGTAAGACAAATTCTGTTCTGTAGGATCACCGGCCGGGAGCATTGAGAAATGGGCCCTATGACAAAAATCTGGCTCATGGAACGACATCTTGATGATATCGATTATCGGGTACTTTCTATTCATTAGAACCATAAGCAACATCTGTCCAGCCTGATGTACTGCTCGAATTCGTTTAGGGACTGAATAGCCCATCGTCCTCTATCTGTTGCGTGTATATGTCCCACGGAATTCTGAATTATGGAACCGCACATTGAGCCGAGGAGTTGAAATGATACTGTAGACCATTGGTCTCCTTCACTATGGCTTGAACAATTTTTCCTGTGGTCTCTGGCTAGTTCGGGGCTTACTTATCCGGATCTGATCGGCGCTATTGGTTTGACAACTTGAGTGTGCTCTCATGGATAGATAGAACTGTACATCGAACTACATCTCTTTTTTGTGTTGCAAGGTGGCACACACTACATATTGAACCTTATCCAGTCTGATTCCTTCCTGGTGAAGATCGGGCTGAGGATCTGATCCGATAGCACTTGAATCAATCCACGACTCCCTGGAGATACCACTGAACTCGGCCCCTCCCCTCCCCCGCATATACACTGTTATTGGAAGGCTCGCCTCATGAAATTTCATCACTCAAAGCGACAAATCGACACCAGCGTGTTGAACTGGGTGGGTACTCCCTCTGATTCTTGTACATCAATGGGTGATGCGTGACTTGATTAAGGTTTATATTTTCGGCACACTAATGTTCAATGTTACAAGATACAGCAAACCGACATGCCCCGAGATACAATTCAGCGGGATGATTCACTGTTAAAAGATATACCAACTTCTCCCGTCCTGGTACATTGGCAGTGATGTACCGGAGCGTTCAACTCCGGCATTGACGGAAATAGGACGACCTTGACTACGTGGAACAGTCTCATATCTGATTGTTACCAATAACCAAGCTGGGTGAAACAGACGGGTCACGTAAGCATATAGGCCAACGGAATGCAGAAGACACGAGTAGAACGGTTAAGAAGCGAGATCATCACCTGATAAGAGCAGAATGCAGACGGCCAACAAGGCCGAATGTGATTGGAGCGAGAGTAAGTAATGCTCAGTACTAGTGTATGGTGGAGGCAAGAACGTGCTCGTTTACGTTACGTTGAATCTGTCGTTGTCTGACGGGGGGACACTCAAATGGAGCATTCCAGAAATAGAATGTCTGCCGATTTTGTTTTGAGCATCCGACATATCGGGATCCGGGTCGACCTCATAAATAGATACTGGGGCTTTGATCGAGGTCTTTGGATCTGTTTCCCTCGCATATCCCCAGTCCAAGGTTCTTCGTCTGCTATTTTATAAGGTGACAAATTAGTCGTCTTGACGCGCCTTCTACTGATACTTTTGTTCAACTAGGATATACTGTGTGTTGTGGAGCTTACGCCAGGATCACCTATCGTTGCTGAAACATATCACAACTTTTTCGTGGGTGTCCACTGTCTTGTATCCTATAGTATTTTCTCAGAGTGTTCACACCTCGGAATGCCTGTCTTCAGCTCGCGCTCAACATTGCATTTAGTGTTCCTTTTTTCAAACCACGGAGTTCGTTCGCTGATTACTCGAGTAAGTCAACTTCTCACTTTTGACTTCAAAATACAAAGTAGATTCTCCTAGGATCCTCATGATTTCTACTATTACTGTCGAGTATCCTCGAGAAGTATTTCATCCATCGGATCCCCAGAGCTCGCGAAATCCAAACAGGGCTGGGGTTCCTTTATCAATTATTCCTCGACGAGCCGCGCGAAAGCAGACCCTGCCAGTCCCCCAGTCTTCGCGGAAACGACCCGTCATCTCTTTACTATCTGATCGTCAGGGCTGTACCTCCGTCGATTCTGATTTCAGTTCAAACTCTTACGACGGTTCTTTGTCAAATTCCCGATCTTGTAGGAAGAATTTTGAAGAGGTTCGCATCAATACAACAAGCCCGTCCAAGCCGATCTCCGTCCCATGCCTCCGTCGTCATGCACAAAGAGCATTTGATGATCAATCAGAATATGCTTCGACAATTGCAGCACCACGACCGCTTGTTTATATCCCAGGAATGCTTCAATCTAGTGTTGAAACTATGCGTTCTCATATGCTGTCCAATTCCCGGCACAACCCTCGGTCGATGTTCGGAAACGGATCAAAGTCTGCTCCTCCGCAGGGTAGTGGTCCTGACCAAGAGTCTCAATTCATTCGAAAGAAGCGTCCTCAACCCATTAAATCTTCGCTGAAGTCTTCTCGATGTACCAGGGGTAACTTGTCTGTCGTCACCATGGGATCCTCGAGCAAGAGTGAGCCACCGACACCCAAGGTCGTTCACTTCGACCCTCAATTGGAACATGTAAAGCTCTTCTTGGCAGAGCAAAAACCTTTGGCTGTATCGCGAGACGGGAGTCCCACAGAGGATACGAGTGGGACCGATAGTGATTTCCCTTCGTTCATCTACGGAGATGGCAATGATTTACGAAAAAGATTTGTGATGCAACATATCAACCCGATTTCCAGACCAAATGCCAGTCTTAATGTTGCACTTGAGGATTTTTATCTCAACCCTGATGGGACGACTGTCCTGGGAAAAGTTCGAGTCCGTAATATTGCCTTCGTCAAGATCGTTGTAGTCAGGTTCACTTTCGACGCCTGGCAAACGATCAGCGAGGTCGCTGCACATTACGTGGAGTCTCTTGATCAACATTATGATCGCTTTTCGTTCAGCATCCGTCTCAATGATCTATTACCGAGGATAGAGGGGAAAACTCTGGTGATGGCAATACGGTACAATGTTGCGGACCAGGAATTTTGGGACAATAATTATCACCAGAATTATGCTGCAACTTTTACGAGGGCAAAGGCCTCTCATGAAACCAAAAGGTCTGATAGTGACATGGAGAACCTAAGAAGCAGGTTGGAACGAGTCGCTCTGCACGGCAAGGAGGATACTGTCAATTCTGTTGATACACAAAAGTCCTCAATGCGGCAACTAAACGAGACGCCTCCTTCCCTGAACTCCACTTTCGCATTGTCGTCCAGATATGACCTCGCAACGTCCCTACAAAACAATGTTCGAAAACATGCCGACGACTCTTCCTCTCGCCAAGATACTCGATCATTGTCTCCTCCGAAACGTTTGACCGCATTGTCCATACCCTTGTCCTTGTCTGATGGACGGCTTGTAACTCCGAGAAATTTGGATAAGGAACATCCAATGGGGATGCAGAGCCTTCCAGACAAGCCGGACAATATTAGCTCCTTTGATAGAGGAAGAAACCATCGACGTGGATTTTCGGCAGACGGAACGTTGATAGGACTAACTAGTGCTGTGAGGAAAACATCACCAGGAACTCCAATATCAAAACAATCTTATCTGCCTATGACTTCAACTTCACCATCCCTTGGAGACTTAAGCGGTGACAGCGAGCTATCATCTACTACAAGCTTATCTACTCCGACCTCCTCACGTTCTCCTACTCCGTCACCGACTATCTCTTTCAAGAAATCAGTTTTGCCTCCCTTCTTCGATGAATTTTACCCTGGTACCAATCACGATATGTCGCATCCTACGCAATTAGTCAGCCCTAGGAATCACTACACACATTTCTTGAGCAAGTGAGTTGATTCATGTATCGACTCGGATACCGTTTGTGACCCGTGTAACCTCAGGTTCTGTTTCTTTACTGGTTCTTCACCCGATAACGGAGAAGGGAGACCGAGTACAGAAGACATTCATCAGGGAAGCTCTTCGCGCTTCCAAGATCAAGTCCAAACAACCTCGCACGAGTCAATGTTATCCAACCCTAGTCTGTATGATTTTGTAACAGGATGTACGGATTCTGGCGCATCCACGCCAACGATGTTGAACGCAAGATGGGGATCGAGGACTGCTACGCCCGTGCCTCGTTAGGATCATGTTGAACGGTTGCTTATTACGTTCATTTTTCTGTGACTTAAAGTTCATGTTTGAGTCCACCAGAGATCTACCACAGTGCTCTTTCGAGACTAGTTTGCTAGTTTCGTTGTGGTCGTTACTCATTCTTTTGCTCTAGTAATTATGATGATGTATCATTAGGCTCCTCTCCGACTCTGATTTCAGATATTATTATTTCTCTCTGTCCCTTTCATGTATCGCATAGTATGATAATAGGTCTTTAATAATGAAGTCATGACCTTGTGACAATTTCTGAATCATTATCCGGCGACGGGTCTGTCCCTCTACGGCCTTGGAAAAGTTGCCTGCATCAGTGTCTTCAGGTCTCTATATTTTTGTGACATTGCTGTCCAGATGAGCTGGAAACCAGATCGAGAGACCAATTCCTTCTCTATTTGAAGTCAAAACGTTGAGGCTCGGATGAAAATCAGACAAATATTTGATGGTTTTTTGATGACTTTCCCATCAGACCACAGCCGAAATTAGGTATCAAGTTTGGCTTATTGCACGAAAGTGGTACTAATTTTGGTGTAAGCTCAGTGTATGATATACTTTCTCCCATCTGATGGCTATCAACAAGTCGAGCTAATTCTTTCTGCTGCTTCATCATAAAAGCTTGCACGCATTACAGTCATTCTGCATTTGTTTTCAATGTCATCCCATTCTCGTTCAGTTGAGCATCGCTTTAGTGCTGAGACTTGTAGGATCCGACCATCTTCGCATTTGAGAGAGATGTACATCGTTCATCAGTACCTACCGCGTCGCGAACCCCATCGCCCAGAACGACCGTATGCACTAATTCCACTGCCTCGACTCCAATCCCCATCCCTATCTCTACTGTCTCTTGAATCTCTCTCTCTTCCATCTCGGCCATTCACCGGAATATCTCGACCAAATTCATCCTGCATGTTTCCGCCTCCATACGTGTCTTGATCACGATAATTCTGTGGTTGCGAAGGGGCAGAACGACCGAGCTGGTCCGAGGCAGCACCAAATCCGGGAATGATATCATCTCCACCTCCATCGTGGTTCCTACCACCTCCAAGATTATTGTAGTCGCTCTCTGTCCCTGGCCCTGGGTCGGAGGGTTGACGGTACTGGTTATCATCTTCATCTCTTCCTCCCCAACTTCGGCCGTAGTTTCCGCGACTTGCACCACCATACGAACTTGTACCTCCCCCACCAGCGATGAAGCTTGATTGGGCTGAAGACGAAGCAGCACCGAATCCTGGGACAAACACATCATCGTCATCATCTTGGCCACTCAGATCTATCACGTCGGACGGCTTTTCTACTGATAGAGCTTCTCCTGGTCGTTCACGAGACCAAAAACGTGTTGTATGATCATTCGAGCCTGTGACAAGGAGGTGACCAAGGGGATGGTAAGCGAGAGACCAGACATTGGAATCATGTGCTTGTGAAAGGTTTGCTCGAGGTGAGGATGCGGCGATGGCGAGAGAAGTGAGGGAAGATGATGGAAGAGTAGAAGGTGAGGTAGTGTCAAGGGATGTCGGTGGTGTAGGGGTGGAAAGGTCCCAGTGGAGGATAGAACCTTCAGAACCTCCTGAGACAAGAATTGGATGGACTGGATGCCATGCAACAGCTGTATAAATAGTTTTCGCGGATTATGAGAGGAGGGGAGATAAGAAGGTAGGTTCAAATAACATACAGCAGACTTCTTTTTTATGTCCCTTCAGAACGCGAAATTCTTTCATTGCGCGGATGTCAAAAACACGGACGCTTTGATCTCGCGATGCACTGGCCACAAGGCTGCCATTTGGGGACCATGAAAGAGCTTGAATCGTATTTTTGTGAGGATGTCTGGTACAAACGATTAGGTCGACATCAGAAGTCGATGCCATGGGAGGTGACTGACAGTGTTGAGAGACAAGTCCCTGTTCTGGGATCCCAGAACTTGATGAGGTTATCCTTTGATCCGGAAACAATTAGACCTTTTGTGGGATGCCATTGTGCGCATTTCACGTCCCAACCATGACCTGAAAAACTTACTTTGATAAGAGAAAGCAGAGTTTTGAAGGGATAACGCACCTGTGAGGACACTTTCCACACGACTTTCGGCGAATGACCAGATACGAATACTCGAGTCATCGCTCGCGGTTGCAAATCTCTGATCGTCTGGACTGAAGCTTATGTCCCGGATAGCTTCACGAGAATTTGAACCCTGCCACGCAGTCAAGTTGTTCATATTGGGCTCAAAGTATTTTATGATACCGCTCTTGTCCGCGGACGCGAGATAAGAGCCAGAATGATTGAATGTCATGGCACATATTGCAGTATCGTGTGCTTGGAGGATGGTTTCGAAGTTGAAAGTAAGGCCATTCCAGAGAGTGAATTCACCACTCGTCGAGCCTGTGAGGACACGACGGCCTTCAGGTGTCCACTACAAATACGTTCAGGTTCAACTTGATTGGTATGAAAACAGATTGGACTGACCGAAACGACATTGACGGGGTATCGGATTTTATTTGTTGAAGTATGAATAAATTTGGTGCACAATGATGTCGAGCAATTGTCTGGATAAGCTTTCGGTGGTAGCAGCTGCAAGATGTTGTTTGAGTTCCTCTTATACTGTTTCTAATGAATACGCACATCAATGACATAGGGTATTGCTGGTCGGAGGGAAGGAACGTAATTTGGATTTGGCCGAAGCCGCTTGAGCTATTGATTTAGATGTTAATTTCAAAAGTGCAAAACTGCATGTGAAGAGCACAAACAAGAGCCCATCTTCCCATTCCCCCATTGTAATCAACAGTCCGGCGAGGACGTGTTTTCTTTATGAGTTTTCCGTCGATCATAAGCCTGGCATTGGCCAGAGTCTCTTCTTGGAGCTTGGACTCATCCAGAGGGGGTGGCTGAGGATCACATAGGTAGCGGCTAGGTTTCCATTCTAATTGAGGCGCATTCCGGAGCTGAAAATTGGACCTCTGTGAGAGTAGGAGAGGTAGATTACTTGCCATGGACTAGACAGGAGTCTGTGAGTGGTAGCTAGGGTCTGCTTGCCCGTGTTATTTTCGGAAGCCATTTACGGTAAGTACGGACAAACAGCTTCCTTGCTGCTTCCATACCCAACTAATGTCAGACGATTATCCTAGTCTGTTCCGTGAGTGTTGCCTTTCTGTAGATGTTATTCCAATGGCTGATTTGAATTATAAAGGATCGGAGCAGATGAGCTTGGTGCAGCTTTTTGTTCCTACAGAAGTTGCGCACGACACCGTCGCCGAGTTAGGCGAACTTGGCAACGTACAGTTTAAAGATGTGGGTGTACTGCTCTTAGTCTCTACTCTCAAAGCTCATCTCATTCTTCAGTTGAATCCAAATGTCAATCCTTTCCAACGCTCCTTCGTTGGCGAGATCCGCCGCATCGATGAAATGGCACGGCGTGTCCGCTTCTTTTCTGGCCAGATAGAGAAGGAGAAAGACGTAATTTCTATTCGTCCTCTCTACGACTCGGTCCCCTGCATCACTGTTGGTCCCCGTGCTGCACAAACCATGGACGACTTGGGCACCACACTTGTTGAACACGAGACGAAGCTTACTCGTATGAACGAGAATTACAACTCGTTGACCGAAAGTCTAAGGCAGTTGACTGAAGCTCGGCACGTCTTAAGGGAGACCGCGGTGTTTTTTGACAGAGTGAGTGTTACATCATTACCATGGGCCGTGCTTATCAGTGGGTTAGGCTCAAGGTCAATCCCCTGACATTAGACCTTCATTCGACGACAGTGCTGCACCCTTGCTGCAGCATGACGACCAAGAGAGTCAATATACCCCAGGTGACTCCCAATTTGATCTTGAGTTGGTATTCAATTCTTGTGGTTGCTCTCTCTAATCACTCGCAACTTAGGTTTGTCGCAGGAACTATTGATCGTACTCGTATTGCTACCTTCGAACGAGTTCTTTGGCGTGTCTTGCGCGGCAACCTTTACATGAATCAGACCGACATCACTGAACCTTTCGTTGACCCAGCAAGTGGAGTCGAGACTTGGAAGAACGTCTTCATCATTTTCGCACATGGAGACGTCCTTCTTTCCAAGATTCGCAAGATTGCTGAATCCATGGGCGCTACCCTGTACCCAATTGATGCTAACGCGGATAAACGTGCAGATGCGCTTCGCGAAGTTACTGCTCGTATCGAGGATCTCCAAATGGTTCTTTTCAACACTGGTCTGACTAGGCGCGGAGAACTGGTCAAAATTGGGGAAAGCCTCCGCACCTGGCAGGATGTTGTGAAGAAAGAGAAGCTCATCTATGAAACTCTCAATCTTTTCAATTACGACGTAAGGAGGAAGACCCTCATTGCGGAAGGATGGGTGCCAACGCGGGACATTACAAGAATCCAGCTGGCCCTCCGACATGCTACTGTTAGTGTTACTCTTCATACCCTTGTAAAATGTTATTTAACCATCAATCCTGAAGGAGGAGTCAGGAACTAGCGTTCCCCCGATTCTTCATGAACTCAGGACTCACAAAACTCCACCTACGTTCATGAGAACCAACAAGTTTACAGAAGCTTTTCAAACCATTATGGATAGTTATGGTGTTGCCAAGTATCAAGAAGTCAACCCTGGATTGTTTGCAGTTGTCACCTTTCCTTTCCTTTTCGCAGTCATGTTTGGTGACATCGGTCATGGTTTAATCATATTAAGCGCAGCGATCTACTGGATAGTTAACGAAAGGCGCCTCGCTAAAGCTGACCTCGGCGAGGTACGCTCCATCAAGTTCTTATCTCGGAAACTTACCAAACCTTCTATATCCATAGATTATGGGTCAATTCTTCTAGTTGGTTTCATGTCCCACTAGCCTGTCTTGATTGACTGACAACCTTTTCAGTGGACGTTACATTATCCTTCTCATGGGCATCTTCTCCGTGTATACCGGTCTCATATACAACGACATTTTCTCCAAGTCTCTACCCATCTGGCAATCGGGTTGGACCTTTACTGGAGGTACCGGAGTGGGTGTTGACAACGGCCACACGTATCTGTTTGGCTTGGACCCAGCATGGCACGACGCGAGCAATGGACTCGTATTCGCCAATTCTTATAAGATGAAGATGTCTGTCGTATTAGGTGTCATACATGTAGGACATCATTTCGCTGCATCTGATTTTCGACTCAACCTCTCTTCTTCAGATGACGTTTGCACTGTGTCTTCAAGTTCCAAATCACCGCAAGTTTAAGCGCGGGCTCGATATCTGGACAAATTTCGTCCCTTCAATGTTGTTCCTGCAATCCATCTTCGGTTATCTAGTGGTTTGTATCCTCTATAAGTGGTCTATTGATTGGTCGACTGCTTCGACCCAACCGCCTTCGCTTCTCAATATGCTTATCTCCATGTTTTTATCGCCTGGCAACGTTGCTCCCGAGACCCAACTTTACCGTGGGCAAAGTACAGTTCAAGTCATTCTCCTGCTCGTGGCTGCTATCTGTGTTCCTTGGCTATTAGTAGCTAAGCCTTACCTGGTATGGAAAGACATGAGGAAAATACAAGGGCAAGGGTATTCTAGCCTCAGGAACGACGTCGATACTCCCCGAAATAATGCTGATGGTGTCCTAGAAGGAGAAGAGGAAGGTGATGGTCAGGCTATCATAGAGGATGCGGATGAAGGAGAGGTAAGTGCATCGCACCATGACTTTGAGCTAAGCCTGACAGGTTTTCAGGAGCATCATGATTTTAGCGAGGTCATCATCCACCAAATTATCCACACCATTGAATTTTGTCTTGGTTGTATCTCGCATACGGCATCGTATCTTCGTCTTTGGGCATTATCACTTGCACATGCACAACTATCAGAGGTGCTATGGACCATGACATTGGAGGATTGGCTCGGCCCAACTACCATATTTGGTTGGCTCGGTCTGATCGTGATGGGAGTTTTCTGGTTTGTTTTGACAGTTTTCATTCTCTGCATCATGGAGGTTCGTCTCGTCTCATATTGAGATGGTCAGGGAGTAAATGCGGTGTTATTATAGGGTCTTTCCGCTTTCCTCCACGCTCTTCGTCTTCATTGGGTGGAGGGTAATAGCAAACACTTTGAAGGTGGAGGATATGTAAGTTGGAGCGCACGTTCGACTTTTCTCGTGATTCTGACGTCTTTACCCTAGGCATTCGTTCCGCTTACGTTTGCACGTTTGGAGGGTCAGGAGGTTTGAGGCTACCCATAGATTTGCTGTGTGCTATCCAGTGATGATAATGATGTGCTTGTCTATATCAGTCCTCCAATGAGTGATAACATCATTTCAATTACCTGATGGTGTCGAAAAGTAGTGCCACACAGCCATTTATCATCTCCGGTATATTAATCGCGCCGAATCACCCACGCCTGCAATTTTTTCAAACTCCGCTATCAGCCTGTTATAAGCCTAGGCAAAATATTGTCGTCTCCTTACCCTCCCCACTCATTCTCTTTTCTTTCTCTTCTCTATTAGAGGTGAGACATGCCGATGTCCTACATCTGTTCAACACGCTAATGTATCCTAGATATCTTGTCTAGAAAAACATAGAGTGTACTTAGTACCTTTTATCGTCTACCTTAACGACATAGACATTCCCCAAAACTTCTACCATTAGAATGTGGGTATTCTGTGTGTCCATTATGACTTTCGACTGACGGTGATCTGTTTCAAGATATATAGAAATGCCAGCCGCCACCGCTTCCGCCGTCGCTGCTCCTGTTCCCGTATCGCTCAAGGTCACCACCACCAACGGTGATTCTTTTGACATCAATAATCTTTTTGTGAGCGATGCCAATGTTCGCTCCTCGACTGCTTCTTCCTTGGCCGTTGTCGCCCAAGGACACGGTACGGATGGTCTCACCTCCGTCAAGTTCGGAGAGGCCGTCGTCAAGGCCCTTTCCGACAAAAAGAATCCCGCTGCTCGGGAAGGTGCTGCAGATTCTATCCGCGCCCTCGTCAAAGCCGGTGCTACTAAAGCACTGGAACCTATCTTTGTCCCGTCGGGTATCTATAATGGACTTCTTGAAAATTTTGCTGATAAGGCCCCTGCCGCCAGGACGGCCGCCATAGAGGCTGTCCGGGAGTATGTGGTTTCCATGAATGTTTGGGCTACGCCCATTCTTCTTCCTGTCCTTCTTCAATTTATCAAGACCGCTGGAAAATGGCAGGCCAAGATCGGTGGGCTGACCATCTTCGACCAGCTCATTGTCAGCGCTCCTATTCCGGTTGCCCTTGCCATGGATGAAATTATACCGGTTCTTTCTGCGACTGTCTGGGATACTAAGACGGAAGTGAAGAAGGCTGCTCGGGATTCATTGACGAAAGTTGCTACGCTGGTTTCCAACAAGGATATCGAAAATTTAATTCCTGCTCTTCTTAAAGCTCATATTAACCCGACTGAGGAGGTTCCGAAGACTATCCGTATCCTTTCGGCCACCACATTCGTTGCAGATGTTGACTCGCCCACACTTTCCCTCGTGGTGCCGCTTCTTTTGCGTGGCCTGAATGAGAAGCTCACTGCCATCAAACGAGGTGTCGCTGTGTATGCATTTATCCTGCTTCTTTTCTTCAATCTGAGATCTAATCTATCTGTAGTATTGTTGACAGCATGACAAAGCTTGTTGGTGATGCTGATACTGTTCGCCCATTGGTTGTCGCGCTTCTACCTGCCCTCATCAAGAATGAGGCTGCTATTGGTGACCCTGAGGCACGTGCCGTTGTTGGCAGGGCTATCAAGACCCTTCGTCGGGTTGGCCAGGTGCCCAAGGGTGATGGCTCTAACCTTCCTCCTCTCAAGCGTGTTGATTCCGCTCAGACCTCTGCCTCTCTCTCCACCGTCTATCAGAAACATGGCGGTTCAGTCGAAAACTCCAACGTAGTCGCCCAGTATGCCTCTACCTTGGCTGCCAATCTTGCCAACGCCAAGTGTTTCGACGTTTCTACGTGGGAGACCATCGCCCCTTTCCTTACTGCCATTGCAGCATCTCCTGATAGTGTCGCTGTTTGCCACGAGTGGGTTGTCATATGCACTGCCGAATGCCGAGATGATAGTGAGGTTCACCAAGAAGAGGAAGAAGGGGATGTTCTTTGCGACTGCCAGTTTTCCCTTGCTTACGGTGCCCGGGTTTTGATCAAGAATGCCCGTCTCCGTCTTTTCCGTTCAAAGATCTACGGTCTCTGCGGTAAGAACGGTACTGGCAAGTCTACGCTCATGGGGGCCATTGCCAAAGGCCAAGTTGAAGGTTTCCCTTCTCCTGACGAGGTCCGTACCTTCTCTGTCGCGCACGACCTAGACAGTAGTGAGGCGGACATTTCTGTTTTCCGATTCATTGTCGAGGATAAACGTATTCAAGCTACTGAATCTGAAATTAAAGAGGCCCTCACTGCTGCTGGCTTTGATGAAACCCGTCAGAGTCAACCCATTGGTAATCTGTCTGGTGGTATGAAGATGAGAGTGGCTCTTGTTCGTGCCATGCTCTTCAAAGCCGATATTCTCCTCCTTGACGAACCGACTAATCATTTGGATGTTATCAACATTGCTTGGTTGGAGAATTGGCTCACTAGTCTCACAGGTTGCACGTCAAGTTTGTCCACTTTCTTCTTCTGGTGTTTTTCACCGCTTATAACAATTTGTAGTCATTGTCTCTCACGACACTAGTTTCCTCAACAACACTATCACCAACGTCCTTCACCTCCATGATCTGAGGCTTGATACTTACCGTGGTAATATCGAAAACTTTGTGAAGGTCGTTCCTGAGGCCAAGTCTTACTACACCCTTGAGCCTGCTGAGGATTATGAATTCAAGTTCCCTGAGCCTCCTTTACTTGAAGGTGTCAAGACTAAGGAAAAGAGCTTGGTTAAGATGTGAGTGCTATCGGTTTATCATGTTTTGCCCAAGTACTGATTTGGAATGTCAGGCGTCATGTCAGTTTCCAATATCCTGGTTCTAGTCAACCGCAACTCGATGATGTCTCTCTTCAAATCTCCCTCTCTTCTCGTGTTGCTATTCTCGGTCCCAACGGTTCTGGTAAATCTACTCTCGTCAAGCTTATCCTTGGTTATTTGGAGGCGAACAGCGGTGAGGTTTGGAGGCACCCGAACGTGGTTATCGGTTACGTTGCTCAGCATGCCTTCCACCATATCGATAAACACCTCGATATGACCCCCCTCGAGTACATGCTCTGGCGTTACCAGACGGGCGAGGATCTTGAGGACTTGGACAAAGCTTCTCATGTTATCTCTGAGGAAGAGAAGAAGAAAATGGAGGATGGAGCGATCTACATTGTTGATGGTCAGAAGCGGCGCATCAAGGACATCATTTCCCGAAGGAAATCCAAACAGTCTTATGAATATCTGGTTTCATTCGAGAACCTTAGTTCTTCTGAGGACGTATATATATCTCGTGAAGAGCTCATCAAGCGTGGTTTCGAGAAGGTGTGTTCATCTGAGATTCTTTTCATATACATATGCTAATAGCGGCTATAGAAAGTCCTCGAAGTTGATAGTCGTGCTGCCCAGGAAAATGGCCTTCAACGACCTCTCGTACGTCGTGAGATCGAGGCCCACTTCCGGGACATAGGCCTTGAGCCTGAAATCGTCTCCCACAGTCCTATGAGGGGTCTTTCAGGTGGACAAAAGGTCAAAGTCGTAATGGGAGCTGCCTTCTGGCGTCGTCCACATATCATCATCCTTGATGAACCTACCAACTACCTTGATCGTGAGTCGCTTGCTGCGCTCATCAAGGCTCTCCAAAAGTTCGGAGGTGGTGTCCTTGTTGTGACCCACAACCGCGAGTTCTCCGAGTCAATTTGTTCTGAGGTGTGGGCTATGCGCGATGGCCATCTCGAGGCATCCGGACACAACTGGGTTGAGGGCCAAGGATCTGGCCCTCGCATTGATAAGAAGGATGGAGAGGATGAGGATCAATTTGACGCCATGGGCAACAAGATTGAAGTCAAGAAGGTGAAGAAACTAACGTCAAAGGACAAGAGGAAACGTAGGGCGCGGAAGGGCAAGGACGATAGTGATGACGAGCTGTAACTTGGCTATTTTGTCGTCTATGTGTGATACTCATGATACCGTTCCTATGCACCTCTTCTTGTACCCGCCTGTCTTGTCACGTTCACATTTCGCTATCTCGTATAATGTTGTTAAATGTTCATAATCATAATATCTTCTTTCTATTCAAGTGCACATAACTAGCCTACAGTGATGGGCTCAAAGTATTGGTAACCAACTTCCAAGCAGTATCCACACCTTCTCCTCCTAGTCTATCTATGCAGTGGTCCTCTTCAAGTTTTGTAAGATGGAGATGAATGCTTCGAGCAGCAAACAACAAGAGGTCCTCGGGATATGATGCGTAGATGTCTTTGACGATAGCCCAAGTCGACCAAGTGTTCCCCTCTGCCGGTTCTTTACGCAGAATCTCCAGAATCTGCTCTTCACGCTCAAGCCGGTGTCTGATGTAAGTTGAGATGAACTCACGCCCGTTTTTGACAACGGGGCCGTGACCGGGATATAAAGACCGGTAACTCGTTGCATCGTTCTGACCGTATTGAAGCATGCTGTTGAGACTTGAAAGGTAAAGTCTGAGATCGTCGAAAATGGAGGAGCCTTGTCCCAAGATGGTATCCGCTGTGTAGAGTGCGTAGTCATCGACGATATGCAAGGCGATGGAATCGATGGTGTGTCCTGGAGTGTGGAGTACGCGGATTGTGGGAGATGAGGGTGAATGAAAGAGTTGGTTATGGTGTAGATCGTGGAATGCATTTTTGTCGTCTGGTGTGGGTGTGAATGTTCCTGGGGATAGAGATTGGATGATGTGAGGTAGGTGATTGTGATTTGATGCTGCGGCTCCGGTGGTGTTTGGAGGGATGGGGAATTTGTGTAGTCGTGGTGCTGGGTAGGAGGTTGGTGGAAGGGTTGGATTGCGGGTTTGCCAGCGGGAGAGGAGGAGTGAGAGGACGGTTGGGAGACCGCCGATGTGGTCTAGATGCCAGTGAGAGATGATGATGTCGGAGATGTCTGGGAGGGAGGGAGGTGTTGTGGGGAGAGTGTCGAGGGCGGAGGAAAGGACGGAGAGATATTCAGGCTTTCCCTCTGCGGTGTCGAGGAGAATGTAGGGCGGTTGGGCACCGACGATATAAGTGTTGGTTCCTGTGAGGGTCGTTAGAAAGGGGTTTAAGGTATATGGTCAATGAGAAATGGACCTTGCAAGGTGGCTTTGCCTGGGTTCTGGGTGGCCTATGAATCCTGTGTGGCGGATGCAAGTAAGTAGATGACTGACCTGGCCGAGGACCCGCACTACATTATCACTGATCTAATAACCAGATTATCTAGGTGAACTTGGCGACGGTTGTGTTCTCACCTTTGAGATGGAGGGCAGATCTTCGAGTTTCTGTGTCATTTTACAAAGCCTGGTATTCGACGCAACGCTGTAGGATCTGTGAAGGAACGGGGCAGAATTCCTCCGAAATAGCCTGTAAAAGACCAGCATGTGATTTTACTTGGATGACGACCAGATGATTTATTCATGCTGCTGTGCGATTTATTGATCGCTGTCATTTTTTCTGGAGGGAGGCGGAACTATAATTACCAAAGTGCCGGCTAACCGGCAGAGAACACAAACAAGGCAAAACACAGTGCTGTTCAACGACGTTCATGTCTGCGACTGTTCTTAATCCTCCTCGCGACAATGGCTCAGCTTACAAAAGGAAGAGGTATAGTACTGTATTCTATATACATTCATTGGAATACTGACGAATGTTCAGATCTCGTTCGACCTCTGTGGCCGCAGACAACGCTCCACCATCAAGTCGTCGGCGGTCTCGTTCCCCGCCTTCACCCTCCCGCAGGAGAGACTTGCCGCGTGTTACCGTCAACGATGTTGACCCCATCCGAAAAGCAGAGCGTGAACGTCAACTGACTGCCCAAATGGCTGCCAAAGAACTCCAGAAAATTGAAGGTGGAAAGACGAAGGAGAAAGAGAAGGAATTCGATGCCCAGGCTGAGTTTGCTAAACTCACAGGTCTGAGATCTGGGGGTGTTTATGTACCCCCTGCTCGTTTACGTGCAATGCAGGCTGCTGCTTCGCAAGACAAAAATGGTCCAGAATACCAGAGGATTACATGGGATGCGTTGCGCAAGTCCATCACGGGTATCGTCAATCGAGTCAACATTGCGAATATCAAACAAATTGTCCCTGAACTTTTCTCGGAGAATTTGATTCGAGGCCGTGGACTGTTTGCGCGAAGCATGATGAAAGCCCAGGCAGCCAGTTTACCTTTTACGCCCGTGTTTGCTGCTCTCGTCGCCATCATCAACACAAAACTTCCTCAAGTCGGTGAATTAATCCTCACGCGTTTGATAAGTCAATTCAGACGTGCTTTCAAACGCAATGACAAGGTGAGCTAAATACGTCTTTTTTACAGTCTGCGGTACCTTGACTTGATGGCCCAGATAGTGTGTCACTCAGCAACCACTTTCCTTGCCCACCTTGTGAACCAGGCTGTTGCTCACGAGATCATTGCTCTTGAAATTCTTGTTTTGTTGCTGGAACGACCGACTGATGACTCGATTGAAATTGCCGTTGGTTTCATGCGTGAAGTTGGTGCTTTCCTTGTCGAAAATTCGCCAAAAGCCAATGGGACTGTATACGACCGTTTCCGTGCCGTTTTGAATGAGGGCAGCATTAGTCACAGGGTTCAGTATATGATTGAAGTTCTCATGCAAGTTCGGAAGGACAAGTATAAGGATAATCCTATCATTCCTGAAGGTCTCGATTTGGTAGAGGAGGACGACCAGATTACCCATCAGGTTCAACTGGCAGAGGAGCTCCAAGTTCAAGATGGTTTGAGTAAGTTGAAAATTTCTCATGGGGTCATCGTATCTCTGACGTGTGTTGACAGATATCTTCAAGTTTGATCCTAATTATTTGGAAAACGAAGAGAAATATAAAGCAATCAAAGCTGAAATTCTGGGCGAAGACTCGTCAGAGGAAGGAAGTGAGTCGGAATCAGACGAAGAGTCTGAGGGTGAGGACGAAGGTAGGTTCAGAGTTCTTGTACGCTGAATTGACATTGACTCTCATTACTAGTGGTTGCGGAGAAGCCAGGAATTGAGGATAGGACGGAGGCGAATTTGGTGAACCTGCGTCGTATCATTTACCTGACCATCATGAACGCTCTCAATTACGAGGAAGCAGTCCACAAGCTACTCAAGGTTCAGTTGGATGAAGGACAAGAGGTGCGCTTGGGACTATCTTTCTAGAATCGTGTTCTTCATACTGCCGATTAGATCGAGCTCATCAACATGATCATCGAATGTTGTTCTCAAGAACGCTCTTACTCTAATTTCTATGGCTTAGTTGGCGAGCGATTCAGCAAACTCAACCGTGTCTGGACTGAATGTTTCGAGATGGCGTTCCAAAACTATTACGATACCATTCATCGTTACGAAACAAACCGGCTACGGAACATTGCTCGATTTTTCGGACACATGTTCTCCACAGATGCAATCTCATGGGTTGCTCTGGAGTGTGTCAAAGTCAACGAGGATGATACAACGTCCAGTAGTCGTATTTTTGTGAAGATTATGATGAACGAGATGATGGAGGTTATGGGGCTGAAAACGCTTGGGGAGCGATTTAAGGATCCTGAGATTAGGCACGCGTGTCAAGGCATGTTTCCGATGGATGTTCCGAAGAACACGAGGTTTTCCATCAACTACTTTACTAGCATTGGTTTGGGTGTCCTCACGGAAGAGATGCGGGAGTACCTCAAAGTAAGCGCTGTTTTTCCTTGTTATCATTGTGTACTGAGCTATCGATTGTTAGAATGCACCGAGACTTATTATGGAACAACGTCGTGCAATGCTTGAGGCTGAGTCCTCTGATTCTGATTCTGATTCTGATACCGATACCTCGGACAGTGATTCAGATGATGACACGAGCTCGGATGTTAGTTCGTCTGGTTCTGGTCGTTCTCCGAGTCGAAGACGATTTAGCTCTTCGCCGCCTCGTCGACGTGTAGGCCGTGACTCTCGTTCAGTTTCGCCG
>Ga0154006_1000202_pt1 | contig 19859 bp, 19 predicted proteins | sample TSFL090MetaG_FD_104747 | JGI IMG/M metagenome (GOLD analysis project Ga0154006, IMG submission 104747) | Attine ant fungus gardens microbial communities from Florida, USA - TSFL090 MetaG | ecosystem: Host-associated > Fungi > Mycelium > Unclassified | place: USA: Florida, Wakulla State Forest...
GCTGGACTACGCGGCAGAAATCGCCCAGATCCGCGCGGATAATGCGGACGCGCTGTACATTTTCCTGCCCGGCACCATGGGCGTGAACTTCATCAAGCAATACGCGCAGTCGGGCATGCTGAAGAAGACCCCGCTGTACGCGCCGGGTTTTTCCGCGGACGAAGATGTCGTGCAGGCAGTGGGCCCCGCCATGGACGGCACCTACAACACGACGCACTGGTATCGCGAAATGGACAACGCGACCAACAAGAAATTTGTGGCGGACTTCCAGAAAGAATATGGCCGCCTGCCGACGCTGTATGCATCGCAAGGCTATGACACGGCTCTGCTGATCGACGCCGCGGTCAAGCAGGTCGGCGGCAAGGTCGAAGACAAGGCCGCATTGCGCAAGGCGCTGGAAACGGTAAAAGCCCCCACGACGCGCGGCGAATATCGCTTCGGCCCCAATCACTATCCGGAACAGGCTTACTACCTGCGCGAAGTGGTGAAAAATGCCGACGGCAGCGTCAGCAATAAATACATCGGCAAGGTGGCCGACAAGCTGGACGATGCCTATGTGGCCGAATGCAAGATGAAATAGCGGGCGGCCGGCTGCCGGACCGCCGGATCGCCGGATCGCATTCCGCTTTGTGCCGCTCCCGGCTCCCTCGCATTTCGGGAGCGGCAATCATTTTCTGCCCGACCTGCCCTGAGAACCCGCGATGTTGGCACTCATCCTCGAACAATCGCTCAATGGCCTGCAGTATGGACTGATGCTGTTCCTGCTCGCAGCCGGATTGACCCTCGTGTTCGGCATCATGGATCTGATCAATCTCGCCCATGGGTCGCTGTACATGATCGGCGCATTCCTTGCCGCCGCGTTCTCCCACTATTTTCAGAACTTCTTCGTTGTCCTGGTGCTTGCCATCGCGGCGACGGCGCTGCTCGGCGCCGTGCTGGAAAAGGTGCTGTACCAGCATTTGCGGCGCATGACGCATTTGTCGCAAGTGCTGGCCACCTTCGCGCTGATCCTCATTGCCAACGAGTCCATGACCATGGTCTTTGGCGCCCAGCCCGTGATGATCGGCATGCCGGAAAGCCTGTCCGGCTCGGTCAGCCTGCTGGGCGACGAGCTGCAGTATCCGGTGTACCGCCTGCTCATCATCGCGGTCGGCATTGCGGTGGCCATCGGGCTTTACGTGCTGGTCAACAAAACCCGGCTCGGCATGTGGATCAGGGCCGGGGCGTCCAACCCGACGATGGCCGCGACCATGGGCATACGCATCAAGCCGCTTTTTACGTTTGTGTTCGCGCTCGGCGCAGCGCTATGCGCGCTGGCGGGCGCCTTGCTCGGGCCGCTGCTGGCCGTCTCCACGGGCATGGGGGAGTCGATCCTGATCCCGGCGTTCGAGGTGATCGTCATCGGCGGTATCGGATCCATGCGCGGCGCGTTCGTCGGCGCGCTGCTGGTCGGCATGATCGACACGCTGGGCCGCCTGGTCATGACCAGCGCGTTCAAGTTCTTCGCGGTGTCGGGCGCGGCGACGCTGGGCGCGACGCTGGCATCCATGCTGGTCAGCCTGTTGATGGTCGGCATCCTGTTCTTCCGCCCGCGCGGCCTCTTTCCGGCCCGGGGGTAATCGGCATGGCGCCACGTCTCATCCCTGCGCATCGGCCTGAAACGCCACTGACCGCGGGCCTGCCCGGCCCTTGGACGGCGATTGCCATCGCCATTGTCCTGGCTGCCTATCCACTGCTGATGCGCGAATTGGGCGAAGATTTTTACATTACGCTCGGCTCGCGCGTCCTGATCCTCGCGCTGGCTGCCAGCGCACTGAACCTCGCGCTTGGATACGGCGGCATGATCAGCCTCGGGCATGCCGCCTTTCTGGGTGCGGGAGCCTACACGGTCGCCGCGCTTGCCGGTCAAGGCATCAATTCGGCCTGGATTGCCGTGCCGGCCGCCGTGGCCATTGCGGGATTGGCGGCCTTCCTGGTGGGCGCAGTCAGCCTGCGGACCAAGGGCGTGTACTTCATCATGATTACGCTCGCCTTTGCGCAACTGTTCTACTACCTCGCGGTGTCCCTGCCCGTATTTGGCGGCGATGATGGGCTGCAACTGACTGAACGCTCAAACGTCCCCGGCATCAAGCTGGAAAACGACCTGGCCTTCTATTATTTTGTCCTGTTCACGGCCGGCCTGGCCTTTGTGCTGCTGTATCGCCTCGTGTCTTCGCGTTTTGGCCGCGCACTGCTTGCCATCCGCGAAAACGAACGGCGCGTTGCGGCCGTCGGCTATCCGGTTTTTCGCCTCAAACTGATGGCATTCACCTTGTCCGGCGGCCTGGCAGGCTTGGCCGGCGCATTGCTTGCCAACCTCAGCATGGGCGTCACGCCGCACACGCTTGCGTGGCAGCAATCCGGCCTGCTGATGGTCATGGTCGTCATCGGCGGTTCGGGCTATTTCTGGGGCGGCATCACCGGCGCGGCGATCTTCCTGCTGTTGGAAGAAGCCGTTTCAACCCACACCGAGCATTGGAATCTCGTGCTGGGCGTGCTGCTGCTGATCATCGTCATGGTTGCGCCCAACGGCGTGATGAGCCTGCGCGAACGCGTCATCTCGCAATTTCGCCGAAAAAGCACGCAATGAATCCGATTCTACACGTCGAGCATCTCGTCAAACGCTTTGGCGGCCTGGTCGCCACCAACGATTGCAGCCTTGAGGTGGCAAGCGGCGAAATCCATGCGCTGATCGGGCCCAACGGCGCGGGCAAGACGACGTTGCTGGCGCAGCTTTCCGGAGAACTGGCTTCGAACAGCGGCCGCATCCTGTTCCAGGGCCGCGATGTAACGCGCCTGCCGGTCGACAAGCGCGTGGCTGCCGGGATGACGCGCTCCTACCAGATCACGACACTGTTCTCGAAGCTCACCGTGCGCGAAAACCTGGCGGTGGCGGTGCAGGCACGCACCGGCCGCTTCTTCGATGTGTTCGGCACCGTCGCGGGTGACTCGGACATTGAAGACGGCGCGGCGCAAGCGGCAGAAAGCGTGGGCCTGCTGGACATGATGGAGCGCGTCGTGGGTACCTTGTCGCATGGCAAGCAGCGCGCGCTCGAGCTCGGCATGGCGCTGGCCTGCAAACCGAAGCTCCTGCTCCTGGACGAGCCGATGGCCGGCACCGACCCGGAAGAATCGCAACGCATGGGCGACCTGATTCACGCCTTGCGCGGCGAACACACCGTCATCCTGGTCGAACACGATATGGACGCCGTGTTTCGCCTGGCCGACCGTGTTTCCGTGCTGGTTGCCGGCCATGTGATCGCCACGGGCGCTCCCGAAGCCATTCGCGCGAACCCGGAAGTGGTCAAGGCCTATCTGGGTGACGAGGAAGACGAAAAGGAGGCGGCATGAGCGCTCTGCTTTCCTTTGAAGACGTCGAGTCCGGTTATGGCCAAAGCCAGGTGCTGTTCGGCATGAGCTTCGAATTGCAAGCCGGCCAGGTGACGACCCTGCTGGGCCGCAACGGCATGGGCAAGACCACCACGCTCAAGGCCTTGTTCGGCCTGCTGCCCGCATGGAAAGGCGAAGTCCGGTTCCGCGGCGAACGCATCACCGGCCGCCCGACCGAGCGTATCGCGCAGATGGGTATTGCGCTGGTCCCGGAGGGCCGCCAGATATTCCCCAACCTGACCGTAAGCGAAAATCTTGCGGCCTTTGCAGACAACCGCTGCAAGAGCAAAGATCCGTGGACTATGGATAAGATCCATGCCTTGTTCCCGCGCCTGAAAGAACGCGGCGAGAATATGGGCAACGAACTGTCCGGCGGCGAACAGCAAATGCTGGCCATAGGCCGGGCGTTGATGACCAACCCGCATCTGCTCATTCTCGACGAAGCGACCGAGGGCATTTCCCCGCTCATCCGGCGCGAAATCTGGAGCGTGCTGGCGCGCCTGAAGAGCGCCGGGCAATCCATTCTCGTGATTGACAAATACCTGAAGGAAATCCAACGCGTGGCCGACCATCATATCTTCATCGAAAAAGGGCAGGTTCCCTGGTCCGGCAGCAATGCGAAGCTGGCCGCCGCGCCCGGCTTATGGGAGCGATATCTTGGTGTCTGAAGCAACTCTTTCCGCCAACACCGATTTCGCGCTGGAATACAACGTGCCCGCGCGTATTCCGGAATACCCCTCGATCCTGGCCGCCTGGCACGAGCAGTCCACGCTGCTGCGCTCCCGTCTACCCGGCCGTTACGACCTGCAATACGGAGCGAGCGCGATCGAAAGCCTCGACTACTTTCCGGCAGCGAATCACGCGCAGGATGCGCCCTTGCTCGTATTCATCCATGGCGGATTCTGGCGGCGCCTTCATAAAGACGACTTTACCTGGGTCGCGCCCGCCTACGTCGAACGCGGCGTGTCCGTTGCCGTCCTCAACTACGGCCTGGCACCCTCGACGTCCCTGGATGAAATCGTTCGGCAGACGCAAGGCGCCATGGCCTGGCTCTATCGGCATGCGGCGGAACTCGGATTCAACCGGAACCGCATCGTGGTATCCGGCCACTCAGCAGGCGGCCAGCTGGCTTGCATGATGCTGGCAACCGATTGGCCTGCCTTCGACACGTCGCTGCCGAACAAGCTGCTGGCCGGCTGCGTCGCCCTGTCGCCGCTCTCGGATCTCGCGCCGCTGGCGCACGTTCCGGCGTTTCAAGACGACCTCGATTTCACGCCGGAGCGCATTGCCGCGTTCAGTCCCGTACGTCTGAAACCCATTGCAGGCGCGCCGCTCATAGGCGCGGTCGGCGGCAAGGAAAGCGACGAGTTCAAGCGCCAGCTTGCCCTGATCGCAAGCGCGTGGCCGAGCTGCTGGCAAGGTGAAATCGCCATGCCGGCTGACGATCACCTGAGCCTGTGCGAGGCATTCGCTACACCCGGTACGCCATTGTTCAATGCAACGCTTGCCCTGATCGCCGCAAACTAGCCGTCATGGGGCACGTCCAGGCTGAAGAGGTTCATATGTCAATTATTCAGGCCCACGGTAAAATTCGAAGCAGACGACAAAATACTGCATCGCCGGGTTCTGCTTCCACCGTGAAATCTCTCCGCGCCGACACCAGGCAAAAACTCCCGGACGCTGACGCGCAAGCTTTGCTTGAAGAGCCGCAGCGCATGCCTACCGGCAACCATCTCACGCTGCGGTTATGGTTACGCCTGCTGACTTGCCACAATCTGGTCGAGACGCAACTGCGCAACCAATTGCGTAGCGGCTTTGAAACCACATTGCCGCGCTTCGATCTCCTGGCCCAGCTCGACCGCTATCCGGAGGGCCTGAAGATGCGCGACCTTTCGCGGCTCTTGATGGTGACCGGCGGCAATGTCACGGGCCTGACCGACCGGCTGGTGGAAGAAGGGCTGATCAAGCGCCGCGAAGACCCCCGCGACCGCCGCGCGTATTACGTGTGCCTGACTCCCAAAGGCAAAGCGCAGTTTGCCGAAATGGCTGCACAGCATGAGCAATGGGTGATCGCCCTGTTCGGCGGGCTGAACAAGGCGGAGCAAGGCCAGCTTGCCGATCTGCTCGGCAAGCTGAAACGCCATCTGACCGAACTGCCGCCGCTTTAAGCTACCCCGAAAGCCGTTTCCTGCGCCCGCATCTTTTTCTTGCTACATAAATTGTTTAGATATAAATTATTTCTGAATAAATTAGATTGACTGGCAAAGCCAGTGCGGGCCCGGCAGGCAATCCGGCTCGGCATCACTATCTTGGAGAGACAGCATGCGTATCGTATGTTTGGGAGGCGGCCCCGCTGGACTGTATTTCGCCATCCTGATGAAAAAGGCCAATCCCTCGCACGACATCACGGTGATTGACCGCAATGCTGCCGACAACACATTCGGCTGGGGCGTGGTCTTCTCCGACAAGACCATGGATGGCTTTCGCGATGCCGACGAGAAGGTCGTGGCGGAAATCGAGGCGAACTTCCACCACTGGGATGACATCGACGTCTTTTTCAAGGACCGCAAGATCACGTCCGGCGGCCATGGCTTCTGCGGCATTGCCCGGCTCAAGCTGCTGCAGATTTTCCAGAAGCGTGCCGCCGAACTCGGCGTCAAGATGATCTGGGAGCAGGAGATCAAGGATCCGGACCAATACGCCAAGGACTACGACCTGGTCGTCGGTGCCGATGGCGTGTCGTCGAGCACCCGGGGCAAACACGAAGCGCACTTCAATCCGCGCATCGACCAGCGTAGCAACCGTTTCATCTGGCTAGGCACCGAGAAGAAGCTCGACGCCTTCACGTTTGCATTCAAGCAGACGCAGTGGGGCTGGTTCAACCTGCACGCCTATCGCTTCAACGATGATTGGTCGACTTTCATTGTCGAGACGCCCGAAGAAACGTGGCTCAAGGCGGGCATCGACAAATTCGAGCAGGACGAATCCATCGCTTTCTGCGAAAACTTGTTCGCCGACCTGCTCGATGGCAAGCGGCTGATTTCCAATGCGCGCCATCTGCGCGGTTCGGCCGTGTGGCAGAAGTTCAAGCGCGTGCTGTGCGAGCGCTGGTACAAGGACAACATCGTGCTGATCGGCGATGCGGCGCACACGGCGCACTTCGCCATCGGCTCGGGCACCAAGCTGGCAATGGAAGATGCCATTTCGCTGGCGAAGGTGTTGAACAGCGCCGAGGGCACCGTTCCGGAACGCCTGGCGCGCTATCAGGCCGAGCGTGAAATCGAGGCGCTCAAGCTGCAAAGCGCGGCACGCAACCGGATGATGTGGTTCGAGAATATCGAGCGCTACACGCATCTGCAGCCGGAGCAGTTTGCATTCTCGCTGCTCACCTCCAGCCAGCGCATCGGCCATGCCAACCAGAAGCTGCGCGACGAGCAGTACGTGAAGAGCGTCGACACCTGGTTCGCGCAACAGGCCGGTCTTCCCGCCCGACCGGTTCCCCCGATGTTCACGCCGTTCAGGCTGCGCAACATGAGCTTGAGCAACCGCGTCGTGGTGTCGCCGATGTGCATGTACTCCGCCAAGGACGGCATGCCGGGCGATTTCCACTTCCAGCACTACACCGCGCGCGGCCTGGGCGGCGCCGGCCTGGTCTTTACCGAAATGACTTGCGTGTCGCCCGACGCCCGTATTTCGCCGGGATGCGCGGGCATCTGGAACGACGAGCAGCAAGCCGCCTGGAAACGCATAGTCGATTTCGTGCACGCCAACGGCGGTTCCAGGATGGCATTGCAGATCGGCCACGCCGGCCGCAAGGGCTCGACCAGGCTGGCATGGGATGGCATCGACCAGCCGCTCGAATCCGGCAACTGGCCGCTGATCGCGCCTTCGTCCCTGCCGTACATCAAGGATGTATCGCAAACCCCACGCGAAATGACGCGCGCCGACATGGATGCCGTCAAGGCCGACTTTGTTGCCGCCACCCGGCGCGCGCAGGCCGCGAATTTCGATATGGTCGAATTCCACTGCGCGCACGGCTATCTGATGTCGTCATTCCTTTCGCCGCTCACCAACCGGCGCTCGGACGAATACGGCGGCAGCCTGGAAAACCGTTGCCGCTATCCGCTGGAAGTGTTCAGGGCCATGCGCGAAGCGTGGCCGGCCGACAAACCGATGTCGGTGCGCATTTCCGCGCACGATTGGGTTCCGGGCGGCAATACGCCGGACGATGCGACGCAGATCGCCAGGCTGTTCAAGGATGCGGGCGCCGACATCGTGCACGTGTCTTCCGGCCAGGTGAGCAAGGACGAGAAGCCGGTGTACGGGCGCATGTTCCAGGTACCGTTCTCGGACCAGATCCGCAACGAACTGGGTGTGCCGACCATTGCGGTGGGTAACATCTTCGAGGCGGATCATGTCAATACGATCATCGCTGCCGGCCGTGCCGATCTGTGCGCGCTGGCGCGTCCGCACCTGTCCGATCCGGCGTGGACGCTGCATGCCGCTGCCGAACAGGGGTATTACGATGTGACCTGGCCCAAGCAGTATGTGGGCGCCAAGGTACAACTGGAACGCAATCTCGAGCGTGCAGGCCAACTGGCACTGAACGCGTAGCCGCAAACCGGGACAATGCACACTCTCCGCCACCACGCGCATACGCCATGACCGACGCCGACGAAACGAACCGCGCTCTTCCCCTGGCCGCCCGCCACGCCCTTGTCACCGGTGCCAACGGGGGTATAGGCGAGGCGATCTGCCGGCAGCTTGCCGGCCACGGCGCAACGGTAACCTTGTTCGGGCGCAAGGCGGCTGAGCTCGCGGCCGTCTGCGGCGCGCTGCCCGGCCAAGGCCACGGCATCGTAATCGCCGATGTGACCGATCACGACGCCGTCGCACGGGCAATGGCCGAAGCGGCGGCGGCCCGCGGCCCGATCGGCGTGCTGGTGAACAACGCCGGCATGGCCAGCAGTGCGCCGTTTGGCAAGATCGGGGTGTCTGCGTGGCAAACCATGATCGACGTCAACCTGACCGGCACATATCACTGCATCCAAGCGGTCTTGCCGGGCATGCTGGAGGCGGGTTGGGGGCGTATCGTCAACGTGGCAAGCACGGCGGGGCTGATCGGCTATGCCTATGTGGCGGCGTACTGCGCGGCCAAGCATGGCGTGATCGGCCTGACCCGGGCGCTTGCGCTGGAAGTCGCCAAACGCGGCGTGACCGTCAACGCGGTGTGCCCCGGTTACACCGATACGCCGCTGCTGGCCGGCGCCGTCGACAACATCGTCGCCAAGACCGGACGCAGCGTGGAGGAAGCCAAAGCCACGCTTGCTGCCGCCAACCCGCAAGGCCGCCTGGTGCAGCCGTCGGAGGTTGCCAACGCGGTTGCATGGCTGTGCTTGCCGGGTTCCGATTCCATACACGGACAATCCATCGCCGTCGCGGGCGGCGAAGTGATGTAACGTTCGGCAAAACAGAACTAAAGCACTGGAGACTATCCATGACTGCATTCTCGATGGAAGGCCATAAGCGCCCATTCAAGGATTATCAGGCCCGTCATTTCAACTGGTCGTGCAGCGAGGATGGCCGCGTTGCCACCATCACGCTGAACCGTCCCGAAAAGAAGAACCCGCTGACGTTCGACTCGTATGCCGAGTTGCGCGACCTGTTCCGCAGCCTGCAGTACGCAAGCGACGTGCGCAGCCTCGTCATCACGGGCGAAGGCGGCAACTTCTGCTCCGGCGGCGACGTGTTCGAGATCATCGAACCGCTCACGCGCATGACCATGCCGCAATTGCTCGATTTCACGCGCATGACCGGCGACCTCGTCAAGGCGATGCGCCGCGCGCCGCAACCCATCGTCTCCGCCGTCGATGGCTTTTGCGCGGGCGCGGGTGCGATGGTTGCGCTGGCCTCCGATTTTCGCGTCGGCACGCCCGGCGCCAAGACCGCATTCCTGTTTACGCGCGTGGGGCTGGCCGGCGCGGACATGGGGGCTTGCGGCCTGCTGCCGCGCATGATCGGCCAGGGTCGCGCCAACGAGCTGCTGATGACGGGCCGCGTCATGACGGCCGCAGAGGGTGCCGATTGGGGCTTCTTCAACGTCCTGCATGCGCCGGAAACGTTGCTGGGCAAAGCGCAGGAACTGGCGCGCAGCCTTGCGGACGGCCCGTGGTTTGCGCACACCGTCACCAAGACGATGATCAACCAGGAGTGGGCGATGGGCATCGAAGAGATGATCGAGTCCGAAGCGCAGGCCCAGGCGATCTGCATGATGACGGGAGACTTCCGGCGAGCGTTCGAAGCCTTCGCTGCCAAGCAAAAACCCAACTTCGAGGGTAACTGAGACCATGGATCGTTCGTCCCTTGCCTTGCCGTTTTTCGGTGCGGAACACAGACATCTGTCGGATGTGCTGTTCGACTGGGCATCTAACATGCCGCGCGTCGATCATCACGATACCGACAACGCATGCCGAAAGCTGGTGCGCGAACTGGGCGCGGCGGGTTTCCTGCGCTATTGCGTTCCGGCGGAATTCGGCGGCGCGCTGCCTGAGCTCGATTCGCGCTCGCTGTGCATTGCGCGCGAAACGCTCAGCTATCACGATGGCCTCGCCGATTTTGCTTTCGCCATGCAGGGACTGGGAACCGGCGCCATCACGCTGGCTGGTTCGCCTGAACTCCAACGCTGGGTGCTGCCCAAGGTGGCCGCCGGCGAATGGCTTTCCGCCTTTGCGCTGAGCGAACCTGCTGCCGGGTCGGACGTAGCCGCCATGTCGTGCGAAGCCCGCCTGGAGGGCGATCACTACGTCGTCAATGGCGAGAAAACCTGGATATCGAACGGCGGCATTGCCGATGTGTACTGCCTCTTTGCCCGCACCGGCGAAGCAGCCGGCACGCGCGGCATTTCCGCTTTCGTGATCACGCCCGACATGCCCGGCTTTGAAGTGGCCGAGCGGCTGGACGTGATCGCGCCGCATCCTCTGGCTCGCCTGCGCTTTACCAATATGCGCGTGCCGGTCAAGAACCTGCTGGGCACGCCGGGCGAAGGATTCAAGATCGCCATGCGTACGCTGGATATCTTCCGGTCTTCCGTTGGCGCGGCTGCGCTGGGCTTTGCCCGCCGGGCATTGGACGAGGCCATCGCCTATGCACGCAACCGTCCGATGTTCGGCCGCACCCTTGCCGACTTCCAGCTGACCCAAGCCAAGCTGGGCGAAATGGCGACCGACATCGACGCCGCCGCGCTGCTGGTCGCACGCGCCGCATGGAAGCGCGACGTGCTGAAGCAGTCAACCACGCGCGAAGCGGCAATGGCAAAAATGACCGCCACGGAAAACGCGCAGCGTGTGATCGACGCGGCCCTGCAAATGCACGGCGGCCAGGGCGTGCGCAGCGGCGTGATGGTTGAATCCCTGTATCGGGAAATCCGCGCCCTGCGTATTTATGAAGGCGCTACGGAAGTTCAGAAGCTGATTATCGGGCGCGAACTCCTGAAGCCGTAACCCGTAAATTGCACGGAGATCTGCACTGTGACGCCCGCCAACACGCCGCTGCCGGAAACGCGAACCGCCCAATTCGTGGTTGAGCGCCGCATCCGGTTTGGCGATTGCGATCCGGCCGGCATCGTTTTCTTCCCGCGCTACTTCGAGATGCTCAATAGTGTGGTGGAAGACTGGTGGCAACACATCGGCAAGCCGTGGACGGAAATGATCACGCAACGGCGCATCGGTACACCGGTCGTACACGTGGATACGACCTTCCTGATTCCTTCATTGATGGGCGATACGCTGCAATTCCATCTTTCCGTCGAGAAAATTGGAAATGCATCGCTTGGGCTTTTGCACAGCGCGTTCGGCGCAGACGGCAAGGAGCGGCTGCGCTTTCGGCAGCAGCTCGTCGCCACCTCGCTGGAAACCCATCGCCCCATTCCCTGGCCGGAAGACATCCGGCAAGCTATTACTCAATTCAAAAAATCGCCATGACTCACAAAATCATTCAACCCGAAGGCTGGGTGTCTCCCAAAGGGTATTCCAATGGCATCGAAGCCCGCGGAAGACAGATTTATGTCGGCGGCCAGATCGGCTGGAACGCGCAATGCAAGTTCGAGTCTGCCGACCTCGTGGAGCAAGTCAGGCAAGCGCTGCAGAATTGCGTGGAGGTGGTGCGCGCAGCCAATGGCGGGCCGGAGCACGTGGTGCGTATGACGTGGTATTTGAAGGACAAAAAGGAGTACAGCCTTCGCCTGAAGGAAATCGGCGCCGCATACCGTGACGTGATGGGCCGCAACTTTCCCGCCATGAGCGCCATTCAGGTTGCCGACCTGGTGGAAGATGAGGCCAAGGTGGAGATCGAAGTGACGGCGGTCATTCCGGATCTGTTGTGACGCCGGCTGTAGATTGATTCGGTCGTTGATATAAAAGACCGGCCTGGCGGCTGGCTTTTACGCTAGGCGTGATCGTCGGCATAGTCGGTTTGGCTTTCGGGCTTGTCACCGAAGTCAGGCTTGACCGTACAGGTGTAGGGGCAAGCATATCGATCAGAGCTGCGTGCGCACATTCCACAGCTCGGGAAATAGCACCACGTCCAGCATCTTGCGCAAATAAGGCACGCCATCCGTGCCGCCCGTCCCCTGCTTGAAGCCGATGATGCGTTCGACCGTCGTGACATGGCGGAAACGCCACTGCCTGAATGCATCCTCCAGATCGACCAGCTCCTCGGCCATTTCATAGAGCTCCCAATGCTGCTGCGGATGCCGGTAGATTTCCAGCCATGCGTCCTCTACCGATTTTTCGTATCCGGTCGGCAAGGTCCAGTCGCGTTCCAGCCGCTGGGGCGCGATCGCAAAGCCGCGACGCGCGAGCAGGCGTATCACCTCGTCGTAGAAGGACGGCGCTTCGAGCGTCGTCCGCACCTGCTCGTGGATGTCCGGTCTGTGCAGATAGGGTTTGAGCATCTGCGCGTTCTTGTTGCCCAGCAGGAATTCGATCTGCCGGTACTGATACGACTGGAATCCGGACGAACTGCCGAGCGACGGACGCATGGCGCTGTATTCGGATGGCGTCATGGTCGCAAGCACGCTCCATGCGTGCACGAGCTGCTCCATGATCCGCGATACGCGCGCGAGCTGCTTGAAGGCCGGCGGCAGATCGTCCTTGCGCACGCTGTCGAGCGCCGCTCGCAGTTCGTGCAGGACGAGCTTCATCCATAGCTCGCTGGTCTGGTGCTGGATGATGAAGAGCGGTTCGTTGGGGTCGGACGAACGCGGATGCTGCGCGTTCAGAAGGACGTCGAGCGCAAGATAATCGCCATAGCTCATCGAGTGCGAGAAATCGAGTTTCGCATCATGCCACCCAGCCGCTTGCTCGCCGGTTTTCCGCGGGGGTTTCGTCATGTGCCCGTCTCCGATATGGCTCAAGTTACCGCGTGGCGCGCGGCGAATTCCGGGGCGCGCCATTGCTCGGTCGCCAGGACCTCATGCAGGATTTCCACGGCGTCCCATATGTCGACATAGCGCAGATAGAGCGGCGTGAAGCCGAAGCGCAGGATGCGCGGCTCGCGGTAGTCGCCGATCACTTTGCGCGCGATCAATGCCTGCATCACCTCGTAGCCGTGCGGATGTTCGAAGCTCACATGGGAGCCGCGTGCCGCGTGCTCGCGCGGCGTGATCAGCTTCAGTCCGAAATCGGCGCAGCGCGCCTCGACCAGGGCGATGAACAGATCGCTCATCGCCAATGACTTTCTGCGGATGGCGTCCATGTCGGTTGCGAAGAAAACGTCGAGCCCGCACTCGACGAGCGACATCGCGACGATGGCCTGAGTGCCGCATAGATACCGGCCTATGCCATCGGCCGGCTCGTAGTCCGGGCTCATCCGGAAGGGCGCGCGATGCCCCCACCAGCCGGACAGCGGCTGCGTTGCATGCTGGTGCCGCTTGGGCACCCACAGAAAGGCTGGCGCACCGGGGCCGGCATTCAGATATTTGTATGTGCAGCCGACCGCGAAATCGGCCTCGGCCACCTCGAGGCGGACAGGCACGGCCCCGGCAGAATGCGCAAGATCCCAGATCGCCAGGGCGCCCGCGGCATGAATCTGCCGGGTCAGGGCCGGCATGTCGTGCATGTGACCGGTGCGATAGTTGATGTGAGTGATCATTGCGACGGCGACATCGTCGCCGAGCGCTGCGGGCAGGTCGGCCGGATGGTCGACCAGGCGCAGGCTGTAGCCGCGCCCGAGCTGGGCAATCAGGCCTTGCGCGATATACAGGTCGCTCGGAAAGTTGGAGCGCTCGGAGACGATCACACGCCGCGCCGGATCGCGCTGGGCCTGGATCTGCAATGCGGCGGACAGCACCTTGTACAGGTTGATCGAGATGGTGTCGTTCACCACGACCTCGCCGTCGCGTCCTCCGATCAGGGGCGCCAACTTGTCGCCGAGCCGGTTCGGCATCGCATGCCAGCCCGCCGTGTTCCAGCTGCGCACGAGTCCCGCTGCCCATTCCTCGCCGATTACCTGCTGTGCGCGGGCCGCAGCGGATTTGGGAGGCGCACCCAGCGAGTTGCCGTCGAAATAAAGGATTGTGTCGTCGAGCGCGAAGCAGGCGCGCAGGTGGCCGAGCGGATCGTCATGGTCGAGGGCCAGGGCCTCGTCGCGGGTCGTGATCATAATGAACGGGATATGGGGCGGAAAAAATCTGGATCGGATGTCAGCGCCGGGCCGGCGGCAGCGCGCGCAGCACCGCGCGCACCGGGCTGGCGTCGAGCGTTGTCAGCTTCAGGGGCAGGGCGATCAGCTCATAGTCGCCGACGGGCACGCCGTCCAGCACCAGGCCTTCAAGAATGGCCATGCCGTGCGCGCGTACCCGTTTATGCGCGTCCATGGACTTCGACTCCTGCGGATCGATCGACGGTGTATCGATGCCGACCAGGCGCACGCCGCGGGCGGCGAGCAGGTCCACGGTGCCGGGCGCGATCGCGCAGAAGCCGCTGTCCCAGTGCTCGAGCGGCGCTTGCGCATAGGTGCGCAGCAGAACGCGCTCCGGCACATCGTCCAGCGACGCGACGATGTGCTCCGGCAGCACGAGCGGCGCAGCGCCGGAGCAGTCGATGACGCGACAGGGGCCGAGATAGACGTCGAGCGGCACGTCGCCGATCGCGATGCCGGCGTCGTCGTAATGCAGCGGCGCATCGGCATGAGCGCCCGTATGCGGCGACAGCGTCAGCCGTCCCACGTTGACGGGCGATCCGCCCTCCATGCACCAGACCGCCTCGATGCTGACCGGGGTGTCGCCCGGCCAGACGGGTGTGGCGGGTGTGACGGCAGGGGAGATATCCCAGAGTGTCTTCATCGGAACCCGGTCGCTGAGCCAGTATGGGCATGCGAGAATGATAGACGCAAGTTTCTGGAATTTGATGCGTATGTTTTGGTTTATATGTCGAATTATTCGCATATTATTCGAATAAATATGCAAAAGGACTAAAAATGCACGCATTATCTCTGGATGCCACGGATTGCCGTATTTTGGACGTCCTGCAGAAGGAAGGCCGCATCAGCAATCTGGATCTTGCCGACAGGATCGCGCTGTCTCCGTCGGCTTGTTTGAGGCGCTTGCGCTTGCTCGAGGAGCAGGGCGTGATCGCGCATTACCGGGCACATCTCGACCGGGGCGTGCTTGGCTTCGAAATCGAAGCCTTTGTGCAGGTCAAGATGCGCAACGACCAGGAAAACTGGCATGAGGAGTTCGTGGCCTGGCTGGACGACTGGCCGGAGGTCATCGGTGCGTACATGGTGACGGGCAGCACGCACTATTTCCTGCGCGTGATCGCGTCGAACTTCAGGCACTACTCCGATTTCATCGCAAACCGGCTCTACAAAGCGCCCGGGGTGATGGATATCACGTCGAACATCGTGATGCAGACGCTCAAGGATGAGCAGGGGATTCCAGCCCAGTTGCTGGATAGCAGGGCCAGGAATCTCGAGCGGTTCTGAGGCGTTGTACTATCGGGGGCAGCCTGGATTTGATGAGATCTTGGCGAGAATCCACGAGTACATCACATCAAATGTGATCTTGGCGGTGACGCCCATGCCCCTGACTCCCGACGAACTACGCCAGATCCGCGAGCTGACGCTTGCCTACTATGACGAGCACGCCGAGAGTTTCGAGGCCGGCACGCGCGACCACGACGTCAGCCAGAATATCGCCGCGCTGTTGCGCCATCTGCATGGCGCTCCGCCGTTCGACATTCTGGACCTGGGCTGCGGTCCGGGCCGCGACCTGAAAACCTTTGCCGCGCTCGGCCACCGCACGGTGGGGCTGGACGGCGCCGCACGCTTCGTGGCCATGGCCCGCCAGGCGTCGGGCTGCGAGGTGTGGCACCAGGACCTGCTCGGCCTGGATCTGCCCGCCGGCCGCTTCGATGGCATCTTCGCCAACGCGGTGCTGTTCCATGTGCCCGGCCAGGAATTGCCGCGCGTGCTGCGCCAACTGCGCGCGGCCCTGCGCCCTGACGGCGCGCTGTTCTGCTCGAATCCCCGCGGCGCCAATCAGGAAGGCTGGAACCACGGGCGCTATGGCGCCTATCACGACCTGGATACGTGGCGCGCCCTGATGAACGCGGCGGGTTTCGGCGAGCTGGAACATTACTACCGGCCAGCCGGATTGCCGCGCGAGCAGCAGCCATGGCTGGCCAGCGTATGGCGGCCGCGGCCGTGACGGGCGCCAGGACGGCGCCGCCGCGTGTGCGGGGCTTTGCGCCGCTGGCCGCACCGGGTGCGCGCGTGCTGGTGCTGGGCTCGATGCCGGGTGTCGCGTCACTGCGCCTGCAGCAGTATTACGCGCATCCGCGCAATGCGTTCTGGCCGATAGCCGCGGCGGTATTCGGCTTCGACGCCGAGACGGCCTATGCCCGACGCGTGGAGGCCCTGACGTCGGCCGGCGTCGCGCTGTGGGATGTGCTGCGGGCCTGCGAACGCCCCGGCAGCCTGGATGCCGACATCGACGCGGCCACGGCCGAGCTGAACGATTTCGATGCTTTCTTCCGCGCGCATCCCGGCATCGTGCGGGTGTGTTTCAACGGGGGCAAGGCGGCCGCCTTGTTCCGGCGCCGCGTGCTGCCGCGGCTGGACACCGGCGCGCACCTGCAATATCTGGATCTGCCGTCCACCAGCCCGGCGCATGCCGCAATGAGCCGGCAAGACAAGTTGGTCGTGTGGCGGCAGGCCCTGGATGTTGCTTAGTCGCGCCCAGAAGATACAGACGAAAAAAAACCTTGGATTTTCCAAGGGTTTCCAGGAATTGGTGGAGCGGAGGAGGATCGAACTCCCGACCTTCGCATTGCGAATGCATGAACTCAACTTCTGCCAAGATTGCTGTAGTCTATGCACATCAATGGTTTAGATGCATAGACGGTACTGCCTTAGGTAAGAAGGCCAAGGTTCGCCCGGAGCCGAAATACCTTGTTGACCTGCGTTTCCACGACCTTCGGCATGAGGCTACTTCGCGCCTAGCCTCCATCTTTCCGATGCACGAACTGACCAAGATCACTGGCCATAAAGACCCACGCATGCTGATGCGTTACTACTATCCAAGGGCGAAAGACTTGGCCAAGCGGCTGGCCTGAGGTGGTCTCAGTAGTCCGGGCCGGCTCATACCTCTCGCGCTAGGCCCTGGGGCTCGCGTTGGCGTGCTGTTCCATGGGCTCTGCTAGCTGGTAGCAACGGTATGTAACCTTTACACTACCTACCCCAAGGGTAGGTAGTTCCCCTGCTACGATTTGCATAAATATACCTTGCAAGGTATATACATTAGGAGGTATATTGTCGTTCCTGAACGTACAGTTCCACCCCTGTGCTGAGGCAGATTTTCATGCAATGGTTGAATCAGGGATTGAGGAGCAAGAGGATGCCGCAGCGCAATTGCTGTGGCTACTGGATCTCTTCCGGATTTCATTGCCGATCTATGAGGCCCTTCTTGCGGCCAATGCAGAAATCTCATTTACCGATGCGGAATCGGGAGAGTACATACACCTGAATATCAAGATCATTCAGTCCTTAAAAACGTTGGCTGATGATGCAAGATATCAGACTGATGCCATACGTCGCTTCAGGGAGCTGGATATGTCTCCTAGCGATAAATATCGTGTCTTCTATGCGGTTCGACGGAATTCCTTCAAGCAAGAGATATGTCAAATCCTCGGAGTATTTCCTAGAGAAATCGCGTACGAGCAACGAACTCTTGATGAACTGATTCGCCGCTATAACACCTGAATCACATGAAAATTATCCATACTGGCCAAGGCGGTTCCCTCGCTAGCAGTGCGACTCCATCCGCATATCTTCGCTACTCCCAAATGGATGAGAGAGCTGTTGCTGGGCCGCAGGAAAGTAACGAGCCCGATCAATTGGATCGCTTGATGTCCAAGCTGGCGGCAAAGAGTCCTCGTTTTGCCAAAAAACTCAAGGCTACCGGCCAAGCAATGGCGATCCTTGCTCAAGGCCCTGAGAACAAGGAAACACTACTCAGCTTGAGAATGAAAGCTGGCCTTACGCAAGCACAATTTGCAGGCGCAATTGGCCAAAAGCAAGCCAATGTCTCCTTGATGGAGTCAGGCATGCGTGCTAATCCTCAGCGGAAAACTATGCATGAAATGTGCAAGGCCCTGCATTGCTCTATCGAGGAGTTGGATGCGGCGTTGACTGCTTCGGAAGCTCAATATCAGCAACACGCATGCCGTCTTTCGCCTGAGGAACGTGCAATCGAAGAGCAGGGGCAGCGCTGCGCATGAGCCAGACTACCAACATGTTGCCCGTGGGTCGAAGCGTATCGGTAATCTATGCTGATGATCTTAGAGAAGAAGTAGGGGGCAAGATTTCGATTATCGGTGTTTACCCAGTGAAAATGGTTTTCCCATCTTTTCCTGCGGTACTTCCCAAATTGGCAATTTTTCTCACGGCCACTTGTTCAGTAGAAGCTCCCTTCAAGAAACTTGAGGTTCAAGTCCACAAAGGTGAAGAGCTAATTTTCCAGAAGTCACTAACTGACGAGGAGCTTCATCAGTTGGCGTCTGCTCCTGCGATCCAGGATACGACTGAGTTAAGGGCAATAGAGGCCAATTTTCTTATTTTGCATGGCCCTGTTCAAATTACAGAGCGTTGCTTCATTCGTCCGACGGTTGTGACTGAGGATGGTGCTATGCATACAAAGATGCTCATTATTGAGTCTGCTCAAGACGCGGCCGCTTCCAATGGAAAGTAAAAAATCTCCATAGAAAGCCTAAGGCTCTATGACAATCTACCTAGAGGCCCGCATGGATTTCCATGTGGGCCTCTGTTTTTTGACCTATATACATTGTCTCGCTTGGAAAACAGTGTAAGCAGCTTGGTTGGGGCAGCAGGTGAACACATTGAGTTTGAACTGCGGCGGGACCAGTCGCAAGCGACAGTGCGTTGGCTGGCCAGCTATGCACCGATCTGTGCGGCGGGACATAAAAATCCGAGAATACTAATACGTTATTACCACCCGAAGACTGAAGACCTAGCTAAATGAATGAATTAGGGAGGGGAGAATGGTGGCGCACGACGTATCATTTCATGTAAGATTGTTTCATTGGTTTCGGCCTGTCTGCGTCGCCAAATTTTGAATCTCGGGGTGAGGGTGTAGGAAATATGAATAATAAGACTGAAAGCGATCCAGATGATCGTTGCTGTGGGCTTGTAATGCCCATTTCTGCCATCGATGGTTGCAATGAGCAGCATTGGGTCGAAGTCAAATCAATTTTGACCGAGGCGGTTGAGGCAGCAGGCTTCAAGGCCAATCTGGTTAGTTATGCAGATGATGTCGGAGTTATTCAAAAGCGGATAATTCAAAATCTTTATGAAAACCCGATAGTTGTATGTGATGTGAGCGGGAAAAATCCAAACGTCATGTTTGAGCTTGGCATGCGGTTGGCCTTTGATAAGCCGACAATAATCGTGAAGGACGATAAGACGTCATATTCCTTTGACACGTCTCCGATTGAGCATGTGGAATATCCAAGGGATCTTCGGTTTAATAAAATAGTTTCCTTTAAAGACGCTCTAAAAGAGAAGATCCTGGCCACCTATAACAAAGCCAAAGATGACCCCACCTACACTGCGTTTCTTAAGCATTTTGGAACGTTTACGGTAGCCAAATTGGATACGAAAGAAGTGTCTAAGGAGGATTTTATTATCGAGGAACTTCGCGAACTGAGGAAGGCCGTTCAGAGGCAAGAGATTAATAGTATTGAAAGACTCCATATGATTGGTCCGGCCAGATACGGCAAGGTTTCTTTCGAGAGAGCTCAGGCAGAAATGCGTCGAGCAATAGAAAATATTCTTTCATCGAACATTCCAAGTGTTCCGCTGGATGAAATTAAAAGACCAGAGGTAAAAGAGACAATTTTCCGTCATGTGTTAGA
>Ga0154006_1000204_pt1 | contig 19746 bp, 29 predicted proteins | sample TSFL090MetaG_FD_104747 | JGI IMG/M metagenome (GOLD analysis project Ga0154006, IMG submission 104747) | Attine ant fungus gardens microbial communities from Florida, USA - TSFL090 MetaG | ecosystem: Host-associated > Fungi > Mycelium > Unclassified | place: USA: Florida, Wakulla State Forest...
TCATTAAAACTAGCAGAAATGTTATTTTTATTCTTGCAAATCATTTTGCGACGGGCGGCTATCATCCATATTATCCGCACCTCCGATTTGTTGTTTTTGTCCAGAAAGATTCAGCCCGTATTTTTCCTGCATTTCCTTATCCTCTCCCAATTCTTTGTAAACATCTTCCGGATTGTAGCCATCTTCCCGCAAGATCTCTTGACGTGTAGTTAATCCGGCATCAACGGCGGCAATACGCGCATCTGTTTCTTTTTTAGGATCAATCATTTCCCGGCGCGGCGCTGTCCAATCTGCGGTCAATACATCACGAAAAGAAATATGTCCCGCCATCTGACAAGCTTCGGTAAACCATCGGAAAACAACTTTGGAAAAATGTGGAATCATCACGTTCCATTGCCAATGCTGGACATTTCGACTAAACTCAATCCAGCCCATACGCCCGGACGAAAAATTGACCTGACTATAATCGCCCGTCATCGCCTCATAAGTAACACCGTTACCCGCTGCGATTGCTCGTAGATTGCTCCTGGTAAAACTGTCATATCCCTGTGTCAGGGGTGGCGAACTAAAATGTACGGATTCCCCATTCTTGATACGTACGATAGCATTGGGTTCCATCGTATCCATATCATCCGGCGTCAACTCATCATCGGTATCGTTACCCGTCACAAAAGCCGTGAAACTAGCGGCTACCTTAGCTCTCACGCGTTCGGCAAACTCATAATCGCCCAAATCGTTGATACGAACCATGCTAGACTTGGCGAACGGAAGACCTCTGTATTGACCAGGTCGCTCTATATCGTAAATATGGATTACGTCTTCTGCCTTTACAAAATGACTGACCATTGCAAACTCGTTGGGATGCTTGTCGTACAACCAATAACCCCGGCGGCTTCTATCTTTATTAAAATGGATTCCATACAAGATACAACCACCATCCGGCATATTGGGTTCGTACTTTGTCGTATCGATAAAATCGCCCTCCAGCATCATTACCTGCAACGGAACGTTAAAATCGCTAGACTTACGGACACGCACCAACAAACATTCTCCTGAAACGACAACGGTACGCATTGCCAAATGCTGCAATCCATATAAAGTACAACGACCGTCCACGTCCGCAATGGTATCTTCCGCCCAATTTTTCCAGATGGATTTTATCTTATCTGTCTTTCCGGTCTTTTTGCCATTGATGGAAATATTGGGGATTATCCCAGTACCGACAACATTATTGGGAATGATCTTCGATATGTTCGCGGCATATTCATTATTACGCTCCAATTGGCGCGCCCTATTTCGCAAAAATACCAATGCTTGGTGAATCTCTTGGTTTGGGGACGTGGAAAGCCCGTAAAACCCTGTCGAAAAACGGTTTTTTTGCGCGGCTTCAAAGCTACGGCGTTTGGTTTCCTGACGGTCGTACCAGTCCATTTTAAGACGGCTTTCCATTCGTCTTTGTCCCAATACGGGATTAATAAAAGCGACGGCTTTATCTAAAAAATTCCCTTTCATTGCTGCAATTTCTATTGGAGTTAAAACCTTTGTTGAACGATCCCAAAACTACTTTTTTGCGACGGGCAGGATTACCGATTCCCAATTCGGATTCCATATCGCTCTTGAGTGCTTTCATTTCGGCAAGAGACCTATAGGTCACTTCCTTATCGGCATACTTGACCACGTGCACACCTTGCGCAATGGCGGAAATTAGCTTGTTGTATTGATCTATTGTGTACATTTTGAATTATAAATTATGAATTATGAGTAATGAGTTCGGCCTATAAATAATATTTTCCTCGTTTTATGCTGCTTTTATGGTCCATTGATACATTTTATTAAAACTATTAGCTTTTGCGGCGATATTGCGCAAATCGACTAAAGTTTGCCTATAAATATCCTTTTCAGAATCAATAACGGAAATACCGTAATCGACCGGGTTACGTGTCTTTTGGAAACGGAAACCAATGATATAGCTACTCAGTGACGTGTTTTCACGGATCAACCAAAAACAAATCTGGCGCGGCCGCGTGATGTCACGCGATGTCCCTGTAAACAACAGTGTTTCCGAAATACCGTAGTATTGGGAAACCGCCTTTATAATGGCTTCAATCATTTCGTTAGCATATTCGCTAATTTTTGGCTCTTTTAGAGCTGTCTGGTTTCCCATACTGATTTACGTTTTACTTTTTTAGGTTTTGGTAGCTCATTTTCTTTTACGGGTGGATTGTATTTCGAGGTTTCACGGTCCCATTGGTCCGGCTTCCAACGATCCATACCGACGATGGAAGCGGCGGCGCGCGCATATACGTAAGTATCCAATACCTCGTTACGCTCAAATTTTTTCACCCATATATATTCCACATAGCCCCGTTTGTTGGTGGCTTGTTTAATTTCCTCCGCTGTCAACGACTTGTAAAACCAAGCATCCATTGGCAGAAAATGGCAGTAACCGTCCGGTATTACGCCCGTTTCTTTGTCGATTTGATTTTTTAGTCGGCCGTATAGTTCGGACTTGCAGTAAGAAACACCGATATGATATATTTTCTGTTTTCCAATCTTTTTTCCCGACTTGCTATATTCCACGGTTTTAGGTGGGGAAAAAATAGAATCCAGCTTAGCATTACCTTTTATGGCAATAACCTTTGATATTGGATACTTTTTTGCAAAAGCATAGACAAATGGCATCGTGTTTCCATCACTGCTATCGATGGCCATCAATCGCAAAGGCAGTTCCATTCCATCCTCTCTAACCCAAACCTCATCCACGATCTTTGCTAATTCCGTCCAAACTTCTTGTTCTTTTGGGCTGCCATCCAAAACACGATAATCCAATAACTGGCTTACTTTCCCTTTCATCCATCCTGTAATCTGCACCTCAATACGATCACCCTGAATATCTACCCCAGCGGTAATGAAAGCCACGCTGGCAAATGGTTTGTTTGCCTCATAAACCAAAGATTGATTGTTGTATCGGTCAAACAAAGCTTCCCAATCCGGTTTGTCACCAACATCTTCTTCGTACGCTTCACCTAATTTTGTGTTGGTGAAAACGATTTTTTTCGGAATATCGTTCAGACATTCATCTCGTTCTTTCAGCAATTGCCCCCAACGATAGAATCCCGTATAACTATACAATGCGTTGATAAAATAACCGTAAACAATACCATCCTCACGATCCGGATATTTGGCAACCCATTTACCTTCCAGGTTCATCCGATACTTGAAACGCTCGTCGATCAACTTGTTACAATGCTCACATTCGTATTTAACGTCACTGTATTTTTTGGCAGCTTCGCCATATCGAAGCTGGTCTATCTTGAGAATCTGGAATTCGCCACAAAAAGGACATGGCACATGGTAATACCGTTGACCTGTATTTTCAAATCCGGCATCTATTGCCGATGTACCTTTCCGCGTTGGCGTTGAGGTCAACAATATTTTTTTGCGACTACCGAAAGTCAAGGTTCGCGTTTCCGCAAGACCTTCGGCACTACCTTCCCCACCCACAGACATGGGATAACGGTCAATCTCATCCATGTACACGTTTCGCACCGCCGTAGATGCCAAACCTACGGGACTATTAGCACCTACCATCTTCACAAAACCTCCTTTAAATTCCTTGTACATCAAGGTATTTCCTTTATCACGCGCCTTTCCAACTGCAACTTTTTCGGATAAAGATGGCGTCGATTGAATCATTTTTTCAATACGGCTTTTACTAGTATCCTTCATCATCGCATCCGTTGGCATGACGTACAAGAATGGAGATGGCGCATTGTCGATGGAATAGCCTAGCCAGTTGTTACCGATTTCGGTCAATCCGGTTTGGGAAGATTTTTTAACGTAAATCTTTTGCGCCGTATCCGTCACGGAAAGACGGTTCATGATTTCTTCACCGTAAGGATTTATTTTGGAATTGTACAATCCCGGCAAAGCGGCGGTATCTTGCAATATACGTTTCGTATTGGCCCATTCCGTAACGGTCAATATAGGATCCGGGCGAAGGCCGTCAAGGTATCCGCTGATTAAGGAAAGATTGATATTTTGGAATGGGGGCATCTGGTTTACTTTATTTTTTAGTTAATGACCTTGTATATCCCATAAGTCCACTTTCTATATTTTGAATATACCACCAGCCTCCATATTCTTTAGTCCAACAAATTACAAGTGATTCGTATTTACCATGTTGCAATGCTATTTCACCAGGTTTAAACTCAATACCTTTCCACCTATTATTACTCATGATTATTTAATTTACTTCTGTTTTTGCGTACATATTCAATACATGCGTTAACTCGTCATTTAGAATGTTGATACCTTCCAGTTCACTACCCGCGCTTTGGATGTGGCTTACTACTTTTGCGGGGATAGAGAAAAGTGATTTTTTCAGTTCGTTTGCGAAATTGAAAAGGGTTTTGTTGACATCGTCCCGTCGGACTAAAACACGTTCCGCTTCTTCCAGTTTCTTTTTGTCCAATGCCAATGCAAGAATTTCCCGAAGCCGCATCGCTTCGCCCATTTTCATTCTATTCGTAATGTTGATTCCTGCCAAAAGGCTATTGCCCTCAAGCATTCCGGCCATAGTTTCCAACTTCTTTTTTTGAATTTTGGAGATGGGTTTTTCATCCGGTTCCGTTTCATCATTTTTGTTCGGACTTGCTTCTTTTTCCTCATTCGATTCGATTGCCCTGGAGCGCGAAACACCTCTTTGGGGTTTAATCATTTCTTTTATCTGTCCATATTCTTCATCTGCTTTTGCGACAATTATCTTCTTTTTTACCAAATCAAAACCTTCGAATATCAAACCCTTGTTGATTGCTTGCCGGATTGCTTTTTCGTCCACGCCTACACGCTTGGCATAGGCACGGACGGACATTTCGGCTGGAGTGGATTCTTTTGGATTTTTGGTCATGGCTATTTTGGAAGGGCATTAAGAATGTAATCCAGTTCGTGCTGGATGTTTTTTGGGTAAATGGAAACTATTTTGGAAGAAATAGCTTGTTCAGATTTCGGATTGATAACCGCTGCGTGGATGGTAACCGAAAGCATCGGATTTACAGAATCATTATTATTTCTATTGGCTAAACGTGTATGCCTACGAATGAAACCATAACCAGAAGCCCCACCTTTTTTATACATGCCACGACCAAAAACACGTGCGGACCCAGGAAGCATAAATAAATATGGAATTGTTTCTTTTTTCCCTTTTTGGACTTCGATTGTTACACCTTTTCCGTACATTCTTTTTGCACGGGAATTGTCTTTTGTTTTGATTAAGCCTTTTTTTGATATGGATGTTACAGTCCGGTTCGTAAAAGAGAATTTTGGGGCAAATGCATCCATTGGGATAGGGTTGGCTGAGGCGTTGATATTACCTGTAAGGAAATTTCCAAACTTTTTTACATTATTATAAGCAGATCTTGAAATAGCAATACCCTTCAAATATCTTTGTGGGATATTGTAATTTTGTTTGACTTGTTGACGTGCAACTGTACGACCTTGCGTTAAAGTTCGGTTAATGCCGCGTGATACGGCTATACTTATTTGCCTAGAAGATAAAGCGCCATCATTGATGAGCCTTAACTTTTCGACATCGGACTTAATATTTATTCTAATCATCGTGCTATCCTTTTCAAGCGAATAGCACATAAGTATATAGGAGTATGTAAATGCAAATAAAACAAAAAAATCGAAAATCACCAAAATTTCATTTTCCCGTTAAATGCGGACTTAAAAATACCCCGTAACTACGCATATTTTGCGGTTCGAGGTGACCGCAGACACCACCCCTCGGGGAGTACCTTTTACTAACACTTGTTAGTTTTTAACACTTTTTATCATTTTCGCGTAAATCAATAAAATTGGTATTGAATAATAAAAAAACGCACAAATGCAGGTTGGACGGAGAGGTGTACAAATAGATAATGCACGCTCGTCCAATATGCAACACGTTAATATGCAACGGCAAAAAAAATATAGCCCCCCAAAAAAATATTTTTCAAAAAAAACTTTGAAAAATATTTTTATAATATACAAATGTGTATTATCTTTGAGGTGCAATAAAACAAGTATTATGAACAATGAAGAAATCAAGGAACAAATCGAAGCGGAAAAAAAGCAACTCGAAGCTTTTTTGAAAATCGCCAAAAAGTTCCAGCTAGACGAAAAGGAAGTAGAGGCGCAGATAAATTTCTACCTCGAAAAAATAACGGAACTCAAAAAGAAATTAAAGTAGTTAACCAAAGCCCCCGAAAGGGGGCAATTAAAACCTTTTATATGAAAAAAGAGCTTGAATTATTGATGAAACTTGCGGGAAAAAATAAATTTGATTCTGAACTAGAAAAGTTGCACAAAAAATATTGCAATGATCCTAAAGCGTTAAAACAAATTTCGGATTTTATAAAATCCGAAATACAGAAATCCGCAAAGCGAATTGACAAAATAGAGAATGAAATAAGCGTTAAGGAGCAACTATCCGGAATATCGGATATGTTGAATGTTTCCTATATTGCAAAAACTTATTTCGGAAAATCCCGACAATGGTTAAACCACCGTCTTAACGGCAATATAGTAAATGGCGTCCCGGCTAAATTTAACGAATTAGACTTAAAGACGTTTAACAACGCGTTAAAGGATATTAGCAAAAGAATTGGCTCACTTAGTGTTCACTAGCACTTTGTTTTATTGCACCGCCCCGCGCTAGAGCCAGGTGCGGGGTTTTATTAAAAAAAACTTCTCTATAAAATATAGAGAAGTTTTTTTTGCTTTAAGAACAAAATCAATATCAACATCCAAGGCTTTACAAAAAGCTTCTATTCTATTATAGCGTACGACCATTTGGAACGCATAGTAGAATCTAGCAACTAAGCAAAAGGCGGCAATTTGCCGCCTTTATTCTTTCCTAAACTTACTTTCTTTAAACCCATTTTCACGCGCCCAAGCGTCGTGCGATTCAATGTATTCATTACACGGAATACACGACGCTTTCCACGTCTTCATGTCCATTAGTTTAGCTCCGACACGACCGGAAACATGATGTATGCAAGTGGCTGACTTCCAACATACAGGAGATTGTATTTCGCATTTTTGGTGAGATTGCAGATATACCATCCTGAGCGTTGAATATACCCGATTCCGTTCGGTACGCAAACGGCTATAATTCCCGGTTGGTTTCTTTTTTTTGTCGGTTCTAAACTGTTGGTGGTAACGGCAATAGCCGCCGCCGAAAACGGGATTTTCGCAATCATTTTTTTTGCAAATCTTCATCTTGTTGGTTTGGTTCGTAAACGTACATATTAGCCACCTTGGAAGCTTTCAGTTTTTCAAACAAAAAAAGCAATGCAAGTCGTTTGGCAATCCTAGGAACATCCTCATATTGCTCTCCCTGCTCAATAAACGCCTCAAATTTCAATTCTATTTCTTTTTTGGCAACCTTATCCCTATTAACTACAAAAAGTGATTCTTGGCGTGAAAAATCGCGAAATAACCATTCGGTGGCTTTTTCCGTGAAATCCATCCATACTTCCGGTGCGACGTAACGGTCCGTTACGGCTTGGCCGTACATCTCGAATGGCATCATCCAGATATTTATTTTCAGCCCCGTCAAAAATTTTTGAAAATAGTATTCCAGCATTTCGCGCCAATCGGACGGTGGCGGTAAGCGCGGCGCGCTGGTGGGCGTTTTTTGTTCTTCCATCTTAGAAGCTTCTAGCCTTTCGCGCTGGTAAGATTCTAAACACTGGTCGATCAAAATCAGATTTATGTCCTTGCCCCAATTGTTGACTGTATTGCCGTAAGCTCGCACCGAATATGCGATTTCCTCCGCGTTGTAGCTAGGCCAAGATTCCTGAAAGTGGCAATACATCTCTGCGTATAAGATCGACCTGTCTTCTTCCAGTTCCGGAATATTCCAGCCAGTAACGACCTTGATCCGTTTGACCAATCCAATCATGTAAGCCGCCCCCGTTTCGGGGCTGCATTGGGAAATCGGTGGTGCGGCGTATTTACGCGCTATGAGCAGGCGTTGCTCCGGCTCTAATGCGTTCAATCGTTGCGGCAAGGTCGCCGGAAACTGCTGCGCTTGCGGCTGTTTGTCTATCACGTGCAGATTGTTGGTTATTGTTTCGAGTTGTTTTTTGAGCGGTTGCATTTTCGGTTGCTTTTTGAGCTGTGAAAGATTGTTTGATAGCGGAAATGTGTTTATTCACGGTACGGAGCGAGTAACGGCGGAAATGATCATCCTGCATTGCGAAACGATAAAGCGTTTCGAACTCTCGCAATACACGGTCCAGCAATTCGGGGTTCGTGTAATCTAGTTCACCATCAGCCAACTTTTCGGCTATTTCCCGCAATTCATGCAAATCGGCTTTCGGATCGGCCACATGGCTGGCATTGGTCGACTTAACAACGGAAAGCATTTTTTGCACGATTGGGATTTTCGTTTCCGGAAAGAAAGTGGGTTCCCCCTGTACCCCTTTACTCAAAGAATATATATCTTCTTCTTCATCTTCTAAAGGCTTTTTTTTATGAAACCCAAAAAAAAGGCTTGGGTTATTTTTAGAAAACCCATGGGTTTCTTCTGGGTTTTTATTTTCTTCTAAAAATTCGTCCGGAACTTCTTTTTTAGGGCGGCCGCCGCGCGCGCCATTAGACCTTTGCCGTTCCGCAAAAGCAGCTTTTTCCCGGCGGCTTTTTTCCAATTTTTCATTATACCAATATCCATCAGGATGTAATACCCACTTATGTTTTATGCGGACCCATATCGAAACATCTTCTTTTTCCATACCGGCTGGATGGCCATTTTCGTCCATCAATTTACCGTTGGCCCAACTCTCGCACATTAGGTCAACATGCAATGATTTCATGTCGCGTTTCCATCGCATTGTATCTACTAGAAAATCTGTTGCGTAAAACTGGAAACTTGGATTTTTTGCCATGATAATATTTTGTTTTTTTATAAGTAAAAAGCAGTGGGTTTTTAAAACAAAACCCAAAAAAAGGCTTGGGTTTTGTTTATTCGGATATTTCACCGCGTATGATCTTCGCTATTGCGTCCAAAATCTCAAACGCTAAAGGCGGACACCATGCATTTCCATATCCTTTTATGGATTCGTTGCGCCAACTTGAAAAGGCAATACTGTCCAGTTCGGAGGGAAGCCCATCATCTCCGCCACAAACCGGGGATTGAGTTGGGAAGTTCTGCCAGTAAGTTGGCGCGCCATTTTCGTCAAAGAATCTTGGTTTTCCAACCCCGTCACCTTCTCCCCACAATCCGACGCCATCGGTGTCGGTAACAGCTGCACCAACCTCGCCAACCCGACGCTCCCGTCCTTTCCGTTCTGATTTATTTTGCGGGGCAGGCCTGACGTCATCTTGAATGTGTCGTTCTTGCCCAATATAGCTCCCGTTGTTGCATCGCTGGATAATGGAGTGGGGAGCATTTGATTTGCCGCCATTTGCGGTAAACTTATCCCGTAGCGCATCCCTTTTTTGCTTAAATTCTTTCCGTTTGTCAAATTTCGGTTGTTTCCGTCCGCGTCCGACGCTTTTACAGTCGGCAACATCGCATTTATCTGCGTTGCCAAATTGGGCATCTTCGTTCCGTTTGGGTCTTTTTCCATTCGTTTCTGAAACTTGTCCGAATCCTGTACTTCTTCCCGCGTAGTTGGCGTGAGCAATAATCCAGACCCTGTCCCGGCGGTGCGGCGCGCCGATAGCTGCAGCCGGAATAACAATCGGTTGGACTTCATATCCGATTGCTTCAAGGTCTTCACATATTGTTCCGATAAGCATTTTTGCTTGTCGTGTATATAATGCTTCGTAAATGTCAACGTCTTCCATTCGGGCAACGGTTCTACCTTCCAGGATAGGAAATAGTTCTTTTGCAGGCCCTGTTTTATCTTCCACCGTGAGGATTCCAGTAACGTTTTCTGCAACAACCCAAGCGGGCCCGATCTCTTTGACAACGCGCAACATCTCCGGCCAGAGGTAACGGTCGTCGTCAGTTCCTTTTCTTTTTCCGGCAACACTGACGGGTTGGCATGGGAATCCGCCTGTAACAAGGTGAACATGTCCATTGTATTCATTGAAGCTATATTTTGTAATGTCGTCGTACGTCTTACTTTCCTTCCAATAGTAGTGCAATATTTTACGCTGAAATTCGCCGATTTCGCAATGGAGGATATTGGTAAATCCTGCCCATTCTGCCGCAAGGTCCGCTCCACCAATACCAGAAAAAAAAGACGCATGATTTAATGTTGTATCAGTTGCCATTCTGTCTGTAGTTTGTCCGTTATTTTGCTTTTGTAACTTTTACCACTTTCAATGATCACTCCTTTGCTCTTTAGTTCAGAAAGCCGTTTATGCACCTGTTCTTCTTTCAACCTTGCTTTCTTGGCTATTGCACTCTTTATGCCACGGTTTCCGGGCAATTGCCTTAGTGCAACTATGATCTTCTCCGAAATGGCTTGTATTTCGCCAGATTCATGCATTTCTTTCAATGCTACTTTGCTAGTGGTTTTTACGGTTCGTGTAGCTGGAAGCATATTGGATACTTCGCATCCTAATAAGGAGAACATATTTTCTGTCATGGGAAATGTTTTTCGGTTTAAAAATTACAATTAGATGTACAAATTCCGTTTTCAAAATCATCGAATTGGTCAAATATTATAGATCCTAAAGGTTTACATGATCTATGTAGAAATATTGGATTATTTGCACCTTTCTTTGAAGAGTTTCTAATAGCATTATCCACTTTTAAAGATTTATTCCAATCGTCTTGATCTTTGTCCATTCTCATTTCATACCAATTTTTATCTGATTAAACCACATCCGGATTTTATAGGGATTGGTAAATTTTTATTTATAAACCAATTAATAACAGACTGCCTACTCCACCTGTCTTCCAAATAATTAATTTTGCTATAACTATATTTTGTAAAGGAATAACCAACAAAAGGATATACATTTATTTTCCAAGCGGATTGAGGATTTGCCATTCTCTCCATTTCATCCAATGTAATTCCGGACCATACATTTACATTGGGCATTTTATATCTAGGTTTTATTCCTAGAATGCTTCTTATTCGCTTATCAACAATATCTATTTTATATTCAAACGTGCATTGCCTACGTAGCATTCCAATACTGCCATCTTCATTTTTCGTAAAGGCCGGTATTGACGCAAATCGGTTATTCAAACTATTTGTTTGATTTAATAAGTCTTGGTAAAGATTTTTAGACCTATCGACAATAATTTCAATACCATTATTTTTTTTCTGCCAATCCAATAAGAAATCTAGATATTGGTAAGTTGCTTTTTTCTCAAATCCTAAATCAGAGAAGATAGCATAATCACATCTTGGCAATTCTCCAATGCTAGACATGAGGTACAATGCAGACGATTTGACACCAACACCCAATGAAATTATATTCATACAGCATCCTCCATTTCTATCAAATCAAACAATGTTGGCATTTCGCTTTTCAGCTCATACTCCTGTAGATAATTCACTTGCGCATCGAAATATCTTGGATTGAGTTCAACACCAAACCCTTTTCGGCCTTTCATCATGGCACGTAACGGGACCGTACCCAACCCGGCAAAGAAATCTATCACTTCATCGTTTTTGTTGGAATAGAGTTCGATTACTCGATCTACAATATCGAAAGGAAGCGGGCAAATATGGTTTTGCTCCCGGCGTTTGCGCTGCTCGCTGTTCAGTCCATGCATATAATTCACGCCTGTCCATGTATTTTCATCATAGGATTGCGTTGGGAGCAGAGCGAAGCTGGCCGGCAATTGGTTTGCATCTTCCAAAGATTGGCACAATGCAACGTGTTTTTCATAATCATACACATTGGATAGATTGTATTCCTTCCACCAGGACAAAATCTTGCTACTTCCCTTGCCTACTGGGTTAAAATCTTCTTCAGATAGCAACCGATCACCGCTGGATCTCCAAAAACCGCTTGCATCCAATTGCCAACGTGCGCGGGGATATTCTGTTTTGTCATGCACAACTGGCGTATCCGCATAAGATTTTGAAAGGTTGGATTGGGGTTTTCGGAAAACTAAAATATATTCATTGCTTCCACATCCTTTGTTGCTCATGTCCTTACAAGCTTCAGACCATCCTAAACGGTAAGTTTGGGCATTCTCTCTCACAACATCTGTTACAATAGTCCGGCGGCCCTCATAGATAAATCCGTGCTTCATCACATGGAAAACTGTTTTGTCCGAAAAAGGGCCGACACTATACATACCAAAACCGTTTTGGTAGCCGTACAATATGCGGTCTTTAACATGGATCACTAGATTGCGCCCCGGCTGTAAAGTGCGGTACACCTCCGGCATGAGAAAATCCATCTGGGAGAAAAAAGCATCGTCGCTGATGTTATGTCCGAAGTCGTTTAGGAAATTGGTATATTCATACTGGTTGCCAAATGGGATGGAAGTAAAAGCCAATCCAAAGCGATGGCTATCAATATTGGGCATCTCTGCCACGTTGTCGTTATTGATGGCCGTAAATGATTTTCCGAATACTTCGCGCCGTTTTACGTAGAAAGAGCGTTTTATGTCCTCGATCTGTTCTTTCTGGTGCAAACCATACTTTCTTATCAGTTTGGACATTTCTTCGTTCAGTTCGTCGTATTCTTTCCATTTCCGGAGCATGTTTTGCAAAGTCGCTTCGTTTTCGGATGTGTATATCAAATGCAGGTCAACGACTTTTTTTTGCATAAATCTATAAGTACGGTGCAATGACTGAATCCAATCATCGAACTTGTCGGTAACATCTGCGTAAATATTGACGTTGCAATGATATTGCCAGTTGCAACCGGATCCGCAAACCTCCGGCTTTGGTGCGGCAAGTTGAATCTCTCCTTTTGCAAATCCCAATACACGACGGTTTCGTTCTTCGCGCTGCAATGATCCATATACGGATATTGAACCTGGAATAGTCTTTTCGATAGACAGTCTTTCATCTTCGCGATAATGCCAAAGTATCGCGTGTGTATCGGCTGGATAAGTTTCCAATATCTCACGCATTTTAGCTACACGCACATCCACGGTTATACGTGCCATCCGATGCTTTTCGGACATGTCTTTACCTCCGGATGATGCTAGTTGGTATTGCCCGTTCCTATCCTGCAATTCGCCCAATAGTTCGGGTGCGACTTCAATGCGGTGGTATTGGATATTCAACGGCGGCAACTTGTAACCCTCATCATCATAGCCCAAATCTGACGGGTTGGACAAAAAAAATGACCACGACATTAACCATGCGTAAAACTCTTTTTCGTGGCCTGGATACAAAGTAAGCCCCCCGGCGCGTTGACTGTCTCTTTGAAAAAATCTAGTCATTGCCAAACCACGGTCCATTACACCCAAAAAGTGCGCATAGTTGATAAGTTCCAGATATCGGTTTGGGGCGGGCGTTGCGGTCGCTACCAACAAGAATTCCACTTTTGGCGAAAACTCCATTAAGCAATCCGTAATCTCGCTATCCATGGAGCGCAATACATTACCCTCATCCAAACTTACGGACGTGAATTGCGACAAATCAAAACGTCCCAAACGTACTTTGTCATAATTCGTGATATAGTAAGAAACGCCATCGGAAATATCTTCCATCGTTTCAATGTATTTTACTTCCATTCCCATACGCGGACCTTCAGAATGTGTAAATTCTACTATTGGGCTAAGTGGGGCAATAATAAGGTGTTTACCTCCTTTATGGTTGTGGATCACTCTATGCCAATCCAACTGCACATGCGTTTTTCCCAATCCGAAAAGCATAGCACAAAGGCTTTTACCTTGTTCCAGTGCGAACAATACGGCATCTTTTTGATGGGATTTTCCGGACGGGTGCAATTCGGATACATCTGCACGAAAACCGGTCTTTTCGTGTAGGATTATTTTTGAATTTAAAAATTCTTGATATTGCATTTTTAAAAATTTTCAAATAACATGGGAGTTTCAGATTTATACAAAACTTTAAAGTGGTTTTCTTTATCTAGATAGTCTTCGGGGTAGTCTCTTATTAAAGACCACATTGTACTCCTGCTTATAAAGCCATCTTCTGGAAGGTCTGTATTAAGTAACTGGTCTTCTTCAAAACATTCGGCATATATATCTGTTATAGCTTCACCTTCCCTTTGTAGTATTACTTTATTTTCCAAGTTATCTTCTGCAAGGGCGTTGCAAAATTCTTTAAGGGCTTTCCATGTCATAATTGTAATTTTATTCCGGCTCTACGTTTAGAATAATGATTTCATATAGGTCCGGATACTCTTTTGCAATGCTTTTTGCATCCTCCCGACTGTTTGATGAAAGGCGCGCCCCGACGCGCGAACTGTCGTGACCGTCGGCGGCGACGTGGAACGAAAAACCGCCCGCCTCAAATGCTAGTTTGCTTTTATCTGTGATTTGTGTCATTTTATTTACCAGTTAAAAAAGTTTTGTAATAAGATTCCATGCACTTGCCTAGGTGCTTTGCTTTTTCTGATGTGTCAACACGAAGGCGAGCCCTGACGTGCGAAGCGTCGTAGTCGTAGCCGAAAACGTGGAACGAAAACCCGCCCGACGAGGAACTGAAATATGGGTAGTAGTAACACTCGCTTTCATGCTTTCCTTCGCGTAGTGCTTTGGCGAAAATCTTAATAGATATTTCTGCATCTTCTATCGGATCACCTGTATTTGGCAATTTGTGTCCTGTTTCTTTACAAGCATCTTCAAGTGTCCTAACGCGTTCCAAAATATTTTTGGGTTTTAAATTTTCTTTCCCAAAAAGGATCTCCAATACTGGTTTTAGTTTGGCTGGTGCAGCCTCGTATGCTTTTAAAGCATTTTCTTGCGGAATTTTAATTTCGCTCATACAATGTATTTTAAAAATTATTAAACGTAATGAATCGAAAACCTAGCTTGCGTCATATCATATCCCATATCTCCTAGTTGAGTGATAAGGTTATCTAAAACATTTGTTACCAAATGCAATGCTTTGTCCTGTATATGTTCTGGAGGTAAACGATCTTTTATATTCTTTCTTTCATGGATAGATTCCGTTTTAAACTTTATACAGTGTTTTGTCGGAGGTACTGTTTTGAATTGTAGCTTACTCATTTCGCATTGTCTAAAAGGGTGATCAAATCGCGTGGCTTGCAACGTTTAGAGGCTTCTAAAAAAGACTCCCATAATTCAACAGATTCTAGGTTATCCTTTTTGAAATGGTCAAAATCATTACCCTCCGATTCTTCAATCAAATCATCTATATCAATACTTCCCATAGCTATTCTATTTGAAACTTCAGACTGTAAAGCTTTTGATGAAATATTAGCCAATATGGAACTCCTTCCAATGACATTACCAAAAGTTGCGACCAAATCCTCTTTTTTATTTTTTGCTTTAAGAATATCAATAGCTTCTCTAAGTTTGGTATTAGCAAAAACGTCCTTTATTTGATCATCACACAATACAATTTCTATAACCTTCCCTGATTCTGAGTTCTTTATAGTAGATATCTGTTCATCTAAAAGGATTATAGATATCTCATTTCTAGTTTTTGACATGGCATATTTTATTTAATAAGTGGTTAAATGGTTGGCATGACCAAGACTTTACAATGCTCGTCCGATTTTGGACGGAAATAAGCAGGCTTGTTGTTTGCCGTGGCTGAAAATTCCAGTTCATCCACCGATTTCGGTAATGTTGACAATGCGCGGTTGAGCGTTGGGATGTTGAATGCTATCCTATTCAACGTTGTTTGCATTATAGCATCAATGTTGGTTTTGGATTGTCGCGCCGTATTTGGATCATTGAATTCCAGCTCAATCCCGTCTTTGGATAGATTTAAACCTACGGTACTAACCAAGGATTGGAAAACGGTCAACTTATTCAAGGCATTTCTAAAAGACGTAAAATTGAAATGGTTTTCGAATATGGGGTGGTAGGCGTTTAATATCTGTTCATATCCTGGAAAACTGTTTTCGGAAAGAACAATGATAGATTTCAAGTCTGCATATTCCGTACAGATGTTTCTGTTGGTAAAATATACTTTCGCGGCTGGAATATCCGCAATCGTTGGCATGTAATCGAACGGGATTAAAACCTTTAGTTCTTTATCAAATGCCTTTTCGATTTCAAAAGACTTGATGTACATATATTGCCCCGTCAATCCAACTACTGACATTTTATTACCTTGAAAATGCAGGCATATATTGGCAAATCGGTAATCTTTCGGATCCGCCAATTTTGCAGCGGCAACCATCGATTGTATCATATCGCCTGTAAGGTCTAATTCATAAGGATTATCCATTTCGGGCAACGATGGAAATTGAGCCACATCCTCGGCTTTCCCTAGTTCATAGTTGTCAAAACCACTTTCAATAGTGATCTTTTTAGCATCCAATGTGATAATCATTGGTATGAACAACACGGATGCTATTTTTAGCAATTCGGAAAACATGCAAAGCATTTCAAACTCTACATTTGAAGTCGCTTCCACTTTATTGACCAACGTTTTGCTTAGGTTCGTGGCCGTCAATACAATGTGGTCTTTCTTAACTGAAATCTTTACGCTTTCAGTTATTGGAAGTACGCTATTATTGTTGACTGCTGGCGATAGTTTTTTCAACGCTCCGGCTAACAGTTCCGGATTGACGGTTACTTGTTGTTTCATCATTCTTTGTTTTTGCGATGCGTACGGCAAAGCGTTTTTGTAATTTTTTACTGAATATTGTCCGTCCCGGCACTCTGCATATTATGACCTGAGACGGTGGTATTCCTATATAGGCACTCAATGCGGCGGCTGTTTTGAACTCCATTGCGTTTTGAGGTCTTTCTTCTAGTGGAAGGCTTAGGTCGTAGAGTTTATGCGGGACGGCGTTTTCTAAAGCATCTATGTACATAGACTATCTATTAAAATGGTAGGTCGTCCGGATCATCGTCCGATTTAACATCTGGCGTATATCCTGGATCGTTGTCAACGAAATAACCATTACTGGCGTTAGGCGTATATCCGATATTTCTTTCCGCGCGCGGACGCGTCTGCCTTTCCGGACCGTCGTTCCACCCCTGCCATACGGCATGGAACGGATACGGGTTTACTTTTCGTTTAAGAAAAGGCTGTAGCCACTGCTCGATTTTGATAAGAAAGAACATGAGGCGTTCATCACTGTTGTATATTTTTTTTATCGATCCGTCTGGGTTCTGTTGTTGATGTACGAGCGTAAGTTCCGGCATACCGTTAGGATTGTCTTTTGTATATCTCCAAAATATTTTGCTGCCATTTTGTTTTATATTCAATGTATGCATGTCCTTTCCGTCTTTTTTGTAGAAATTGGTAAGGATGTCGAACGGTGTTTGTAAATCTATGTTTTCCATTGATCGGTAAAAAGCCATGGCATAAGCATCGTTTTGCCAAGTCTCCAGAATGAAATAATCATCATGGTCTATTAAATGGAGACGTATAGTCGTACCAATATACTGACCTTGTTTTTCCACTTTCTTAAAATCCACATACACAAGGTGTACATTGGACAACTGGTTGTATCTTACAACCTCCCCATCCGGGTTGCGCCACTCCATAAATCCGTTTCGGATATTAAAGTATTTTCTTTGTGTGGATACTGCATTTGCTGGCATAGTCGATTGTTTATAATTTATGGATGATTTGTTTTTTGGCGGCGTTGAGTAGTTTGTACAACAGGAATACCATCTGTACAAAAAGTGCCAATAAGACTACAATAGATACATCTTGCTTCCAGTTGAACAAGACAAATATGATCATGACGTAAGTCCCTAAAAGGTGTAATGTTGTTTGTTTCATATAATTGAGTTTTTGAATTGACTTTTTTTAAAAGTCCAGAATGGAAATCCCAGACGTGTATTGAATTTAAAATATGACTAGTGGCCATGGCAGGATTTGAACCTGCATGAGTTGTAACCTCTCACCAATTGCATGCATGCATCTTAGTGTTTCCACTTTGGCGCGTCTACCAATTCCGCCACATGACCGTATTAAAACCATCTATGGAAATAGACGGAGTTCTATTTAACCTATTGGAAAACACCTATATACTTATGCGCTTGGAAACGCCATTTTTCGTGACCGGTTCTTTAAATAATTAAACTTCTTGTAATATGCTTTGTTGATTTTCCGAACCTCCCTTAGCAATCTTCTTTTGCTATCCTTCCGTTCATAAACCCAATCCGATAGTTCGTCTATGGATTTTCGGATGGGGAGGAGGTCGATAAATTCGGTACATTCATCCAGCTTTTGCAATAATTTCCATCTTCGGTTTTCAAATATTTGCCGCGTGGTATTGAAACTCGAACGTATATGTTCCAATGCCCGGAACGACAACAAAAACAGCACAAGCGCAATGCCCGCAACTTTTAGGATAATGGGATCTAAACAGTTCATAATTTATTATTTAAGGTTTAATAATTTTGCTTTGAAATAAACAGGACGTCCAATCTTCGGACGTATGTAACAGTCTTCCGGTATCGTTCCCCGGCTTCTAGCTTGCCCCATGGATTCCGGCTTTACGCCCAGAAGCTCCGCCGCCGCCGTTTCCGAAATAACTTCAGATAGGTCCAGCCTTACCGACAGTTCGTTAACGACTGCCTGCAACTCATTCCAGTCTTTTTTGGGAATCATCAGCATTCTTTCCATAAGACAAAAGATTTAACTCATTACAGCTTTAAGTACCTCGTATTCAGATTGGTAGTACCTGCGCACGTCATCGCGGGATGTTGTTGGGTTGTCGATTATCATCCTCACGTACGAATGGCTAATCCCAAATTTTGCAGCAGTTTTTTTAACCGTATTGGCCCTGACCGGATCGTACCCCGGCAGCTTCCTATTTATCTTATTTGTATCTTTAGCGGTTAAACTCATGTTTGTGTATTTGTTTACAATGCAAATATGGTTAAAATTTTAACTAAATCAAATTAAATGGATAAAATTTTTTCACCAATCAAGAGAAGAATTATAGAATTTATTGAAAATCAAAAGATTAAGAAAGAATTTTTTTATAAAAAAATTGAAATATCTTCTTCAAACTTTAAAGGTCCGGCTGCAAAATCAGAATTAGGAGGCGATATAATAGGTAAAATTATAACCTTTTTTCCTTTACTTAATCCAGAATGGCTATTGACAGGAAACGGTGAAATGTTGAAAAAAAATAATAACGTTGGTTCTGTAATCGAAGATGAAAATGATTATATCAATAAATTTTCCAAAAAAATTGAGACGATGGAAGATGAAATTCTACGTTTAAAAAGAACAAATGACAGACTGCTGAACACATTGGATGAAATGGAAACCGAACTGAAGAAATTGAAGAAAGTAGATAAACGTGAAGGCGTGTCGGTGAAATAATCATTCACCACATATACAGCCTTAACTAAACCTTGCAAATTACTTGCAACCCGGAAATACTTTAAGAAACCTAACAAATTTTATAACTAAAAACAATCCATGAAAAAAATTATTTTCTTAGTGCAAGGCAGTCAACCGAAACCATACAATGTGGTATTTACGAATGACGGGGACAATGTGTCAATCACATGCGACTGCAAAGCTGGGTCTATTGGACAATTATGTAAGCATAGGATTTCCATTAGGTATTGTTAAATTTATATAGTTTTTATATTTTTGTAGAAAAAATGGATTGTCCAAAATGTAAAAGCAGCAGCCATAATAAGGATGGCATAGTTAACCATAGGCAACGCTATTTGTGTAAGCA
>Ga0154006_1000205_pt1 | contig 19623 bp, 27 predicted proteins | sample TSFL090MetaG_FD_104747 | JGI IMG/M metagenome (GOLD analysis project Ga0154006, IMG submission 104747) | Attine ant fungus gardens microbial communities from Florida, USA - TSFL090 MetaG | ecosystem: Host-associated > Fungi > Mycelium > Unclassified | place: USA: Florida, Wakulla State Forest...
CTGAGAACTTCAAAGATCGAACCAACCTTCGGATTCATCTGACCTCCTAATCATCGTGCGAGTCCGACTTTCGGTCGCCTTCATCGTGTGCTTCCTGGATGAGCTATGTTAACAAGGATTATGACAAAGAGAGAACACGCATACAGGGTCGTCAGATCTTCTTTGGTGAAGCAATCCTTCTCATCTCCCCACTCATGGAGGTTCATACAACCACGGTCCACACACGAGATACCACGAAGAAAAGCCATACAGTATTTTGTAGTCCCATAACTCGCTCGCATGACATCTTTGTCACCGCCAGGCGAAGGAAGTCCATCGACAGCTGCAATGGCCCGCGCAGCATCCTCCTTTCGGTGATATGTGACATAAAGACCAACGACAGGAGCACTTCCACTTGAAGGTGTGCGCTTGACAAGGATGATCTTGATGATTTTCCCATATTGGCCAAAATACTCGTTTGAACGGAGAGTCGGAATGAGCTTGAGTGATATTAAGTGACACAAGTGACATGTGTAGAAAAACTATGGTTACCTCTTCCTTGGCACGAGATCCGATGCCGACGACGTACACCACATTACGCTGGACTACACGAACATTTGCTAGATGACGTCTTCCGAGGGTATCAAGCTCCTTGCGTTCGCGATCCCTCTGTTTCTTTTGTTGCATGAGACGCTTATGGCTACGGCATGTTGAAAATCATAGCAGGGATGCTCAACACACGATGCTTACTCTTGCATATTGATGGGTTTGAACTCAGTAGCTTCATCAGTGTATATTCTACGGCAAGCAGGACAGCGCTTATTGAGGTTCTCCTTGATATGGTGCCAACAAAAACGACAAATCTATTCCCAGTGTTCCGTGTGTAAGTCAAAAGGAACGAGGTGAAAGGGATGCAAATTACCTGGTATCGACAAACGCAAGGCTTGAAGTTCAGGTCAGAAATATCCATTTCCTCAAGACACAGAGGACACTCCGTGTCGCCCTATCGATTACAAAAGCGATCACACTCAAAGTCAGCTCTCTCTCTGCCGAAAAAAATCGTCAGCTTACAGCTTCATCATCGCTCCAGTACGCGTCCTGTACTCCCGCAAGTACGTGGGACTTGGACTGGGAAACTGAAAACCCTGCATGAACGACGGGTGCTGGTAAAGAGGGGTGAAGTCGAGGGGCAGACATCATAAAAGTTATATCTGAAAGAGGCAATTACCAAGTAACACGAGTGCTGGATGGAAAAAGAGCAGTCGAAAAGTGGCATTTACAACGAGGCAGCCAATTGACGTCTCTCACGCTTATTTGTTCCCGCTTGTGGTCAAAATTTTGATTGACCAATCGCAGCTTACGTACAGATGCCTAGACATAACCAAAAGGACAACCAGGAGACCCCGCGAGTTTCTGAAACTCACACATCTAGTCTTGCACTCATTAGACGCAGTGTACGGCTTATAAAATTTTTGATTCCTCCTCGTCTTGTGAAGACGCTGTTCTTATAACTGTGGCCAAATTCGGCTATCCGTCGTGATTTCCCTAACTGTTATCTAATCTTCATTGATTAGATCAGCCACTGAGTGTGATCGATGGGGCCAATCCATAAACTTTCGTGAATAGAATAGTACCAGTAATAGCCAATTGACTGGGACCAGTCGATTCACCAACCCATGATGCCTGTTTTGACAGACCAAGCTGTTGATAACATTACATCTTCTCTGACGGATGTGTCGGTACGGTAAGCGACTAATAGCGATAATTTACATTTCCATGCTCAAGTATCTGAGTAGAACGACCGAGGACCTCACTATCAAAGCTGTCCCCGAAAGGATTCAACCACATGAACAGGTTGTCACCCCTTGGGACGTCCAAGGAGGCGTCTCAGCTGATGGCAAGCAAGAAGCGATTGACTACGACAAACTCATAGACCAGTTCGGTACTCGAAGGATTGACTCTGCTCTGCTTGAACGATTCAAAAGGTTAACTGGACGCACACCACATGTATTCCTGAGACGGGGCATGTTTTTTTCTCACCGGTAAGTCTTAGGGGCAAGTAAACCAGGAGTAAGACGAGGGTATTTACGCGAGTACCAGTGAGTTTGACAAGATACTGGACCGATATGAGCAGGGAAAACCGTTTTTCCTCTACACCGGTCGTGGACCGAGCAGCGACAGCATGCATCTGGGCCATATGATCCCATTTGTCTTTACAAAGTGAGTAATGTCGAAAGGCTCAAAAGATTCTTCCAACTCTATCCCAGATGGCTCCAGGATGTATTTGGTTGCCCTTTGGTCATCCAACTGACAGGTACAGTTTTCCTGATATGTCTGGTCCCATTCTTTGATTGAAATAGCAGACAGACGACGAGAAATTCCTGTTCAAACATGAACTCAAGCCAGATCAGACACGAAAATTTGCAAGAGAAAATGCAAAAGACATCATCGCCTGTGGATTCAACTCTGAGCGAACTTTTATTTTCAGTGACTATGACTACATGGGTGGAGTGTTCTATGAAAATGTGTCGAGAATCTCTCGTCAGATCAGTTATAACCAGGCAAAAGCTACCTTCGGTTTCAATGAATCGTAAGTTATCACTTCAAATTGATCAATTCACCTTGATCTAACGAACCCTCAGTGATAATATCGGCAAGATCCACTTTACAGCAATCCAAGCTGCCCCTTCCTTCTCCAACTCTTTTCCTCATATCTTTGGAACGACCTCCGACATTCCTTGTCTCATCCCTTGTGCGATTGACCAAGACCCCTACTTCCGTCTCACGCGTGATGTCGCCGTCAAGCTCAAATATCCCAAACCTGCGCTGGTCCACGCCAAATTTTTCCCTGCTTTACAGGGACCCCAGACAAAAATGAGTGCCAGTGACGCCAATAGCAGCATATACATGACAGATAAACCAAACCAAATAAAAAACAAGGTCAATAGGCACGGTTTCTCGGGTGGTCAGGAGACTGAGGAAGAGCACAGACGACTAGGTGGTAACACCGAAGTAGATGTCGCCTATCAGTATCTAACATTTTTCCTCGAGGACGACGAAGAGCTTGAAAGACTGGGAAGAGTACGGTCGTTATTTTGCAATGTCTCATTACATACACTCACATACCATACATTGACTCGTATCTCTAGGAATACCGGGCTGGCGAGCTGTTGACTGGGCAGCTCAAAGCAAAATGCATAGGCGAACTGCAAAAGTTTATTGGCGAGTTCCAGGAGGTTAGTCATCACGCCCACCCCCACTCTGAAAATAGCCATTTTCTTATGACTCATCCAGCGCAGGAAGAATGTGACAGAAGCGGACGTCGATGCGTTCATGAATAAAAACCGCTCAATTGCACCCACAATGAACAAATGCCAAGTCTCACCTCCACCCACTACTTGACATCAGTATACAGGTGTATTGATTAAGTGTTTAATCAAATTTACATCCAGGTGCAACTTCATTGTTCCAAGTTGTAGACCCTTGGTTAAAAGCAGCTACCGTCACTGTCCTCAAGCCAAAAGAAAAAATATATTGATAGAACAATGAATTGGATACTCTTTGATCTCTCTCTCAAAAATCATAGCATGCAGTACAATGCCTGTCACTTTTCCTCTATTTTCTAGCACTGCACCAGATTTGGCTGCTGATAAGTGGGACTAGAGAAACAATGATACACTCTGTCCACACATAGAGGTGTTTCAATAAGCAGCATGGGGGCTGATTACATCGACAGAAGCCACGAGGAGACAAGATTCATACATTCCGAGATGAATTTGTAGTTGTCGAGGCTCTAAAGAGAGCGAGGTCAAGAAGACACCTTCGACAGCAAGTACATGGCGTATGTGATACAAACAGCAAACCGTGAATACGGAAAGATTTCAGCAATGGTCGTGATCTACCATCCTTTGCAATTACGAGAGGGCTCATCTTCTTCTCGGAGGGCCTCTAGGCCGTGCGAAGGGCTTCGAAACCTCATTTACCCCAGAAGGACCACTATTGCTACCAAATTTCTCAGGATCGGAGCCCTCGAGACCAAGCTCCTCAACAATATAATCCTCTGTGAGGTCTCGAGGATCTGAAGTCTCTATCTTTCGCGGGGAAAAATGGGTCGTTAGGGCAGTAGATGCAAACCATTCTTGTATCCGTTGTTGTGTTGTGCCAGAACCTGCAGAATAAAGCATGCGGTGTTTAATGGGGGAAGATGAGGGGCAGGAGTAGATGAAAACTAAGGACACTGAGCGAAACAAAGGGGCGGTTGACCAGGAAAAAGCATACCGATTTCGCGGCGCGGAGGTGAGGTGTGCGACTGTGGCCAGGCCAGAAGAGCATAGCATGGTTCACTTTTGGGAATGGATGAAGCGAGCTGATTGATCGAGATTTCGGAGGTCGACTTGAGCAAAATGGTCTCTGTTTCCGGGTCAACCGTCTAATCAAGATTTCATATGTTGATTGCTTTGGAGGAAAGCAATGCTACTCACAAAAACAATTATTGCACAGTTATCACCTCGGCCGAGCTCAGTGACAGCTTCTTCTATCTCTGGAGTCCATTTGAAGCCAATGCCAGCGCCGACGTGGGTCGCACGAGAGCGGCTGCCCTGATATGAAGCCGAGCTAGTCTCTGCAGCGCGCACGTCGGCCATCTCCAGCTCACGGGCGGACAGTGGCTTGGGGGCAGCGAGATGCTGTAGATGAGCCTGATAGGCTTCTGAAGTAAGGTCTGCTTTGGAAGTGGCATAGATAGAGTCTGTGAAGAGGGCAGATCCTAGAGATTTGAACAAAGAGGCACGCGACGAAGCATAGAGCATCTACGGCTGGTGATAACTCAAGAGATGGAGGGAAGAAAGTATTGCGGTACCTTGTCCCTGACTTTGGCATGATCGGGTACATAGGAGAAGACTGTCCAGCCGGTCGATGGGGGATCCAGCCTTGCAAGAATATAAGCAGCTAGAGTTTCTGAGAGGACATTATTGTCCTGAAGCATTGCAAGGTCATCGACAAAGGAACCGACAGCATCGATGGTGAGCTGGTGGACGAGATTTTCTGGAGAGAGTGATAAGCCCCGGAACTGGAAGATGAAGAGGCTGCGACGAGACCATTGTGGATGACGACCTTGAGAAAGCGGACAGAGGAGGATTGGAGGGCGTCTGCAAATGCGGTGACGAGGGAAGGAGAGACAGGGATGCCGGATGAGGCAGACATGTAGAATTGAGCGTGTGAGTTGTATTGACATTTTGTTGTACTGACATATTTTATCTCGACTATGTCCCAATCCGTTCCCTACCAGGCCTACCGTGCAAGTCCTCCTGCTTGTCTTTGCCCTTCGACATTCTAACTCCCTTTCCAGTCTAAACGACACCTTAAGTCTGAGAAGCTCAGCATCGATTCTAATGGGCTGCCCTCTCCTCCAGCCTCAACCCATTCACTGGACTCCCCTGAATCTCCCTTAGCGATGGACTCTCCTCTTGCTCCCGACACAGTCCCACCTCACCTTACTAGCCGACCCACACAGGCACCCAGAGCATCTACCTCTGTTCTGCCCTCTAATCAAAGGGCGCCAGCTCTCCGCAAAGCTTCGAAATTCCGCCATGTCAATCCAGTACTTAAATCGCAAGCACCCTATCTTTCGTCTCCATTGGTACCAGCCAGCCACAGGACCCTTTCACGTACAAGCTCTATACTTCTTCAACCATCTAGGATATTGCCTGCGGATTCCCACCAATCAGAGCCCGAGCTTCCTGTTCAATCTGCCACCGCTTTTACATCCCCCAGTCTATCTGAAAGAGCCCTGCCCTCGTTACCCCCTTGCGTTCCGGTCTCCAATACCAATCAGAAGCCCATAATACTTCCCCTTGTATCTTCTACACCAGTTATCCAGACCCCCTCTAGTTCTTCTGTGAAGGGGGATGCCCTTCCACCGCTGCCAGGCGACAAACCAGTTTCGCCCCGTTCTTCGGCGGCTAACCGGCTTTCTATACCATATAGACCAGGTTTTCAACCTAAAGGAGTACTTCGTTATCTCACGGATGACTTCTTGACACTGCGGACACTCAAACGTGATGGCGCAGATAACACCCAAGGCTTAAAACGAGTCGAACGAAATAAACTTGAACGGCGGCTAGGGAAACTCATCAGTCTTCATTTCCCTTCAAAACCACTTAACACTACAAGCACGCTCAAACGACGACAGGGATCAGGCACGGCCAAAGAAATGAGACGAACATCATCTATCTTTGATCTGGATGCTTACACGAATATTAATCTCCGAGATGCTGGTGATTTCTGGAAGAGTGTCTTGGTCGGAAGCTTCGGAGATAATAGCAAACCAGATAAGCGGGGTGCATATTCTATCCTATGGAAAGCTCTAAAGTTCACTGATGAAGCGGAACAGCTCTGGAACAGCATATCACCCCTTGGGAGGAAGATTCAACGGTATCAAAATGTCCGCTTTGTTCGTGAGTATCCGCACCTACCACCATCAGATAAGATACATTCATTTTATCATCAGAGCTTCATTCCACCCTTTGACAAATCGCAAACATCATTGTCGGCTATGCGGACGTATCATCTGTTCACTACCCGTCAAAGATCCTCAACGTCTGGTCACGTGTTCAATTCTATTTGTCGTTGACACTAAGACCAAAAAGATCGAAGAGGTCGGCGAGAGCGTCGACTATGGAGTTCGAAAACGCCCAAATGCAAACGCTAACAAGGCGGACGAGGCCGATGGTGACGAGAAATTTCTGAAAGGTGTGCGAATATGTCGGGAATGTCGACCGATCCTCCTGTTCGCATTTTGCAAGTTTGATTAAACCCACGCTGATTGAACATGACAGACGGGAACAATATCAACAAGAAAAATTGCATGTTCCCCCACTCGTCAAGCTACATGAGGTGGATTCACTTGTCATGCTTCTCCTTTTTTCCTAATTTATTTCAGGCTTTCATTTTGTTGGAACAAGAAATTGAAGATGCGCTCCCTAAATTCCAGGAACTCATTCACGCACTCAAGTACGTTTTTACGATTTGTATCCCCTCGGTCAGGTTTATTGACATCAGCGTTGCTAGCCACGACGATCAGCCCACAAAGGAGGCATCTGCAGCACGTAAACGCCTCTTGGAGGCGTTTGCTCAGTATGATGCATTAGCTAAGCGGATCAAGGGGCTTCCATGCGCAAATGGACCTTGGAGCTCCCAAAGTCGTATCCAATCAGCAATTGCAATGCGAGCAAGCCTTTTCTTGCAAAGGAATATGTTCCCTCTCCAAGCAAGTTTTATTCCTAATCTTTCCTGAGACTGAATTGATCCGAGGATTAGTCTTTGCCAGGTCCATCACACCATCAACCCAAAGAGTCAGATTGTCGCTCGACGTCTGAACCTGGTGTCTTAGAAAGTCTGGCCGAAGAGTCTAGAGTTGGTCCAGATTCGGACTTGGCACAGACTTTACAGCCTCTGCTCGAACAAGAAGCTCTCTTGGAATCGTTTATCGAGGAAGCAACGAGTCAGAGGAAGTTTGAGGATGTCAAGAGTCTGAAATTCAATTTAAAAGAGATTAGGAGAGAAATTGAGAGGATGTTGGACGGTGATGATTCAGGAAAGGGGAAGGAAAAGGCCAGAAGATGAGTTATTTACCGATTTTTTTGCCTCCGTGTTTAGATGTTAGGGCTATTCTTTGATATGCATTATGTTGATGGTATGTTGGGATGAATTCGTCTTAGCAATTAAACCTGAACACAAGTTCGCAGGATGAAGCTTTAGCAAGATGGCAGGGTTCCGTGAAAATCTTAGGTTACTCGACTCTGGGTTTTTTTGAACTTTAGACGGCCTTGCAACTGACTAGGATTTATATGGAAGCAGATATTGATTCGCCATTCTTTGCGCTGCAAGACACAGATAGACCAGTCCAACCGCGGGATAACTTTCTGATATTGAAAAAATTTTCCGACAGCATTGCATGCATTTGTAAGTCTCATGTTTTCCAGTCATTACTACATCCACCATCGTCACTATCTTACCATTGAGATGTCCTCCGTTCTCGGCCAAACGATTAAAAGGTAAAAACAATTTCAGTTCTGATAGTCACTTCGGATACTATCAATTTTGACGGAAGCTATAAACCTTTCGAAATTGGAAAAATGCACCATTTTTTGTTTTGGCATGTCCTGACAATATTTTTTTTGTGTATGGATGATCTTTATTGTTCAAAAATACGCAGTCTGTTCCGATATTCAACGAGGAAAGGCAGTTTGATGGAGAAATAGGATTGAAAGACCTCTTGATATATCTCAAAACGCGAGCTGCGATTTATCATCCACTGAAGCAGCCGTTCTGACCAACAACGCTGTCGATAGAGAGGTAAAATCAAACTTGATATTTCTTCACTCTACATAACGTCACGACTTGTCAACCTTTCTCACTCTCTTGGATAATTGCAAACTCGAATCTGATTTACTGTTCGACTTTCACGTGGAACTCTATGTACTTGAAGCGTAGATACTTGATCCAGCTGCAAAAAAGTTATTATCATCTGGGTATGAACAAGGGTGGGATTATTGTGGGTGGGATTACAAGCCTATCTCTTCCCACGTTTGTAGTGGAGGATTCTTTGAAAATCTGATACCTCCACTGATGACTCACTTCTTATCTTGCTGGCCGAATGCTCGTCTATCTATATATTGCTACTTTTAGTCGAATTATAATTGCCCATCACAAGATTACTTTTAAAGAATTATTTGTTCAATGAACCCATGAAAGAAGATAGGTCTAAGCCCTCATATTCATCCTCTGCTGGCAGGTCCTCCAAGCCCTGCAATACGTTTTTCTGTGTGATTGGTTTAGATGCCTCTTTCTGCCTTTGACTTGCAGCTGCGACATCTTCTTCCTCAGTCGTACGCCGGAACAGGTCAAGAACGAGGTCTGTGTCCATGGATGCTAGGCCAGAATTCTGCTGCGTGACAACAGAATTGGCAATGTTAAGTTTGAACCGCTGGAGGCTGGAGGGAAAGTCAAAACATGACAATCAAATGCAGAATCAAACAGACTAACCCCATGATCTTTTCCTCCAAAGTCCCTTTCGTGATCAGACGGTAAACATTCACGACTTTTTTCTGACCGATACGATGGGCACGGTCCATCGCTTGCAGATCCTTCATTGGATTCCAATCATGTTCAACAAAGATGACTGTATCAGCGCCGGTCAACGTCAGTCCTAGACCGCCAACATGTGTTGTCAATAGCAGACAATCGATGCTCGGATCAGAGTTGAAGGTCTGGACTATAGCATGCCTCTTGTTAGCCTCGGTGCTACCATCGAGCCGCATATAGGTGACTGATGGCATGTGAACTTTGAATAGGTCCGTTTCAATGATATCTAACATCTGTTTCATTTGGCAGAAGATCAAAACACGGTGCTGAGAGAATGCACCACTTGAATCAGTGATAGAATCAGGGGCATCGCCCCCAATAGTGTCAGCACGCATATTACCTGCTGTACCTATACCACAATCGGTCAGCAGTTGCCTGTTTGATATGCTTAGACACATTTCTTAATCAATAGTAGGCGCGAGAGGACACACTTGAGTGCCAACAGTTTTGGTGCCTGGTGGATATCGGTGAGAACAGTCGGCTGAAGCCCAGCTTTTTCAAAGGCACTACTAATAGCAGCGCGGTCATCCTTGAGCACAAGGGCAGGATGGTTACACAATTTTCGCAGATATTGTAGCGATTGGAAGATATGTTGTTGACCTGTCTCCTCCTTGCCTGTGTTGGTGGGTTTCGTACGTATCATGTCTTCTGCGGACATACGAGCTCTTGAGGTGGAAAAGTCGTCGTAGAGGTGCTTTTGTAGCTCGGAGAGTTCACAATAGTAGTCTTGGATAATTTTGGGTGGCAAATCATTCAAGACATCCTCTTTCAATCTGCGGAGAAGGAAGGGAAGGACCTGTTTGTGTAAAGCTTCTAGGGCCAGAGCCGCTGTAGTGAATCGTAAACAGCTGAAACAAAACGACAGAAACCCATTTGCCACTTACCAGCCTCTCCGTTTTTTGCTTTACCATCTCTGTTGGCCAGAATTGGCTTTCCAAAGCGTTCATTGAAAGATGATTCTGTCCCCAAGAATCCTGGCATCAAAAAATCAAAAAGACTCCATAACTCGAGTACATCGTTTTGAATTGGGGTTCCTGAGAGGATTAGGCGATGTTGTGCACGGATGCATTTGACAGCTTTGGTAAGCTTTGTCTTCGCATTTTTTATGATGTGTCCTTCATCAAGGATGCAATAGAGCCAACTTAGGTGCTCAAAGTTGACGATGTCATTCCTGACCACTTCGTACGAGGTGATGACGACGTCATACTGATGAAGTCTTGGGATAAGCTTCGTGCGTTCGCGAGAATTGCCAGTATACAAAACGGGTCTCAAGTTATCCGCATACTTAAGGATCTCATAGTACCAGTGACCAGTAAGCGTGGGCGGACAGATGATGAGCGAAGGAAGGTGGATGGCATCTGGGGATTGAGTCTCATCATATCTCTGTTTGCGCTCGTAGTGCTTGCTAGCTAGGATGCAGATGGATTGCAAAGTCTTCCCAAGTCCCATGTCTAGGAGAGTCAAGTAAGGATTGGGCCCTTCGCTTCTTGAATCATCACTTGCCGTCACAAAGAATCCCATGAAGCTGATATTTCGCTAAAAAAGCCAGCCAGTTTACACCATCTTGTTGATACTTTCGCAAGTCAGCCTTGATTGGTACTGGGATGTCGTATCTGGCGACTTTTGAACCATCAAGTAGCTGAGAAAGGAACTCCCTTTCAGCGTCACGTTTCTTGAGAAGATCCTCTGGAAAACCCGGAGGATCGGGTAGGCCAGCCTGATCAATTGTCAGCAGTGATTCGAGTCGATTTGCGACAAACTGACTTCCAGGGGGACCATCTTTACCAAGGCCGCAAATGTGTTGGTGGATGTTGATCGTATATCATCATCGGAGTCACTCATGCGACCGAGCACAGGAACAACGAGAAAGATTATATATGGCAAGGCCTTGATGTCCAACCGTTGAACAATATCTGATACCTTGTTTCAGCGATGTAAGGAGCGATAATTTCGATGAACATACGATAAATCAATTCCGTCGCACCCTGGCGGTTTGCAAGGGCAAGCGGATCGCTCAAGAGAGGGACTATTTTCCCGACAACGTAGCACATTGACTCGGTTGTCATGACATGACAAATCGTAGCAAAACAGCGTGCTGCAGCCTGCCTGATGATAGCGAAACGACTCCGGAGGGCAAGATCTAGAATCGGCAGAATTTCCACAAGGTGGGGCCACAATGCTGGATCAAACAAAGGTGCAACAGCCTCCAAGACACTTAAAGAATCAATCACATCTTGTCCATATTGTTTGTCTATCAGAGCGTCTGATTCTCCAACCGAGCCTGCAATAGATACAGGTGTAGATAAGATTTTAACCGAGAAAGTACAACACACCGTTTTGAAATGCGCTCAAAAGTCCACCAGTCATTGACGGCCACATATTAGGAACCACATTCAAGAGTCTGTGCCCAAATCTGGAGGATAGCTGGTTAAATGCGAAACCAGCACCGCGGCGAGACAAACGCGAAGTTTGATTTTCTTCGGATTTCTCAGAGTCAGTTGATTTCACCGCAAATTTTTCAGTAACCTTGAACCCTCGGTATGACAATATGCCATCCAATTGTTTCCGATTGAGAGCAAACGTTGGTGTATTTTCAGTGTCCTGACAGAGAAAAGTGCACAAATTCTTGACGATTTTATCTGGTGGCTGTTTCATGTTATGCAATGAGCAGAACTCTATGAAAGAAGCAACTGTCACAGCCGCCCTCTGCTGAAGATCGATGTTCTCTTCACTCTAAAAAAGGTGAGAGAAAATTCGTCTACAGCATGCTGACAGTTACCTTGATACCATTCATGATGCCTTTCACGACGGGACTAACTTTGTCGGGTATCTCCCGAAATCCAACGAAAGCTGCTGCAAAAGCTCCCGATATTCGGATATCATATTGAGTTTTGATTTCGAGGTATCGTTCAATGCTGGCAACAACATGTCCACGCTTCTCGCAGATGACTGCTTGCTCCTTCTTCTTCGTCCGTCCAAGGCTATCTTTTAACCGATTGAAATGTAAGGTAACAGCTTGTTCAGCTGTCTCAATCGTAAAGCAGTTCTGGCGCGTTCCAGTTACGTCAACTTCATTTCCAAGGAACGGAATGGATGTTTTAGGTAATTTGCACTCAGTGCTGAATAATTGGAGAAGGGCTGTGCATTCCATATGTATGCGACTTAAGGCGTAAGTCATCTCGTGATAGGCTGGTGGAGAATCCCCCTGCAACCACATGAGGGTTTTCTGACTAAGTTCCTTTGCAAGTGTGGAGGAGATAACAAGAGGGGTTGAAGGAGAAAATATCCGTTCATAGCCATTAGCCCATTCCTCTGATATGATAGCAGCCAAAAATTTCTGAAGCATGCTGCTCGAGTCCACATAGTGCACCAGGATAGGACGGAAGAAATCATCGATTGCCACAGAGGGCCAGTAGATAAGTTGGCAGGCCAATGCAGTTGCCGTAGCTACCCGAGCTTTGAGGATTGTTTCGAGAGGGACAAGTGAAAGGTCTTGGGCGAGCATGTTCTTATCAACATTGTGGCGTTCGAGCGTCCCATCACCCGCATTCGAGGGCAAATAGAAGTTTGATGTGTCAATTGCAATGCCGATGGGCATCATGGCCACAGTATACCAACCCAAGGTTAGCTGTTGTGATATTTTCGAGGAAAAGAAACCAGGAACGGAGGACAATAAGCGAAATGCATCCCGCCAAGCAGACAGACTTGCATCTCGGATGTCTGAGCGTTCTTCGCAAATCAGATTTTGAAATAACAAGCACAGGAACGGCACAGAAATCCAATCTCGTGGCAAATGTGGAACTGCCATGAAAGACACCAGGGTGTTAACCACAGCCAGACGAACGTTGGGTATTGTGTGGCGAAAGAAAGGGAAAAGTGTCGGGGCAAGAGTAGATAGAGGTAACCTTTGAGACGATGAACTCGGTAGTCGCGGTTGAAAGGTTTGGAGATACTCACGAGACAGTTTCACTAGCCAATACATTGATTACTTTTTCAAATGTCACCAATTTTCCTATAACCATCCATCAACGAACAATCACAGCCTGATTTTAGTGAACATTACCGAGTAGGTCCATAACAGCACCAACACTTGAGCTCAAGTCATCTTTCATATCACTGAGGCAATGCCATAGAACAACCAAAATATGCTCAAGGGACCCTGGTAGATGCTCAACAAGATGTTGAGCTACAGGTAGAAGACATGTCGCAGCTACAGATCGAACGTCATCATCTCGATCACCAAGGCTGTGAAAAAAATCAGATTATTATAACTGCAATAAAAGGAGCAACACACCCAAGTATAGCTGCTTCGACGACGTCGCCAAGCACTTTCGTTCCTTCTGAACTGGAGGTGATGAAATCATCTTCTGATTTCATGCCGCTATTGACATCAAAGATATCGCTGCGCACAGCAACTTCATATTTGATACCAAGCAGGCCAGCATGCCTAACCTCCCAAATGTGATTATGTTCAGCATCACCCCGTGATTTTTTCGAGGATCGTTTTTTGCTTTCAAACTTGCCAGCACCATCAATGGCAAAGTCTTGGCGAATCATTTGGAGCAAGATTTGATGGACGTGTAGAAGAGATCTGCGCGGCATGTGCAACATGAGAGAAGCCATCGTCTGCGACATTGTCTCCCGAACCGGTGCTACCACCTAGAGTGAGCAAGTCAGCAGAAGAGATATACAGATTAGAAGTGTTGATACCTGATCGGACACGAAATCACCAAACCTATCTAGCACGAAGACACACAAGAACTTAGCGGCAAGATCATTGCACCATTTTTCGTGAGCATATCCGTTTTCTTCTGAAGACAGATCCTCTGCTGAACTGAGATTTCATGATTTTCACCCTTCAACGATAACTCACCTTGCATACCTCCATACTTCCCTTGTACTTTAAGTAGCTCACGGAGCGCAAGTGCAGCACCATGGCGTACCTCCCAGGCAGGGCTAAAAAGATCGACTTCCAGAACTTTCACCACACCGTCCCAGATCCAGTTCCCAGGCTCTACTTCCAATGCTTTTGACTGTTTCGAGTCTTTCGGGGAGACAGCACCTCCCTTCGTTGGGTCTATAACACCTTGGTCGTGTTCAATTGATCCGTTGTTTGGTGGGCTATTTGCGCGCATTCCAGATATAGCCTTCTGGTCTGTTGGAATTAGACGCGCCCTGTTCTCATATTCATACGTGTTTCATAGGAGGAAAGTAAACATACTTGTTGGACGATCCAACTGGAGCTGCGCTGAACTTGGCTCCTGGAGCCTGAGGGGGAGGAGCAGCAACGAACGCACTATTGCCCTGTTTGCGCTTCCTTTTCAGGCGATTGCGTTCTCTTGCAGAAAGTGCACTGAGATCTACATCAGGTGCAGATGGGGTGGTGGGTGAGGGAGCAACGGGAGTGAGGGAGCGGGTTGGAGGAGAACTGGCCTTCTTAGTATCCCCGGCATCGGAGCAGACATCCATTGGTGAATTTCCCCGGGTAAAATCAGTTTTGTTGGTGCCCTCGAGATCTACTTCCATTTCGGCAGTAAGCTCTTTCTCTAATTCTATATCATCGGCTACATCATCCAAGAATTCTAAACCAAGTCGTCCCATGGCCTCCTTTCGTGCCTTTTTAACCTCAGCAGTAGTAGAAAGTATACCAGCTGGTTTAATGAATTCTCTTCCAGAGGATGCAAGAAGTAGATTGCCTTGCAATACAAGATCCTGGACAGAGAATGTTGGAAAATCAGGGCTCATCATTGATCTATCTTCATCCATGCTGTATGTTTGATATGGCATCCAAAGCGGAGAAAGAGAGCAAATTTGTGAGACAGCTGTAGAAGCAGCAGCGCGCGTCTCGAAGGATTTGGAATGGAGAAAAGGAAGTATCTAGAATGGGGCATTGCAATGAGTATGTCATATGCAAAGAAACACCACATACTCGTGCTACAACTGCCATAAGGTCATTCCAAGCGGAGCGATCAACCTGCGAGACGTGTTGGCGGTTCGACTTGACATCATCCTCGACGAGGTTAATGTCACTAGTTACACTTTTTACAGCTAACTGGGCAAGCTGCTTTGCAGCAGTGGTCCTGACTGAGGTAGAGGATCCTGTATCCAGGAGCAGTAGGAGCCTGTCCAATCTAGATCCTCTATGGTTGATACCTGAACGGGCATGGTGATCAACCAATGGCTTACCTTGAACTCATACCGGGCAAGTGACAAATCCGGTCCGGCGCCGATCCGGAGGCTGATTTGATCACAGACCTAAGTGTTTGGGTTTATTTACGGGGGGGATCAGCTTGGGCTACAGACCTTCGCCTTTAAATCTGTCCTCTCGCACTGTGACTTAACTATGTGACTGTCACAATTATCTTTAGCATTAATCTTGATTGGTCTCATTGCGCATCAGAGCGCTATTTTACACTCCGTCCTATGAAGTTCATTGAAGAAAAGGAGCGCGCCTTTTTACAGGAAATACGCGCGACCCTACCGACAGATGGTGATATCTCGTGAACCTAAATCATCTTTGCTTCATCACTCAACTCTGGCAGAATTAATGCGGATATCTGGGGGTCACTATGCTCGACTCACCGAACTTGTGAACTATTTATTTAGCGGGTCATACCCAGACGAAACATTAGTTCGGGAATCTCAAATTTTGCAAGACCTCTCTTACAAGAAGATGCAGAATGCTGCCTCAACTACCCTTTGGGTATGGCGGATACTGTATGCTGATTCGTGCATCTTGGCCAGCGTCATTCTTGCCAAAGCTGATACTGCACACATGTCGATAGGCAGACTTGATCAAGCAATTATTATTGCTGGTGGCGGTGATGAAAGCCGACTTAGTTTGATATTATCACTCATTAACAAAATCAACCGATGTTTTCTCCCAGCCCCAACTTATCACCAAAAACTACTTCATAACGGCAATCGTCTTATCCCTCTACAACTGCAGACTGCATGCCACCAGGTTCCCTGTATCAATACCAATCCATCTTTTATTTCGTTCCAAAACATTCATGCAAATAACCCCTTTGTTTTGAGAGGTTATGCCCGCAGCTGGCCTGCATTAAATCGTAACTCATGGAATTCCATTGATTATCTCCTTTCGGTCTCCGGTTCGTCGCGACTAGTGCCCGTGGAAGTTGGGCACGATTACAGGGATGAACATTGGGGCCAAGCATTGATGGATTGGGAGCGCTTCCTTTATGCTCTCGATGACACCAATGGGATTTCCAAAGCATCCAAAGAGGGCCTATACCTCGCCCAACATAATTTATTCCGACAATTTCCTTCGCTCCGTGATGATATTGCAGTACCCGATTATGTTTACTGCTCTCTGACTCCTGAAGGCTTTACTGGCTATAAGGCTCCGGAAGACGCTAGTGGAGCCATTTTAAATGTATGGCTCGGTCCAAAAGGGGCCACTTCGCCCGCACATTTTGTAAGCTGAAAGTTATCATTTCAAGAAAGTGGAAGACTCAACCTGGTCATAGGATCCTTACTATAATCTCTACAGTAAAGTGCCTTCAAAGTCGCCACCGATGATATTTATTGACCACTGATCGAATTTGGTAATCTCTAGTTCAAGTAGTTGGTCATAAAACAGTTTGGTTGAGCCCTCCACAAACTTCTTTGCATATGAAGGGCTGTTTACTGAAAGACTCTCGGAATTCGGGTGCTCCTGCCGCATCCGAGGATGCAGTTCCCCCAAATACATCCACACTCGATGTTTTCTCAACCAAGGATATCACAGGCGATGTTCCTGATTTTGCTGAGAAAGTTTTGCCCTTTGCAATGAGTGTAGAACTAGGTCCAGGTGACCTACTATCCTTCCCTCCCGGTTGGTGGCATGGAATGCGGAGCGAATCCACAAGCTTCTCGGTATCAATGTGGTTCTGATCTTTTTTAGTAATTATTCATGGTCACTTGGAGATTCCTTATGTATTACCACAAGTATTTACCACAAGTGGGCTGTTTGCACAGCCACTGACTTGAGCCGAGATTCACATTCGCGTTTCCTGATTTCCTTAATAGTCCCGCTCACACCATAGGTTCGGAGGCCATTGCAATAACCTCTGTCAATTTGCCTCTGTCCCTGGGATCTCATATCCAATTGCAGACTTTTTAACCTCATGATATCGGCTATTGACCGCTCGAGCCTACGTTTCTCAGACTGGATTCCCTCCAATACATCTCTTTTTTTGGGCCATGAACATGTAAAAGAAGCTATCAGGAATTCTCAAGACGGCGGAGTAACCTTGAATTTCTCAAAACTTGATCTGACTGACATAAGTGTCGAAACTGCGGAAGAGCTCGCCACGAAGTCGGATTCTGATGGGCATGCTTTAGTTGAAAGGCGAGTTTTGGTCCTCCCCTTCCTGTGAATGCGAAAGGCTCATCTTAACGCATAGAATTGCACTCGGGAACAACCGCTTAACAACGCTGCCAACGGAGCTCGCTCTCCTAACACGTCTGCGATATCTAAATCTCAAACACAATAGTTTTGCAACTTTCCCCCGGGCGGTGAGATTGCCCAGTTACTGGACAAAGCAGAAAAAGTTGACTTGACCTAAGCTCACGCTGATTCACTCACTTGATACACTGGACATAAGTCATAACAGAATCCGGAGGTTGCCAAATGAGCCTGGCAGCCTTGTCAACCTCAAAGTAAACTCAATTTTATTCTTTTGACAATACGGTGACGCTAGAATATCTTACAGGTATTTTGCTTTTCCAGAAATAAGATATCCCGACTTCCAAACTACTTGTCTCAGTTCAAGAAACTGGACGTCCTTCGAGCCGACCGTAATCCAATCGAATGGCCTCCAAAAACCATTATGGACTTCTCTGCCTCTGAAGATGTCATGTCAATGAAACGGTGGATTCAGAGCATTCAGAGCTGGATTGAGACAGAATCTTCTCGCACTCAATCGGACGACTCAATATATCATGAAAAAGCTGATTTTGCAAAGCGCCTGTCAGTCATTCAGATGTCCACTCAAAATCCCACTGACATACTCGCAGGGGTAATACCGGGCGCCCCTTCACGTTCAACGGAGACTGTGATGAAGCATCCTACCATGTGCGATCATACTCGTTGGATTCGAATGCGTCGCTTTCTTCCATCATCGAATCGCTTCACGAGACTTCTCTTGAGGTTCCATCTTTGTATAAACCCCCTCTTCTTTGTGGAGTATTACAGTCGAACAGCTCCGACCCTTCTCCCACTCATTCACTTGACAATAGGCCCTCCCCAGCTTCTCACTATGATTCTGGGATTCCAAGTATAATCAGAAAGACGCAAGATCCCAGTCCGCCAGCCCTCCACTTTCGTACAGTATCCGAAGCCGAGGTGCTGAGTCATCCTTCAGTCCCATCTCTCTTCGGAAAGAAGAGCTTACCAGACCTTCGACGGGTAGACGTTCCATCTATTGAACCTGTCCAAGATCACTTCAATGTTCGTAAAGCTTTGCAAATCGCTGGATCCCGACTTGGTGAAGACCCATTGATGTCTTCATCAATATCTATTGGACCAAAATTGATTGCTCCATATTCATTGTCTGGTACTCCTGATATCTCTCCCACCACCTCTCCCCACGAAAGGGTCAGTTCAATCACAAAACTGCGTAATTCATATTTCAGACGCCTCTCTACACTTCCTCTGCCGCATGCTCTTCCCCAACATTTGACCATCTTGGCAGAATCAGCTCGATCGTTTCTTTTCGCCATGTGTCAGATATATCAATCATTGGAGCAGTATGCCGCCCCGGTCACTGATGACGGATTTTCCGTGACCCTACGTAAGGTCCTTGACCCGGCCCATTCTGACATCAAGCTATTCGTTCATGCACTGGAACAATTCGATTCCAGAAGCCGAATATCTTCACCTGCACCCTCGATCTGCCATAATCTTCTCGAGAAATGCAGAGATTGTGCAACAGCCTTTGGGAAAGTCATCAATGTACTGGTTCTGCGTCTGAAGGTTGTTGCGGGCGAAGAGCCTCGTTTTTCTCGTTGGGCGTTACTCGAGCTACATGCAGCAACAGCCGAGATTGCTGGAGCTTGGCAGTCAATGCAAAGCCATGTGGACAACCTGAAGTTGTATCTCCGCTCAACAGACCCTACAGGCTCTATGCAGGTACCAGACATGAAAGTTACCCTTCAAAATCCCTTTCAGCTCACTCTACGTGCCGGGATTCCAGCAAGGACCCGCACCAACCGTCGCCACGCAGGTTCATTCAGCTCGGAAGATGTTGAAATTGGAAAAAAGCTACCTTATGACCTGCCGCCTACAATGACAGGAGGTGTCTTATCAGGTCCTGCTTCCTATGGACCTATGCTACGAACACCTAAGAAGCAAGCAACAGCGCCTGTTTTACCCTTTTTACCGAAAACATCGTCTTCCCTGCCATTCTGTTACCAGAACGCATCTGATGACCACTCCATTAGTCATACGCGACAGGGGTCTCTGAAGTCTATTTCTTATGTCTCTCCGTCCTCCTC
>Ga0154006_1000206_pt1 | contig 19606 bp, 19 predicted proteins | sample TSFL090MetaG_FD_104747 | JGI IMG/M metagenome (GOLD analysis project Ga0154006, IMG submission 104747) | Attine ant fungus gardens microbial communities from Florida, USA - TSFL090 MetaG | ecosystem: Host-associated > Fungi > Mycelium > Unclassified | place: USA: Florida, Wakulla State Forest...
CCACAGCCTCCAAAATCGCTTCATTCTCGTCCATAGCGTACACGTGTCCATTTAAAAATCGGTGGACACGATCGTCGCTTCCATCACCCCGACGGTTCAAGGTGACATTGCCGGGCGCTTACGAAATGAGCGACGAGCTCGCAGTTCGTAAAGCAGTATTCGTCAATTAACAAACCGGCCGCGCGTCGTGGCCGCCTGTGTTTGCTGCGCCCGAAAGGCAAAGTCCAGCCATCGACTCCGCGCAAAGCTGCTTTAGTTTCCTTGTAGTTCCTAGACAAGGGTGAGTTTCGTACAGTGACGGTCAGCCAAACTAGGAAGCCCGTACGATGTCCGAACAATCAACCCCCAGCACCAGCCCAACCCTATTTCTGTCCGATGCCGATGTGGCATCTTTGGCCGACTGGCCATCTGTCGTGGGCGCACTGGCAGCCGCGTATTCGCGTCCGATGTCGGAAGCCATGGTCCCGCCCCGCTCGATGGCGCGCGGCGACGGTGTTTGGCTGCGCAGCCTTACGGCGGTGTCTCCATCCGGCGGTCACCTCGGCTGCAAGCTGATCGCCGCATCGCTGCGGGGGGGGCTATGCCAGCTATCTGATCTCCCTGTTCGACCAACAGACGGCGGCGTTGAGCGCGCTGATCGATGGTAACAGGGTCACGGGGCTGCGCACGGCCGGTACCGCGACCCTGGCTGTCGATCTGCTGGCGCCGTACAAGCCGCTGCATGTCGCCGTCATCGGCTCGGGTTTCGAGGCGCGCGGCGCACTCGACTGCCTGCGGAGCGTGCGCGACCTGGCGTCGGTACGTGTGTTTAGCCCGACGCCGGCCAGCCGCGAACGCTTCGCCTTGAGCTTCCGCCCGGATCTCAATATTACTGTCGCTACCAGCGCCGAGGCTGCGGTCCGGGACGCCGACGTGATCATTTGCGCGGCGCGCAGCCGCGACGAATCTCCGGTCCTGCGCGGTGCCTGGTTGTCGGCAGGCGTGACGGTCGTGTCGCTGGGGTCGACTTTGCCCGAGCAACGCGAAGTCGACGAGGAAACGCTGGCGCGCTCGGCTTGCATTGTTGCCGACATGCCGGAGGAGGTGCTGCACGACACTGGCGACGCGCTTGCGGCCATCCGGGCCGGCATCGATGTGGCGGGCAAGACTGTATCGCTGGCCGAGCTGGCGGCGGACAAGGTCACGCCGCGGCGCAGTGCCGACGACATTGTCCTGTACAAGTCGGTTGGCTCGGCGCTTCAGGATGTGGTGATCGCGGAGATGCTGCTTGCTCTCGCCAAGGCGCAAGGCTATGGCAGCCTGCTTCATTCCACCATCGTTCCGGTCGCAAAGTCACCCGCCGTTCGCCATACGCAGGTGACCGGCGAGGTGACACGGGGCGCGACCATCTAACAAACGGCAACGAAAGGAGGCAATATGGCCAGTTACACCCGCAAGGAAGCCCGTGAATGGGGGCGTGAGCGCCTGAAGGGCGTCGCCAATGTGCTGATTCCCACCATGACGTCGGACTTCAAGCGCCTGAACGAAAAGGCAATTCGCCATGACGTCGAAACAACCATTTCCCATGGCTTTGTCGGCACATTGACCTGTTCGGAGGTGGCGATCACCTTGGAAGAGTACGAACAGTTCGTTCGCATCGCGGTGGACCAGGCTGCAGGCCGGGTATTTGTGGTGCACCATGCGGTCTTCAATACTCTGGAAGACAACATCGAGGCGCTGAAGTTGGCCGAGGCAGCCGGCGCGGAGCTGGTACTCCTAGGCTATCCCCCGTACTTCTATCCGGAGTCGATGGAGGACGTCTACAAATACACCAAAACCTTATGCGATGCCACGAGCCTGGCGGTGATGCTGTTCCCAATCCCGACCTGGGGTTTCTCGCGCCTGGATCCGAGTGACTTGCCGGTACCCTTGCTACGCCGGTTGATCAACGATTGCCCGAACGTCGCGGCGATTAAGGCGGAAGGCGGTGCGCCGCATATCATGTCGGCCATCGAAGTGCACCGCGCCTTCCACAAGGAAGTCGTGATTTCCTCGCCGATGGAACACGAATTCGTGCCGCTCGCGCAGCTCATTCCGATTCCGTTCTGTGGCACCAACTATTCTGCCTTTTTTGGTCCGACGCTGCCGAAAGTGTACAAGCTGATCCAGGAAGGTTGCTTCGACGAAGCCACGGCGATCTTCTACAAGCTCGATGCAGCCCGCAAGGCCTTGTTCAGCGTACCGCAGGTCGGCAACGGTCTGATCAACCGGATGATGTGGAAATATGAAAACTGGCTGCAGGGCTACAACGGCGGTCCGTTGCGCCATCCGACCGGGCGCGTCTACTCGCGCGACATGGTGGCTTTGCGACGCGGCCTGGAAGCGTCCGGGTTGAACCCCACCGGCGATTCCGACGAAGCCTTCTTCGTCGGCCGTCATCCTGCTTGAAGGTGATCGTTATGAAACATCTGCTCAAGGACACGTCATTGTGGCGCGACGGCGCTTATGTTGGCGGCGAGTGGCTCAACGAGACGCCCCATGGCCGCTATCCGCTGCGTAATCCGGCGAATGGCGACGTGCTGGTGGAACTTCCGCGCTGTCAGCGGGCGGAAGCCGTGCATGCCATCGAGGTGGCGCACCGTGCACACCTAGACTGGCGCAAGACCACGGCGAAGCATCGCTCCGAGGTGCTGCGCCGGTGGTACGACCTGATTGTCCAGAACCGCGAGGACCTGGCCACGCTGATCACACTTGAGGAAGGGAAGCCCCTTTCAGAAGCGCGTGGCGAGATGGATTATGCCGCATCGTTCATCCAGTGGTTCTCCGAAGAAGCCAAGCGCGTACGCGGCGACGTCATTCCCGCGCCCAAGGACACCCAGCGCATCGTCGTGCTCAAGCAGCCTATTGGCGTATGCGCTGCGATCACGCCCTGGAACTTCCCGGCTGCGATGATCACCCGAAAGGCTGGGCCGGCGCTGGCGGCAGGCTGTTCCATGGTCGTGAAGCCGGCCAGCCAGACACCGCTAACGGCCCTCGCGTTGGCTGAGCTGGCGCTGCGAGCCGGCGTGCCTGCCGGCCTGTTCAGCGTCCTGACGGGTAACGATACCCGTATCCTAGGCAATGAACTGACCACCCATCCGCTGGTTCGCAAGATCACCTTCACCGGATCGACCGAAGTCGGTCGGGTATTGCTGCAGCAGGCGGCGAGCACCGTGAAGAAATGTTCGATGGAGCTGGGCGGCAACGCCCCGGTCCTGGTATTCGACGACGCGGATCTCGACACGGCAGTGGAGGGTGTCATCGCTTCCAAGTTCCGCAATACCGGACAGGCCTGTATCAGCGCCAATCGCATCTATGTCCAGGACGGGATCTACGACGCCTTCGCGCAACGGATGGCGGAACGCGTCGCGCAACTCAAGGTGGGCAATGGCCTGGCGGACGGCGTTCAGCAGGGTCCGCTGATCGATGACGGTGCTGTGACTAAAGTGGAGGAGCACATCGCCGACGCGGTTGCTGGCGGCGCGCGCGTCAAGCTTGGCGGCAAGCGCCATGCTTTGGGTGGCTGCTTCTTCGAGCCGACGATATTGGTCGATGTCCAGCCCTCGATGATGGTCGCGCGCGAGGAAACCTTTGGTCCGGTGGCGCCATTGTTCCGCTTCCACACCGAGGACGAGGCACTGCGGCTCGCCAACGATACTGAATTCGGCCTGGCTGCCTACCTGTACAGCCGTGATGCCGCGCGTATCTGGCGTGTGTCGGCGGGGATCGAATCCGGTATGGTCGGCATCAACTGTGGCCTGATTTCGAATGAGGTGGCGCCGTTCGGCGGCGTCAAGCAGAGCGGCCTCGGGCGCGAAGGGTCTCAGTACGGCATCGAGGAGTTCCTTGAGCTCAAGTACCTGTGCTGGGACGGCCTGGACGCCGTTTGACGCGGTTATATTGAAAAGCAGGACTCCCGATGAATCCTGACATGTCTGCGACTTTTTTTGCCGGATGGCGACGTGGTTGCGCTGGCCGACTGGAAGGCTACTTTCCATGCTTTGCGCGAAGCATTTCTTGGGAATATCGAATCAGCGATGGTTCCGCCAAGGAGCATGGCTCCGGGGCTGGAAAATGGTTGCGAAGCCTAACCGCCGTCTCTCCAAGCTTAACGAGGCGCGACCAAAATGCGGGAGGCTGAAATCATGGAATTGAAAGATAAAGTAGCGCTCGTCACCGGTGGTGGCAGCGGGATCGGTGCAGAGATCGCACGGCAGCTGGCGAGAGCTGGTGCAGCTGTCGTAATTTCGGACATTGACCTTGGCGCGGCAGAAGCGGTGAAATCGGACATCAACGGTCAAGGGCAAAAAGCAATCGCTGTCGAGCACGACGTGACCAGCGCAACCTCTGCCTTCGGGCTGGTCGCCAAGGCGGAAGCGGATCTTGGAGCAATTGATATCCTGGTCAACAATGCCGGTGTCAGCGGCAACTCGCCGTTTCTTGAGATGACGGAAGAGGAATGGGACCGTGTCCTCAACATTAATCTAAAGGGACACTTCCTCACGACCCGCGCGGTTCTTCCTGGCATGGTTGCTCGATCCTATGGCAGGGTGATCAATATGTCGTCGATCTGCGGCAAACAGGGCTACCCAAACATAGCCCATTACTGCAGTTCGAAGTTTGCAATTATTGGCTTCACGCAGAGCCTTGCAAAAGAGTTCGCTGCATCCGGCATAACAGTTAATTCTATCTGCCCTGGCATTATCGACACTCCAATCAACCAGCATGTCATCGGCCGGATCGCGAGTGATGCCGGTGTTTCTCGCGATTCCGCCTGGCTCGACCTAGTCTCCAATATACCGCAAGGTCATCCGCAGACTTGCCTCGATGTCGCAAGAATGACTCTTTACCTGGCTTCGGATTGGGCAGCCAACATGACTGGCGGTTCATATCATGTTGATGGCGGCTGCGTCATGACGTGACCGGAAGTTACCTATCGTTTTGAGCGTGGGGTCTTCAGGCCGAGGAATTGCGACGCAGGTTTCGGCAGCTGAGATAGTGCAGGCCCAATCCCAGCATCGATCCCTTCCGGGAGTTCTTCATCGACGCGCTTTCGAACCGCATGTACTACCAGCCGATCCTCAGCGTCGGCGCTTGAAACAGGAGAAGGACCGACTATGAGCAGGACATTTATCGACTTGTCGATCACGCTCGAAAACGATGTCGTGAGCGATCCACCGTTCATGAAGCCGCAGATAACGTACGAGACCTACCAGAACACGATGAACGAACTGGGGCATTTCTTCCCGGGCGTGACGGCGGAGCAGTTGCCGGGTGGGGAAGGTTTTTGTGCTGCGGAATGGGTGAAGTTGACGACGCACAACGGAACGCACCTTGATGCACCCTATCATTATCACCCCACGATGAACCGTGGTGAACGAGCCATCACGATCGACGAGGTGCCGCTTGAATGGTGCTTCCAGTCGGGCGTGAAGCTCGATTTTCGCCATTTCCCCGACGGTCACGTCGTTACGGCCGCCGAAGTTGAGGCGGAGCTGGCGCGGATCGGTCACGAACTCCGTCCGCTGGACATCGTGCTGGTCAATACCGCGGCGGGTCAAGCGCTGGGACGTCCGGACTTTGTCAACATTGGCTGTGGCATGGGATATGAAGCCACCATGTATCTCACCAGCCGGGGTGTGCGGGTGACCGGAACGGACGCCTGGTCGTGGGACGCGCCGTTCAGTTATACCGCGCAGAAGGTCAAGGAGACCGGCGACACCTCGCTGATCTGGAAAGGTCACAAGGCGGGTCGCGAGATCGGCTATTGCCACCTAGAAAAGCTGCACAATCTGGAAGCCTTGCCGGCGAACGGCTTCACGGTGAGTTGCTTTCCGCACAAGATCAAAGGCGCTTCGGCTGGTTGGACCCGCGCCGTCGCAATCATCGACGCCTGATCGGCGGCCACCATCCTCCCATCGATAACAGCTCGGATTTCGAATCATGAGACTTGCCACCTTGCGTTCGGGGACGCCCGACGGACAGCTTGTAATCGTGTCGCGCGACAATATACGGTTCCTTCCCGGTCCGACTGCCACTCTCCAAGCACTTCTCGAACGATGGGACGAGGAAAGCGCCGGTGTGGCGGAACGAGTGCGGCGCCTTGATGCCGGCGAGGGCGCGCCACTAGACCCGGCGTTCTGTCTCGCGCCGTTGCCGCGCGCGTGGCAATGGCTCGACGCCTCCGCTTTTAGTACCCACGGGCGGCTGATCACGGAGGCGTTCAAGCTCGAGCCGGTGGCAACTGATCCACCGCTTATGTACCAGGGGTTGTCGCACCGCTTCCTTGCGCCGCGTGAGGACGTTGTGCTTCGCACCCGGGAATATGGCCTCGATTTCGAGGGCGAGTTCGGAGTTATCACCGATGCCGTTCCCATGGGGGTCAGCGCGCAGGACGCGCTGGGCCACATAAAGCTCGTCGTGGTCATCAACGACTGGTCTCAGCGCGCCTTCACGATGAGCGAGATGAAGCGCGGTTTCGGTTGGCTTCATGCCAAGCCCGCTTCGTCGATCGCCCCGGTCTGTGTGTCGCCGGACGAGCTGGGCGGTGCCTGGGAGGAGGGGCGCGTGTGCCTTCCGCTTCATGTCTCCTGGAACGGCGAACTGTTTGGTCGGCCAAACGGCAGCGAGATGGATGTCGGCTTTCACGATCTGATCGCTTATGCGGCTCAAACCCGTGATCTCCCTGCTGGGACGATCATCGGTTCGGGCACCGTCTCCAACGTTGATTATGCCCAATGCGGCTCGGCATGCATCGCTGAGCGGCGCGCCATCGAAGCGATCGCCACGGGCAGTGCCGTGACGCCGTTTCTGGCGTTCGGCGATGTTGTGCGTTTGGAAGCGCGCTTGGATAGCGGTGATCCGCTCTTTGGTGTCATCGAGCAGCGGATCGTGCCGTTCGGTGGGTAGTAGCGCCAGGGTACCCCTTGAAATCGGACGTTGGTCCTTCCCCGAGAGGACCGGAGGAGGTCTGGTCGGCTCGGCTGAATGCCTCTCGCAGGATCCCTTTTGTCCGGCTCAAGCCAGCATCGTGACTCCGGAGAGAGGTGGCCTCGCTCGATCGGGAGGTAGGAATATTGTGGAGAACTACATCGTTCGCTATAAGGGGTACATTATCGACTTCACTCCTTTCGATGCGGGCAATGGCACCTTTGGGCAATTGCACAAGACGAGAGCGGATATGTGCATATCGGGTGCCTGCACGGCTCGTATCGCAGCGGTCGGTCTTACCCCATGTCAAACTGGGCATGGGGAAAGCCCGCTGGGCTCTATGACTGGATGGATTCCCACGCGCCATTCGCCAGCGTTGACTAGATTCGTCAGAGCGGGCTCAGGAACAGTCATCTTCCGCAGAAACAATATGGTTGCCTGCACTACGGTATGAGTGAGCGGACATCACGGTCCCGTGATCGACGCCGAGTTGACGTGTCGACGGATCAGGGCAGGTGTCCAACAACCCTAGACAAAACCTGTTAATCATGAACAACCGGGCAAATGGCGGCTTCGGAGTCGGGTAGGGACATTCGGCGGGGCGTCTGGCACACAGCAATTGATTTCAAGGCTTCATGGCTTGACTTTGCTGGACAACCTGGCCAACTCGTAGAGCGCTATGGCAAGAGGCGACCGGGTCGAATGCCTCAACCAAACAAGCCCTACCTCTCTTGAGGGGCATGGCGCTGGGAGCTTCCACCGCTTGGTCCGAGGGTCTGGAGGTCCGAGTAGCGGCCAATCCGGAAGTATGGAAACACCAAACCCTTCTGCTACGAGCTGCGCGATGTGCTCGATGCCGTCCAACTCGAACCGCACCTTCGGGCGAACGTTGTTCCGTCGCAGGTAGTCGTCCGCCATCTTTCCCGCCACGACGTTTCTGTCGTACAGGATGAAGGGCTCCCGCGCCGCAGTGATGAAGACATCCTGAACCTTCATTTCGCTGGGCGTGAGCATGATGAGTGGTTCCTCTCTCAAGCGCTCCCAGGCACACGTTTTATGCAAGACGAAGGGGGGGTGGACCAGGATGGCAGCATCTAACTGCCCGGACATCACCCGTTGCAAAAGCGTCGCGGACGTCCCCGGTTCGATGTAGATCTGCGTCGACGGGTAGGCGCTCATCCATCGTCTGAGGATGGAAGGCAGCAATCCCATCAGCGCCGTCGGGGTGGCACCCAAACGCAGCGGGCCTGCAGGGAGCCCGGTGTCCGATGCTGCGGAACGGAGATCCTCCACGCTTCGAAGCAAGTCCCGCGCTTGCTCGACGATGCGTGCGCCAACGACCGTTGGCTTCACCGTTCGCCCGACGCGCATCAGCAATTCAGCGCCGATGTCGGCTTCCAGGGCTTTCATCTGCTGTGCGATCGTGGTCGGTGCCACGCCCAGCCTGCGAGCAGCGTCAGCAACAGAGCCGCTCTCAACAACGGCAACAAAGCTTTGAAGGAAACGGGTATCCATTCGACGTATTTTACGTCATCTGAACGCGGTAACTGCACCTTTGTTGGTTGTGCGTGGGGGCGTACAGTCTTTCTACGGAAAAGCCCAAGCCAAAGGAGAAAGAGTGGCCACTATCCATTCCATCGAAGTATGCGTCGCTCGCGTCCCGCTCGACAAGGTGACCTACCTCTCAAACCGTACGGTCGTGGACCGTCACTACGGCCTCGTCAAGGTTCGTAGCAGCGACGGTGCGGAAGGCATTGGCTTCTGCTACGTAGGCAATGCCGCAGGTGAGATTTTCCGCGTTGCCGTTGAGCAGCTCCTGGCACCGGTCCTCATCGGCCGCGATTCGCTGGCGGTTGAAGGCCTGTGGAAAGAGATGTACCAGGAGTCACTGCTACAAGGTCGCATGGGCACCGTGATGCGCGCGCTGAGCGCTCTGGACATCGCGCTGTGGGATCTGAATGCACGCACCGCAGGTCTGCCCCTGCACAAGTATCTGGGTGCAGTTGAGCTGGACCATGTGGATGCATACGCCAGCGGCGGCTACTACGTTGACGGCAAGACTGCCGAACAGGTCGGCGAAGAGATGGCCAGCTACGTGGCCTTGGGATTCAAGGCCGTGAAGATGAAGACCGGTCGCTGGAGCCCTGCTGGCGAAGAGTCTCGTGTGAAGGCTGCTCGCGAAGCAATCGGCCCTGACGTCGAACTCATGCTGGACTGCAACAACGGTTGGATCGACACCGTTCAGGCTATGCAATACCTACGCCGCTTGGAGCAGTACGACCCGTACTTTATCGAAGAGCCCTTCAGCCCGGACGACATCGAAAGCCACGCCCGTCTGGCGAAACTGACTCGCATTCCGGTGGCCACCGCCGAAATCGGCTATGGCCGCTGGTACCACAAGCAGTTGCTGGACATGGGCGGCGCTTCCATCCTGCAAACCGACGCAGCCGTCTGCGGAGGCATCACCGAATGGCGTCGCATCGCAGCGATGGCCTCGGGTTACGGCATCCAGATGTGCCCGCACTGGTTCCACGACGTGCACGCTCCCCTGGTGGCCGCCACCCAGAACGCTCGATATGTCGAGTTCTTCTGGGATGACCAGGTGCTGAACTTCCGCCGTCTGGTGGACCGGCAGTTGACTCACAAGGAAGGCCGCGTCGTACTTCACCAAACCCCTGGGCTAGGCTTCAACTTCGACGAAGCGGAAGTCACCAAGTACGGCCGCTGGACCAAAGTATCCTGACCTAGCTGGGCCCCAACGATCACGAAGCACGGTACCAAGCAGGACCTGAGCTTCTTACCGCATCCCTTTACTTGACCTTTAGCTAGAAGGCGTCGTCATGAGCAAACCCAATATCGTTAAAGACTTCGAACGCGTTTCCCCCGAGCTGGTGAAGAGGGCTTCGGAATTCCAGCCAGCAATTCTCTCCGACGTGAATGGTCGGCGCGGAGCCCTGCATGGCCGCATCAAGGCGCTGTATCCTCGCATGAAGCTGGCAGGCCCCGCTTTCACCGTGGAAGTTCGACCCGGCGATAATTTGATGATTCACGCCGCCCTGGCCGTGGCCAAGCCCGGCGACGTGCTGGTCATCGACGGCAAGGCTGACCAGACCTGCGCCCTGATGGGAACCATCATGATGCATACCGCCCGCGAACGCGGCCTGGCCGGCGTCGTGCTGGACGCCGCCGTGCGCGACTCCCTGGACCTCGACGAGCTGGATTTCCCCGTGTTCTCCGTTGGCACTAACCCCAATGGCCCTACCAAGGAAGTCGCCGGCCGTATCGGCCACCCCATCGCCTGCGGTGGTGTCACCGTTAATCCAGGCGACTTCATCATTGCTGACGCTGATGGCGTGATGTGCGTTGAGCGCGAGAAGCTGGAGTCACTGCTGGACAAGGCAGCCGACAAGGTTACCTGGGAGGCGAAGCGCATCGCGGACATCAAGGAAGGCAAGCTCAACCCTCCCTATCTGACCCAGGCCCTCATCACCGCAGGGGTCATCAAGGAAGGCGAAACGCTGTGAGTGCAAAGCCCGTAATTCTAGTCACGGGCGCGGACCTCGCGCCCCAGGCCGTCGCGCTGCTGGCGGACTACGAGATGGTCTACGCCGGCCCGACGCCCAGCCCGGATGAGCTGCTGCGCCTAGCCAGGCAGCACAACCCGATGGCCATCATCGTCCGCTTTGGCGGCGTGACTCCCGTCATCATGGACGCGGCTCCCGCGCTGAAAGTCATCTCCAAGCATGGCAGCGGCACCGACACTATCGACAAGCAGGCAGCAGCTGAGCGCAACATCAAGGTGGTCGCCGCCGTTGGCTCGAACGCTGCGGCGGTGGCCGAACAAGCTCTGGCGCTCACACTGGCCTGCGCCAAATCGGTGGTCAAGCTCCACGAGCGCATGCAGGCCGGCCACTGGGACAAAGCCACACACAAGAACGTAGAACTGAACGGCAAAACCATCGGTCTCATTGGCCTCGGCGCCATCGGACAAAAGTTCGCGCGAATGGCGGAAGCACTGGACATGCGTGTGCTGGGCTTCGACCCCTATGCGAAGGACTTGCCGCACTATATCCAGCCAGTTGACCTGGACACCATCTGGCGTGAATCGGACGTGGTGTCGCTCCATTGCCCGCTGACGGCAGACAACCGCAACATGCTCAATGCGCAGACGCTGGCACGATGCAAGAAGGGCGTCATCGTCGTAAACACGGCACGCGGCGGCCTGATCGACGAAGCTGCGCTACTGGCTGCCGTGCAGTCCGGGCAGGTGGCCATGGCCGGCCTCGACAGTTTCGCCGTCGAGCCCCTCACTGTGCCCCATATGTTTCGGAATCAGGAGCGCATTATCCTCAGCCCACACATCGGCGGCACCACCAGCGACGCCGTCGTCAGCATGGGCGTTGCAGCCGCCAGGAATATCCTGGCCGCAATGAACGACTGAGAGAACGACTAAGAGCGCGCGGGCCAGCGCTCGAGCGCCGACGTCATCGACGACATGATCGATTAATGACCCTTCATACGCGGCGCAACTTCCGCGCTCAAATAACAGAGAAGACTATGCCTCGCCCAAACGTTCTACAGATTGGGGAATTTCCCTCTGCGCAGCAAGAAATCATTGACGCTGAGGTGCGTCGCTACGCCGAGGAAGACCTGCAGCGGAATCCCGCGGTATCCGAGGGCATTGAAGCCATCCTGACGCGCAGCAGCTACCAATTTCCAGCGTCGTTGCTGGCGAGTTTGCCAAACCTGAAGATCATCGCGACCTCAGGAGTGGGATTTGATGGCATCCCCGTCGACGCTGCGCGTAGCAGGGGGGTCATCGTAACGAACACGCCAGGGGTACTGGATGCGGCGGTGTGTGAACTTGCGATCGGACTGCTGCTGTCACTTTTACGGCGTATTCCGTCAGCAGACCGGTTTGTCAGGGACGAGGCATGGGCTCACGAGCTCTTCCCGTTGACCTCGAGCCTGGCTGGCAAAAGGATCGGCATTGTGGGTCTCGGTCGGATCGGCCAGGGTATCGCACGTCGTCTAGCCGGCTTTGACGTGGAGATCGCCTATTGCGGCGCGAAGGTCGATGAAGTGCCATACGTGATGCTTGGTGACGTGCAGGAGCTTGCGACTTTCGCGGACATCCTGATCGTGTGCTGTCCTGGTGGCGACAAGACCCGCCATCTAATCAACAGCGCGGTCCTCTCCGCACTCGGTCCCGGCGGATTCCTGGTCAATGTTTCGCGCGGCACGGTAGTCGATGAAGCGGCCCTCATCGAGGCACTGGAAAACGGCTTGATCCGTGGCGCTGCGTTGGATGTTTTCGAAAAAGAACCACTGATCGGATCCAGACTGGCCACGTTAAGCAACGTGGTCCTTACCCCGCACGCCGGTTCCGCGACGGAGGAAACCAGGCAGACCATGCTCCGTCTTGCACTGGACAACATACATCGCGTACTCGATGGTAGTCGCGCGCTTACTCCTGTCCAATAAGCTTATCGCCTTGGGCAAGCGAATTATTGCTTCGGCTTTGCAGCCTGATTCGCTTCGATCCTCTCTACATCGGAAACGCCCACCAAAAAGCGATTTGTCGCGGCGCCGCCGCCAACGTGCTCGCGGTCCTGCAACAGGCCCGCGACGTCGCCTGAAACGAGCAAGGAAAGGTTGAGCATGTTCTATCTCATCTCGCCCGAAGTGCGCGCAGCCGAAGTCTTCACGCGCATGCCGGAGAAATTCCGCAAGCCCGACGTTCAGACGGACTGGGCGCGCGCCAACCGCGGCGGCCTTGCGACGGACTCGTTCCTTGAAGGTCCCGTCTGGGACCCGCGAGGCTATCTGTTCGTGACGGACATTCCGCACGGACGCGTCTTCCGGATTTCGCCTTCGGGCGAGTGGGAGCTCGTCGTGCAGTACGACGGCGAGCCGAACGGCATGAAGCGTTTCGACGATGCGCACATGCTCATCACCGACTATCGCAACGGGCTGATGCTGCTTGATATCGAACGCGGGGAAGTGCGCCCGTATCTCGAGCGCCGCAACAGCGAGCGCTTTCGCGGCGTGAACGACCTCACGTTCGATTCGCAAGGCAACCTGTATTTCACCGATCAGGGACAAACCGGCCTGCACGATCCGACCGGCCGCGTGTACCGCCTCACGCCCCACGGCAAGCTCGACATGCTGCTCGGCAATTGCCCGAGCCCGAATGGCCTCGTGCTTTCGCCCGACGAAAAGGTGCTGTTCGTGGGCATGACGCGCGGCAACTGCGTGTGGCGCGTGCCGCTGCAAGCCGATGGATCGGTTAGCAAGGTAGGCCAATTCTTCACGTCGTACGGTCCGAGCGGTCCTGACGGACTGACGGTCGATTGCGAAGGACGTCTGTTCGTCGCGAATCCGGGACTCGGGCGCACATGGGTGCTGAACCACCGCGCCGAGCCGGTCGAGATCCTTACCAGCCCCGAAGGCGCATCGCTCACCAACCTTTGTTTCGGTGATGCGGATATGAAGACGCTCTTCATGACCGAATCTGTTTCAGGAACCGTGCTCAAGGCACGCATGAGCATCGCCGGAATGCTTCCGAAACGCGCACTGGAGCCGCTCTGAAGCGCGGTTTCATATTAATACTTCGCACCAGAAGAAGTGCGATGGAGGAGCAAGCATGACCATATCGCACACCATCCCCAGCGCACGTGCCGGGGACGACGCCCAGGCGCCGTACGAGGAGCGTATCAGCAGCGAGGAATACGCCGCAAGCGAGCGCACGCTCGCGAAGGCGTTCCGCCGCATCCTGCCGTTCATTTTCATTTGCTACGTCATCAGCTATCTGGACCGGACCAACGTCGGGTTTGCCGCGCTGACGATGAACAAGGATCTCGGCCTCACCTCCGAGCAGTTCGGCTTCGGGGCGGGGCTGTTCTTCATCGGCTATTTTCTGTTCGAGATTCCGAGCAACCTGATCATGCAGAAGGTCGGTGCACGGGTTTGGATCGCGCGCATCATGTTCACGTGGGGGCTCATTTCGATGCTGACGGCGTTCGTCGTCGGCCCGAAAAGTTTCGCGGCGGCGCGCTTTCTGCTCGGCCTGGCGGAAGCCGGTTTCACACCGGGCATCTATCTCTACTTCACGCAATGGTTCCCCGGCAAGTGGCGCGCGAAGGTGACGGCGGCGTTTCTCGTCGGCATTCCCGTCGCCAACATGATCGGCTCGCCGATCTCGGGCGCGTTGCTGCAACTGGGCGGCCTGCACGGTCTGCGTAGCTGGCAATGGCTGCTGCTCATCGAAGGCGTGCCAGCGGTTCTGCTCAGCATCGCGTGTCTGTTCCTGCTCGCCGATCGCCCCGAAAAGGCGAATTGGCTGAGTGACGAAGAAAAGGCGTCGCTGGCGAAGCGTCTCGCGTTTGAACAGAGTGACATCGGCGCGCGTCATGGAAGCAAGCTGCGCGATGCGATGACTAACTGGCGCGTGTTCGTGCTCGCGTTCATCAACTTCTGCGGGATCGTCGGGTCGCTCGGCGTCGGTCTTTGGATGCCGCAAATCGTCAAGCAGTTCGGCGTCGAGCACGCGGTCGTCGGCTGGCTCACGGCGATTCCGTACGCGATCGGCGCGGTCGTGATGCTCTGGTGGGCGCGCGTCGCGAATCGCTCGCAGAACCGCATTCCGTATGTCGCTGGCGCGCTGGTCGTGGCAGCCGTCGCGTTGTGTGCAAGCGCATTCATCGACACGCCCGCGCTCAAGCTGCTCGCACTGTGCTTCACGGTGAGCGGCATCCTTGCTTTCCAGGCGACGTACTGGGCCATCCCGTCCGGCTTCCTCACGGGGCGGGCGGCTGCCGGCGGTCTCGCGCTGATCGTGTCGGTGGGCAATCTGGGCGGCTTCGTCGGTCCGTCGATGATCGGCGCGCTCAAGCAGTTCTCGGGCGGCTTCACGGTGCCGCTGCTCGCCGTTTCAGGCGTGCTGCTCCTCGGTGCGCTGACCATCGCCTGGCTCGGCGATCCGGGCGCTGACGCAGGCGAAGCGCCTTCGGCCCACAAGGCTTGATCTTTGATCCACGACCGTGCTGTTTAAACAAGCCAGCCATAAGCTCAACACGGACTCCCGCCTGATGCAGACGCACTCGCACCGGCAGGCGTCAGTCTGTAATGCGTCGCCGCGCCTGCGCAAAGCGACGTCACGCTCTACGGCATCGCGGACGTTGGCATCGAGCACGTCAACAATACGAGTGCTGCCGGCGCACAAACGCGCGAAGTGTCGGGCAATCTGTCCGGTTCGCGCTGGCGCATGAAGGGCACCGAAGACCTCGGCGGCGGCATGAAGGCGATTTTCCAATTGAAAACGGGCTTCAACATTTACGACGGCACGACCGCTCAGTCTGCTCAATCGACGAAAGGTCTGGGTACGAACGCGACGACAACGGCCCGGCTGTTCGGCCCGCAGGCGTGGGTCGGTCTTTCGTATAAGCGCCACCAAGCGATGTTCGGTCGGACTATCTGGAAGCGGCAGAGAAAGCGGGCGTGGCGCCGTTCATCGGCCGAATACGCCCGTGCCTTCGCCGATCCGCCCGGCCATCGCGTAATCGAGCGACAGCACCGCGTCACTTTTTGATACCGACGATATGTGGTTGGGTCATGAGCTTCAAGTCGTCAAGTGCAAACTCTACGAGCGGGAATTCCGACGCGAGGTGGCCTCCCGCCGTCCGCAGTCTGCAAGCGGGTTCATTGAGCGAGCGCTGCTCAAGCGCTATCAGAAGCGCGGTGCCGGACTTGCCTCCAGTTAGCGGGCTCCGACCACTCCTAATCCGTCCGCCGACAGTCCGACCCTTGGAATCAGACGATGTTTCCCGTGTGATGTACCGTTCTAAGGCGGCACGAAGTCAAAGCGGAGCAGCGGCATGGTTCATCCCTTGAGCCTATGTAGGTGCAGGCCGCCGCCGATGTCAACATGGATTCCCGTGGAGAACGGCAATCCCCCCGTCGCCAGAGTGACGACCGCCTGGGCAATGTCCGCAGGCTGGCCCCAGCGGCGCATGGGCACACCCCCAGATTGGATGAAAGAATCGTATTTTTCGAAGACCGGCGCCGTCATCTCCGTCTGGATCATACCGGGGCGCAGTTCGTACGAGGCGATTCCATGCTCTGCCAACCGGGTAGCGAAGAGCTTGTTGAGCATCTCTAATGCGGCCTTCGTGATGCAATAGTCCCCGCGGTTCTCGCCCACCATAGAGGCGTTAACTGAGCTGATTGAGATGATCGACTGGTTGTCGCGAGGCACCGCAATCATGCGTTTCGCTACCGCCTGGGTCAGGAAGAAAGTTCCCCTAAGGTTGATGCGCACTGAACGGTCAAAGCTCTCGGGCGTCAGCTCCAGCAAATCACCACGAACAAGTGACGTCACGCCGGCGTTGTTCACGAGACACGTCAATGGACCGAGTTGATGCTCTGCGTTGCGGACCAGGTTTTCGTGCGACGCCAGGTCGGCAACATCGAAGACAAAATATTTGCAGTTCGGGCGCTTGACCATCTCCGCCGCACCGGACGGCACGGGGTCTTCGATACTTGCTAGTGCTACGGCAAAGCCACTGTCCAAGAGGTGCTCAGCGATCGCCAGCCCTAGCCCCCGGCCGGCACCCGTCACGATCGCTGTTCCTCGTCCCAAAGTTTTCGCCATTCCTTGGCCTCCTAGTCGCCTTCAGTTATGCTGCATCAGAGGTGTCGCAAAGGTCGAAGCTTCCCGTCGTTTTCATTGACTCGCGCCGTACCGTAGTCCACGTCAACTCCTTGGCGCCACGCCCGGCCGGCCTCAAGCCAATCAGGCGTCCCAGCGGCGGGTTGCATAAAGACGCTCTGCTCACGTCACGAAAAAAACCTTGGGCTTGCCACGAAACGAGAGAATCAGGAATCCTGCTCAACGCTTCGCACACGCATAGGCGCCCAACGCGTCCCACGCCCACTGCAGTTGAACCCGAATCTAACGTTTAAGATTGAGCGAGGCCCAAAGTCCAACGATCGGCATGCCCATGCAAAGAGGGCTGAAGCCGGCACGCCGCAGGTCCCCATTGTCTTCAAGTGCAGCGTACCAAGCCTTGCTAAGCTCCGCTCAAGGCTGGCAAAGGCTGAAGCCTACCTCGCAAACTCGCCTTTTGAAGCAGCGATTGCCTCAAGAGGAATCTTCGATAGGAGCAAGATCTTGCGGCCTTGCTGCGCCAGCGTGCCATCATCCTTCACGACTTTTACGTCAAACGTCGCTACCGCCTGAGTTGGCCGGGACCGACTGTCACGCAGGTCGGCCAAAGCATAGTCGACGAAGATCGTGTCCCCGACGAAAACAGGCGCCAGAAATTTCCAACCGTCGATGCCGAGGAATGCTACGGCCGTTTCGCGAAGCTCGCCCGTCCGCGCCCACATGAGGCCGTGGCCATAGGTTAGACCAAGCAGGCCGTGCGCGACCCGACGCTTGAACTCGCTCTTGTGGGCGTACACATCGCTCGTGTGCAGTTCGGAATAATCTCCAGTCAGGCCGGCGAAGCCCACTAGATCGGCATCAGTAATTGTTCGCCCAGGACTACGAAACTGCATCCCGACGAACAAATCATCATAGGTGTAAGTTAGGCGCGGCGGCTGTTTTGCGGCGTTCATAGTATTGGTCATTTGAGTGCTAGAGGAAAGACTGTCGTCGGGCTACACGCGATCGGTTACCCCCTTCACAAAAACACTACGGGGTAAAGGGGGCCTGCGGGCGCCCTTTAGAGCAGCGTCCCTCCCCCGGCCAAAGCAACATCAATGACGCGTTGGTTGAGCAACGAAGATTCTAGAGGATAAGCTAGGGCGTGGCCGGCCAACACAGCTTGTTCAAAATTCGCAATCATCCGTTCGTACTGCACTCTGGTGTGCCCGAAATGGCGAACCACGAACTCGCCGTCAATGTCGCGACGGAGAATCAACTCGGCATCCCGGTATCGGGCAGAGGTAAAGGGCGCCGAAAACTCAAACCACCCTTTGGTTCCATGGAAAACCATCGACTGTCGCCGCCCCATTAAAGTACTGCAGTAAAAATGTAGCTCAAAGCCCGGGAATTGGACCGTGCAGTCTGCGTACGTATCGGTGGCAAACTGGTCGTTGACCGTGGCAATGCACTCGAGGTGTGTCGGCTCCAACCCGGTAACAATTCGGGTCGCCGCGACTGGATACACGCCGATATCGCGAAGCGCCCCACCTCCCAACTTCCCTTGGTTGCGGATGGAAGAAGGGTCGTCGAGATAGTATGAAAAACATCCGTCGACCCGCTTCAACTCTCCTATAGCCCCGGTCGAAACCAGATCCATTGCTGCTTTCCATTGGGGATTGTGGATGATCATCATCCCTTCGGCGCATACAAGCTTTGATTCATCTCGGAGCACTATCAACTCGCGGATCTCATCACAGTTCATCGCGAGCGGCTTTTCACAGAGAACATGTTTTCCAGCGGCGAGTGCATGCTTGATCCACTCGAGATGACTGGCCACCGGAAGCGGGATATATACGGCATCAACGTCATCGCTGGCAAGCATTTTCGAATACGTTTCGCCTCTCTGGACGCCATGTTTCTTGCCTAGCGCCGATGCCCGATCAGGATCGCGACTTGCGATTGAAACAACAGTGCTGCCGGAGTTAGCTTGAATTGCGGGGATGATCGCTGAATCGGCGATGCTTGCCGCGCCCAAAATTCCCCATCGAAGGCCCATCAGTCCGTCTCCTGTAAAGACATTGATTGAAATAGTCGCAGATTACTTCTGCCGCCGGCGGTTCCGTGCGTTTCGCACCGGCGACGAAACATCACGATTGCTCGCCTTTCGACTGAGGCGGTTCAAGGCGCATATCACGAGTGGCAGCAGATTGCTGTGCAAGGTGGGTCCGGTAGCACTAGAGGCGATGGTCGAAAGGCAAGTTGCCTCAGCACATTATCAATTCCTAGAATCGGTGGCGGATTGCGACGCGCACCTGAAGCTGACGCTGATTGGAGGAATCACCCAGATTGCCTATGTTGGCTACAGCGGCGCTTCCCGTTGATGATATTCCTGACGCTTTCTGAAGCGACGCTTCACTATAAAAGTCCGTTCGTTTCGATATGAAATAGTCGGCTATGGCTGCGACCTGGTTGAAGTGTTGATTGCCAACGGTCCCACCGACGCCGTTATTTACAGCGTTTCCCTTAGTGTACGAGTAGCCGAATCCAGCGAGGAGTACAGGAGTTATCTGATATCGGAAGCCAACGTCTACGACGTTGAAGTGAGCCGAGTTGCCACGCAAGGCGGCGATGTTGCCGTACTGGACATTCGAGTAAGCCGCACCCAACAGTGCGCTGCCTATCTGGTAGGTCGCGCCTCCGGTGATGACTTGGTATGAGGACGCGGTGGCATAACCGCTATTCAGAACGCCACTCAGAATAGACGCGCCGTTGGCATTGCCAGTGAAAAAGCCGGTACCCGGGGTGGTGCCGGTAGGATTCTTGAAATATTCATAGGCGGCACCGAGGGCCAGCGGTCCGTTGCTATAGGCAGCGCCCGCGTTGTATCTGACCTTGCCCCTGTTTGACGAACCCCATAACCGAGGGAGTTATGCCGCCTGGCCTTGTTGGGTTGCCAGCCAGTTCTTCTCGAACGTCATGGGGCTGACGTAGTCGAGTGTCGAGTGTAAC